>WBZN01001183.1_pt1 | contig 16434 bp, 18 predicted proteins | sample 5204281 | NCBI WGS metagenome assembly WBZN01 (sample SAMN12344347, study PRJNA552823) | activated sludge metagenome | biome: Activated sludge suspended growth; feature: Nitrification reactor; material: Wastewater; isolation source: activated sludge from nitrification reactor of wastewater...
GGGCAAGCGAAGCCGGATGCAATCCGGCAGAGCGCAGACCCGGGACCCAGCGCATATGTGCGAAGCGCGAAACATCTCACCGCACCGTCAGGCCAAGCCCTCCTGGGTCCCGGCGCGCGCTGCGCTTGGCCGGGATGACAATGAAAGAAAAATGCTCGGCCGGGATGACAATCGTGAAAAGCGTCCGGCCGGAATGACAATGAGTGCGCAAAAGTGCGCACCCGTTTTTCAGTCGCGTTCCGGTGAAATTGGCCGGCGGTGGTTTCCAGCCTTCCCGAACCACATTAGACAGGGGGCCATCGGAGTGATGAGAACCCGCTCAAGGGTTCCGGCTGCAAGGGAGTTTCAAGCCATGATGCTGATGATCGTCGGTCTCGTCATCTTTCTCGGTATCCATCTGCTGCCGACCTCGCCGGATATCCGCAACGGCCTCATCAATCGTTTCGGTCCGGGTATGTACCGCGCGATCTTCTCGCTGATTTCGCTGGCAGGGTTCGTCGTAATCGTGTTCGGCTATCACAAGATGCAGCTTCACCCGGGCAAGAACCCGGTGCTTTGGGACCCGCCGACGTTCATGCGCCATATAACGTTGGCGCTGATGCTGCCCGCGATGATCCTCCTGGTTGCCGCCTACATCCCTTCGCGCATCCGCTCCGCGGTGAAGCATCCGATGCTGATGGCGGTGAAGCTGTGGGCCGTGGCTCATTTGCTCGCCAACGGCGACGTTGCTTCGATCCTGCTGTTTGGATCGTTCCTTGCCTACGCGGTTTATGACCTCATCAGCGTGAAGGCCCGCGGCGCATTGGGGCCCTTGGGCGCAAAACAGCCCTCCGGCATCGTGAACGATCTGATTGTCCTCATCGCAGGCAGCGCGCTCTACTTCGTCGTTCTCTACCGGCTGCACGAATGGCTGATCGGTGTGCCGCCGCTTCCCGCACTGAGCGGCTGAGATCTTCCCTAAGACGCCGCTCAGCGTGTCAGGACGACAAACTCTGTGCCCTTGCCTGTTTCGCGAGAGAGATCCTTCTCGGAGATGATCAGTGAGGTCCCCGGTTTCGCCAGCTCTGCAAGCTGGTCGAGGACGTCCGCCGGAATGCGTATGGAATCGAGCGCGACCCGCACGGCTTCTACGTTGAGCGGCGAATTGGCCGATACCGTCTCGGGCTGCCGTTTCTTGCTCTTGGAGGATGATGCTTCGATCAGTGCCGGCCGGGGTGGTTGCGCGCTGACGAGCTGCCACACGAAGTCATTGCCGCTTGAGTCATAGTCGATGGCGGTCAACACATGCGTGCCGATGGCGCCCGGTGGATCGTCCACCTCGATAGGCCCTTCGAACACCGGTTCGAAGCCCTGGCGGATGAAAATGCGCTGCGACTTGAGGCTGATGAAGATAGAGAGCTGACGGTCGCGGCGGGCTGCCTGTTCCCGCGCCACGATCAGATCTTTCTGCGCGCCCCGTAATTCCAGCACGGCCTGTTTCACCTCCTCGAGCGCGCGCGCTCTGGCGGCGTCGGCGGTCGCAAATGCCGTCTTTGCTTCGGCGATGACGAGTTCAGCCTGGGCGGAGTCCGCCCGCGTCGCGTCTGCTTCCACCGTGAGATCGAGAAGGCGGTCTTCCAGATCGAGTTCGCGCTCTTCCGGGGCAAGCGCCGCCTCATCGTTGCGGTTCTTCGCACGGCTCGTGCTCTTGGCGGCCGCTGCCGGCTCGTCCGCGCCTTGTGCGATCTTCGTGAGGAACATGCGGTAGGCGCGGGCGGCACTCTCACGGGCGTCTTGCGCCCTGGCGGTGGCCTTCAACACATCCTCGAACGGCTTGCGCACGCTTTGATACTTCGCTTCGGCGTCTTGCGCGGCGCGCAACGCCGCCTTCGCCTTCTCGCTGGCGGCGATCTTGCGGGCCTGCGCCGCGTCCATGGCGACTTTCAGGTCTTCCAGCTTCTTGGCCTGCCGGCGCAACGCCTCGGCGCGCGAGCGCGGCTTGCCTTCCGGCGCGCCGGCGAGCGCAGGTGAGGTGGCTGCGGCATCGGCAACAAGCGAGTGCAGCGCCGCCTTGTCCGCCGCGGTTGTGTCGTTTGCGGCAACGACCGCGCTTTGGGCGTTTGCGCCTTGGCTGGGCGCTATCGGATCGCTTTCAGGCAGCGGCTTGAAGAGCGACGAATGCTGGAACGTCTGCGGTGCGACCTCGTCGTTGGTGATGATCACGCGGCCGCCGACGTCGGTGCGGCTGAAGAAGGCCTTCGCGAAGGCATAGGGCAGGCGCACGCAGCCGTGCGAGGCGCGATAGCCCGGCACGACGCCCGCATGCATGGCGATACCCGACCAGGTTATGCGCTGCATGAAGGGCATGGGAGCGCCGTCGTAGATATTGCTCTCGTGGTAGATTTTCTTTTCCAGGATCGAGAAGACGCCGGTCGGCGTATCGAAGCCGCGCATGCCGCTGGAAATGCGCGATGACGCAATCTCGCGGTTGCCAGAAAACAGGCGCAGGCGCTGTTTGCGCAGGGAGATGACGATGGTTCTGGCGCCCGATGCGGTCTCTTGTGCCAGCTCGGCCTTCACGGCGGCGCGGCGAGCGGCCGTCTGCGCGTGGCACGAAACGGACGAGGCGAAAAAAACGCCAAGTGCTGCGGCTGAAATCAGATGCAGGGACATCCGGCTCAGACGGCTGGCGGGTTGGATTGCGACGCTACCCACTGGACTACCACCCCGAAAATACTGACGCTGAATGTAGCCAACGACCACTAAGTCTTGGTTATCAGACGCAGCGCGTACTCTCAACAAAAGGCGCGGTTTTTGCTGCAACTATCGCCAGCGATGTGGCGTAAAATCAACGATTTGATTGTTCACGTTTGATACGCGGACGCTTGTGCGGATTTACCAAGGTGCAGATGGGGGTGGGATGGACCCAGGCGCGGCGGCCGGGGCTTCACCTGTCCGGCGGTATCCTTCTGTCGCCTACTGGCGAGGATGCGGGCCAAGCCCTATGATTTCGCGTCAATCGCACGAAAGCCACCGCAGCAATGTCTCAACACGCACCAATTAAGCGCCTCATGGCGCCCGACATCACGGCCAAGAAGGGCGGCGATCCGATCGTTTCGCTGACCTCGTATCATGCCCACACGGCCGCAATCGCCGACAGGTATTGCGACTTCCTGTTGGTGGGCGACAGTCTCGGCATGGTGATGCACGGCTACGAGACGACGGTGCCGGTGCCGATCGATCTCATGATCATGCACGCACGCGCTGTCGTGCGCGGCTCGAAGCGCGCGCTGGTGGTGGTCGATATGCCCTTCGGCACGTACGAAGAAAGTCCGTCCATCGCATTCCGCAACGCCGCACGCGTGATGAAGGAAACCGACTGCGGTGCGGTGAAACTGGAAGGTGGCCGGCGCATGGCCGAGACCATCCATTTTCTCGTGGAGCGCGGCATCCCGGTCATGGCCCACATCGGTCTGACACCCCAGTCGATCAACGTGCTCGGGGGTTTCAAGGCGCAAGGGCGCACAGCCGATCAGTGGGCGATGATCGAGGAGGATGCGCAACTGGTGGCCAAGGCTGGCGCGTTCGCGGTCGTCCTGGAGGCGCTCGCCGCGCCGCTGGCCGATCGCATTACACGGGCCGTGCCGATCCCCACGATCGGCATCGGCGCATCTCCGGGGTGCGATGGGCAGATCCTGGTGATGGAGGACATGCTCGGGCTCTCGCCAAGAGTTCCTAAGTTCGTCAAGGAGTTCGGGGCCATTGGTGCGGCCATTGAAAACGCCATCCGCGGCTACGCGGAAGAGGTCAGGGCGCGCACATTTCCGGGTTCCGAACACACCTATCACATGAAGGCGGAAGACCCGCCGGCGGCGCGCGCAGAGGCCGCATCTGCCGCCTCCCGCCCCGGAGCCACGAAAAAGACGAAAAATCCAAGCACTTGAGGCATCGTATTGACGCACTCCGGCGGCTTACGATGCCGGATTGGTGGGGGGAAACTTGGATTATCGCGGCGCGGGGACCGGCTTGGGCTTGCCCTGTCGGCCCGCTTTAGTATTGATGCCCCCCATAGAGCCGGAGATCCGCCAGGCGCGGACAGGCGGGCCGCGGAGGTTGTGCGGCTCGGGCACGGCAAGGGAACAATCACCGGCATGGCGCGCAAGGGTGCTGCTGGCTGGGGCAAGAACGCGGGAGAGCACAAGGTATGGCTGACGATGGCGACTCGCTGCTGCGGGAGGTCGATGAGGAACTCCGCCGCGAGAAGATGGAGCGGTTCTGGCAGCGCTACAACGGGTTGATCCTGGGAGCGGCCGCTGTCGTCATCGCCGGTGTTGCGGGCTACAAGTTCCTTGAGAACCGCCGTCTCTCGGCCACCTACACCGCGGGTTCGCAGTTCAATGCCGCGGTTGAACTGGCCAACCAGAACAAGCGAGAGGAAGCAATCAAGGCCTTCCAGAATATCGCGGAAACCGGCCCACACGGTTATGCGTCACTCGCCAAGCTCCACATTGCGGGCGCTTACGTCAAGGACGGCAAGACGGCCGAGGCCGTGGCCGCGTTTGACGCTCTGGCATCCGATCCGAGCGTCGATCAGTTGTTGAAAAACTTTGCACAACTCCAGGCCGCCTCGCTGCGCATGGACCAGGCCGACTTTACCGAGATGCAGAATCGGCTCAACTCGCTCACAGGGGATTCGAGTCCCTACAAGGTCAGCGCCCGTGAGCTTCTAGGCTTCGCGGCCTTCAAGGCGGGCAAGTTGGAGGAGGCACGCAAACTTCTCGAGCCGTTGCTCATCGATCCGAACGCTACGCGGGCCATTCAGGATCGCATCAAAGTCGTGATGGCTGAGATCACGGCGGCGGAACTGGCCAAGGAGCCGGCCAGCGGCGCGGCGCCGCAAGCAACGGAGCCGGCAAAGCCCGACGCAGCCGCATCGCCCGCCAGCGCACAGACCGCACCGGCGGACAAGCCGGAGACCGAACCGGCGGCGACGCAGACAGTCCCGCCAGCCGCTGCCGCAGGGGAGGATGCCGGCAAGGCCGGCGACAGTAAGACAGAGGCCGATAAGGCTGGCGCCGATAAGACTGGCGCCGGGGGAACCGAAGAAAAAGCGGCGCCTGCAACGCCCGCCCAGTAATTGCCAGTAAGCCGCGTCAGAACGTGCACGCTGCGCCCTTCATTTGGAAGGCGCCAAGAAAGACGGCAGGAACAGGAGATGTCCTTGGGGGGAGCCAGAAGGAGATTGGCAGGGATCAGGCGCAGCATCACTGCCGTGCTCATCGCGCCCACGCTCGTACTGGCCGCCTGCTCGAGCGACGGTCCGTCGCTTCCCAAGATCAGCGAGCTCAACCCTTTCAAGGAAAAGCAGACGCCGCTTCCGGGCAAACGCATTCCCATCGTGGAGACGACGGACAGCATCGCCTCCAATCTTGCCGCCGCCGATCAACCGATCATTGTACCGCCGCAACGTGCCAACGACAGCTGGCCGCAGTCGGGCGGCGAACCCAACAACGCGCCGGGCAATCTCGCGCTGAACGGAGCTGTCCGTCAGGCCTGGAGCCAAAGCGCAGGTGAGGGGTCCTCCAAGGCTGGCCGCGTCATGGCCAGCCCTATCGTCTTTGATGGCAAGGTCTTCGCGCTCGACGCGCAAGGAAACGTCAGCGCGTTCTCCATGGCAGGCGGCAAGATTTTCGGTGTTTCCACCATGCCGGAGACTGAAACGGATGCCGGCGGCGGCCATGGCGGCGGTTTGGCTGGAGATAACGGCAGGCTCTTCGTCGCCAACGGCTTTGGCGTGGTTGTTTCGCTCGATCCGGGCTCCGGCAAAGTGCTCTGGCAGAAAAATCTCGGTGCGCCTGTCCGCGCCGCGCCGACCGTGGCAGGCGACAAGATCTTCATCGTTACGGTTTCCGGGCGCTTCTTCTGCCTCAGCACACTGGATGGCGCGGAAGTTTGGTCTGTCCGCGGCCTGCCCCAGCAGGCGAGCCTGACGACATCGACAAGCCCAGCGGTCGATGGCGATATTGTCGTCGTGCCGTATCCTTCTGGTGATCTGATGGCGCTCAAGGTCGCTGACGGTTCGCCGGTGTGGACCGAAAGTCTCGCACGTACGCGTGCAACCTCGCAGCTTGCCTCCATGAGCGATGCCTCGCGCCCCGCCATCGAAGGCGGCACCGTCTACGCCGTTGGCCACGCGGGCCGCATGATTGCGACAAACGCGCATACCGGCGAACGGCTGTGGTCCATAAACGTGCCCAGCATGCAGACGCCGTGCGTGGCCGGCGATACGGTTTACATTGTCGACACCTCCGGCAAGCTGATGGCGCTGTCGCGCGCCGATGGCAGCACGCGATGGACAGCAAGCCTGCCGGAAACGCGCACATGGTCGGGCCCGGTCCTCGCAGGCGGCACGCTTTGGCTGACGTCGAACAAGGGACGGCTGATCGGGGTCGACGCGGCGACCGGAAAGGTCGGGAACGCCGTCGAGCTCGGCGATCCGGTCTATATTCCCCCGATCGTCGCGCAGGGGCGAATGTTCGTTTTGACGGATTCGGCAAAACTGATCGCTCTCAATTGATTTTTGGGCTAGGAACAACCCAATCCTGAGCGGCCCCCTTCGGGGCCCTCACCGTTTCTGAGCCTTCCGTCGAGCCCGCCGTCCCAATGTCCGAGCTGCCTGTCGTCGCAATTGTTGGCCGTCCCAATGTCGGCAAGTCGACGCTGTTCAACCGGCTGACGGCCACGCGTGCGGCCCTGGTTTCCGATATGCCGGGTCTCACGCGCGACCGCCGCGAGGGGATGGCGGATCTCGGCGGCCCAAGGATCCGTCTGGTGGACACCGCGGGATTGGAGGAAGCCGCACCGGGCTCCATCGCAGATCGGATGCGCAAGCAGACCGAGAAGGCGATCGCGGAGGCCGACCTCATCTTGTTCGTGGTGGACGCGCGCGCAGGCGTCACGCCCACCGACACGGCCTTTGCGAAATTGGCACGCGCGTCCGGCAAGCCCGTCATTCTCATCGCCAACAAGGCGGAAGGCCGCCAAGGCACTGAAGGGTTCTACGACAGCTTCTCATTGGGATTTGGCGCGCCCCTCGCGATCTCGGCCGAGCATGGCGAAGGGATTGGTGACCTCGTCGCCGAGATCATGGCTGCGCTGGGGCTCAAACCGCCTGCGCGCCGCCGCAAGCCCGGCAAGGGCGAAGACGACGAGGCCGCCGCAGCGGCGCTTCCCAAGGAAGGCCCCAAGCCGATCCGTGTTGCCATCGTGGGGCGTCCGAACGCGGGCAAGTCCACACTCGTCAACGCGCTCATCGGCGAGGACCGCATGATCACCGGACCTGAGCCCGGCCTCACGCGCGACAGCGTGGCAAGCGATATTCAATATAATGGTCAGCCGATCCGGCTGTTCGATACAGCCGGGTTGCGCCGCAAGGCGCGCATCAACGAGTTGGCCGAAAAGTTATCGGCGAGCGATGCGGTCCGCGCGATCCGCTTCGCGGAGGTCGTCGTGCTGCTCATCGATGCGGACCGCGCGTTCGAGAAGCAGGACCTCACCATCGGTGACATGGTCACCAAGGAAGGCCGCGCGCTGGTGGTGGCTGTCAACAAGTGGGATGTGGTCGAGAACAAGCAGAAAGCCTTGCGCGCGCTCAGGGAGACGGTCGCGGAGAGCCTGGCGCAAGTTCCCGGCGTGGCGCTCGTTGCCATATCGGCGCGCGCCGAGACGGGGCTCGATCAGCTTATGCGTGAGATCGTCAAGACTTACGAACTGTGGAACAAGCGCGTGCCCACACCTCAGCTCAACCGCTGGCTGAGCGAGGCTCTGGCGCGTCACGCACCGCCCGCCGCAGCCGGCAAACGCATCAAGATCCGCTATATCACCCAGCCCTCGACCCGCCCTCCGACCTTTGTGGCATTTTGTCAGCGCGCCGAGGTGTTGCCGAAATCATATCTGAAATATCTCACGAATAGCCTGCGTGAGACATTCGGACTGCCCGGCGTGCCGGTCCGCTTCAATTTGCGCAAGGGCGATAACCCCTTCGCTAGGAAATAAGTCGCGGAAGCGCCATGTTTGGAAGGTCTGTGAGGGCCCGTCTGGCGCGCTGCCCGGCGAGCCGGTATTTGTGGTCGAGGCTCGCCCGAAGGCATTGCTGCGGGACGCCATCAAACAAGGACGAGTAACACGATGCGGAAATTGCAGACGACGATGAGCGTTGCCGCCATGGCGCTGGCCGTGGTGGGCATGTCGGCCACTGGCGCTCTTGCGTTCAACAAGAAGGTCAGGAAGGCTTGCGGGCTCGACTACCAGGATTTCTGCTCTCAATACGATCCCAATTCGAGCGCGGCGCGGCGCTGCTTTGAAAGCAACCGCCGCTCGCTGTCCAAGGGCTGCATCCGCGCCCTTGTCGATGCCGGAGAAGTGCCGCGCAAATATCTGCGCCGCTAAAGGGCTTTGCGATCCTGCGGAGTGGGATGCGCGCTATCGATTATGTCTTATCGTATTCTCTACGGCGAATGGTAACCTCTTCGCCGGGGAATGCTCGGATTTTAGCGACATCCATTCCCGTGGTTTGAAAAGCGCAGCGGGCGGGAGCCAACGGCAGCAAACATAAAGAAGGCTGCCCAGCTCACCGCCCGCACGGGCGACAGCCGCACATCTGGCGCCGCTCCGGACTTCGATAGATAGTCGATCCGCTTAAGACTGCAAGGGCAGTCACGACCCAAGATATGCGCTAGTCTTTGAAACGCGATGCCGCAGGCCGGGCCCGGTGCGAAGTGCACTGCACGAACGTCGTTGCGCCGCGGCGCGGCGCGCTCGGCCTTTAAAATGCGAGCGGCATAGGCGGCCGGAAAGATTGGGTATGGCGGACACGGACACGATGGCGAGTTCAGGCGAGGCGCTCGCCGAAGTCTTATTCTATCACTTGGAGCGTCAGCCACTGGAGCGCGTGCTGCCCAGTCTTCTTGCGCGCACCTTGGAGCGGGGATGGAAAGCGGTTGTGCAGGCCGGAAGCCAGGAGCGGCTCGATGCGCTGGATCAGGCGTTGTGGACCTACAGCGATGACAGCTTTTTGCCCCACGGACAGCGCAAGGCCGGTTATGCCGAGGAGCAGCCCGTGTTCCTGACCACAGGTCCCGAAACTCCCAATGCAGCCGGCGTGCGCTTTCTCGTCGACGGCGCCACGGCCGAGACGTTCAACGGCTTTGTGCGCATCGTCTATCTGTTCGACGGCGCTGATCCCGACGCGCTGGCGATTGCACGCTCGCAATGGACAGCGGCCAAGAAGGCGGGCTGCGCCGTCACCTATTGGCAGCAGACTGAGGAAGGCCGCTGGGAGCGCAAGGCGTGAGCGCCTTGACACCTTAGAGGCGGCGGGTTTCTACAAGCGCCATGAACTACCGCCACGCCTATCATGCCGGAAACTTCGCGGACGTGCTGAAGCACGCGGTTCTGGCGCTCATCCTGCAATACATGACCGCCAAGCCTCAGCCCCTGCGCGTGATCGACGTCCACGCCGGGATCGGCAGCTACGATCTCGACAGCGTTGAGGCCGGCAAGACGGGTGAATGGCAAGGCGGCATCGGCCGCGTTTTCGGATGTGAGCTGCCGCCGGAAGCCGGGGCGCTGCTGGCACCCTATCTCGATGCGGTTGCAGCCTTCAACGGACCGGGTCAACTGCGCCGCTATCCCGGCTCGCCCGTATTGGCGCGCGCGTTGATGCGAAAGAGCGATACGCTCGTTGCCAACGAGCTTCATGCGGAGGACTTTGCACGTCTGAAGGACGCCCTTCATGGCGCGCCTAATACCAAAGCGCTCAACTTGGACGCCTGGGTCGCTCTGAAGTCGCTGCTGCCGCCGCCGGAGCGGCGCGGCCTTGTCCTGATCGATCCGCCCTTCGAAGCTCCCGACGAGTTCGTTCGGCTTTCGGCGGGGCTGGAAGAGGCGCTTCGCCGCTTTGCCTCCGGCACCTATTTGATCTGGTATCCTATCAAGGATGCCCGGGAGGTCAGCCGTTTTCTTCTTGATGTGAGGGGGCTTGGCCTCAAGAAAGTGCTCAACGTGACACTGGCGGTGTGTGCGCGCGGCACCAATCCCGGGCTGACCGAAACAGGGCTTCTGGTCGTCAATCCACCCTACGTGCTTGCCGGTCAAATGGGGCGCGTGCTGCCCATCTTGAGCACACTGATGGGTTCAGGACCGGGCGCCGGCTATACCTTGAACGACTGGTCAGCCTGAGCTGCCAGTTGCTCCGGAAAGAGGTTTTCATGACCGATCGGGCCCAGACTTGAGCTTTCGGCTTGCAGAAAAAGCACGATCTTGCGTAATTGTAGAGCTGTAGCCGGGTAGAGCAACCACGCTTGCCGGTGACGTCTTATGCCAAGTGTTGCGTCCGTATGTGTCGCGGACCTGACGGCAGGACTTGAGGCGCTCGGTTTGACTCTGCCCTGATGCAATCATTGGTGCGAGCCAAGAGGCGCGCCAGTTGGCCCCTTCTCGCACTCGCTTTCGCGCCCCGCGCGGAGGAATTTGAGGAGAGCATGCATGCGCCAGGTTGGCACGGTGAAATTCTACAACACGCAGAAGGGCTATGGCTTCATCAAGCCAGATGACGGCGGAAACGACATCTTCGTGCATGTCACGGCGGTGGAACGTTCAGGCATCGGTGCGCTGGTGGAAGGCATGCGGATCTCTTTTGAAACTGAGCCGGACAAGCGCGGCAAGGGGCCAAAAGCCGTCAATCTCGAGCAGGCCGGATAGATCCAGCGCATAGATTTCCTCATTTTGCCTATTTGTCATGGCGTGGCCTCATCGCCACTGCAAATTTATTAAAGTGATACGCGCGCCTTTTTGCGCCCGGAAAGCCAGATGCAGCCTCTAAAATGCCCTGGCAAACATTCCCTATCGCGAGCCAACGATTTCATAGGGCTCAGACATTTCCTGAAGGAGTAGATCATGACGTCATTCAAGTGGATCGCCGTCGCCGCCATCGCCGTTGTCACTCCGATCGTTGCCGTCTCCGGCGCGCAGGCGGCTGGCAACTGCGTCTCAAAGGCAGCGGAAGGTACAGGTTCTGACGAGAAGGCCGCCAAGTTCCAGGTTTACGAAGCGCTGCTGCAGGCGACCGATTGGTCGACATGGGCCGCCTGGATGGCAAATGGAACAACGCCGGGCTACAAGGTCAATCCTGTGAAATATCGCTGCTCGAAAGGTGGGCTGGGCGTGACCTGCCGGGGCCAGACGACGATCTGCAAACTCTAAGGCGTTCACACATTTCAAGAGGGGGAATTCGCAATGAAAGCATGGAAAGTTATGGCATTGAGCGCGGCCGCGTTCGCCGCGGTTTCGACAACGGGGGCGCAAGCGGGTTGCGTGATGGCAGGTGGCGAAGCGACCATGATCACCGAGGATCTGGCGAAGTTCATGGCCGAAGCGGCTCTGAAGAATTCTATTGCCGCTCACGGCTGGAAAGCGGCTGGCCCGGTTGCGATGAAATGCGACGCGCCAAACGGGCTTCCGCATTGCATGGCGCGCCGCAAGGCCTGTAGCTGATTTCCGGAAGGCTTATTGACGTGTGGGACGCGTTCCAAAAAGCAATACGGATAACGCTGGGCGCTTAAAACCGCCAACACACCTGATGATGGACGCCAATGAAAAGGCCCGCCACATGACTGTAGCGGGCCTTTTCTATTCTTTCCGCTTTGCGGAAAAGTGAAGACCGGCTCTAGAGACGGCTTACCTTGCCATCATCGAGCGGATCAGGCCGATGATTGCCATCAGCACGCCGCCGCCAACGCCGCCGCTGGCGATCTGCGAGATGATGGCCATCGGGTCGAGACCGGCGGCGGCATCCGTCGCCATTGGCAGATTGAGCAGCGAGCCCAGAATCTGTCCGCCGAGACCGCCGCCGACGATTCCGGCGATCGAGTTGCCCAGTGTGCCCAGGCTGATGTTCTTGAACAGTGCGCCCGCGACATTGCCGCCAAGCGCGCCGCTGATCAGCTGGATTATAAGGGTAACGATGTCCATGCCATTGCCTCCACGTGTTGTGTGGGCGGGATTTAGCGCAGCGATTTTGTTCGCTGTCGTACCCCTACCCTCTTCCCCTAAGTGTGCGTCACTGTAACAGACCGTTACAACCCGTGTCCGTCTGTGAACTGAAAGCAAGCCATTTAATTGGCGGGCGTGATCGCCAGGTAACAAATGGTGCTGCAAGCCTAGATAGCCCGCCTCTTTCTCGACTGTGGCTTTTTCGTCAATCGATCTTTCGAAGTTGTCGTTGTGGGCGTTTTTCCCGTGGCATGTGACCCATATCGACCGGCCGTGCCCTGTTCATGCCATAGGCCCTTGGCTATAGGTACGTGGGAAAATTCTCGTATGCTTGCCGGAGCTCGATAGATGCGCAAATCGTTTCTTACCCTTTCTTGCGCGGCCATTGCCGCCGTCAGTCTCTCGTTTGCGGATGAGGCGTCTGCTGCCTGCACGCGGCTTGGCTTTTCGGTCAATGATTACGGCAAGGACGGTCCCACGCGCGACGCCAAGGAGCTTCTGGACAAGTACATCGCCAAGTGGGCAGGGGATAACGGCATTGCGAAATATACAACCGGCAAGAAGGATGTGACGTGCGAGCTGTTCCTCGACTTCGTCGTCTTCGACGAGTACACCTGCCGCGCTGAGGCCAGTGTGTGCTGGGACGGTGCGCCGGTGAAGGGCACGGGGCAGACGAGCGCGCTCAATGATGGCGCCGAGCCGGCGGCCAAACCAAAGGCCACGAAATCGGCAGCAAAAAAGGCCCCCGCGAAGATCGAGACGGGTTCGGTTGATACGCCGGCGGCAGCGGCGCCTGCAGCGCAGGAGCCAGCAGCCGTCGACAACAATGCCGAGGAGGCCCCCAACTCGAACGAAGTGACGAGCGGGGGCGCGGATTCGGCATCCCCTTCGAGCGGCGACAGCCAAGCGACGCCCTGATTACAAGAGCGTCGAGCGTCTAAGTTTGGAGCCCCCGCGGAGCGCCGCGGGGGCTTTTGTCTTTTGCGCCTGACGTGGCAGAAAGGGGTCTGATCAGCTCTTCGATTTGACGAGGAAATCGAGCCGCAAACGGTGCCGATCATCCGTTATGAAGTGCACGATCACCAGTCCGGACGTCAGAACGGCGATCGCGGTCGCGCCCGCAATAAGAAACATGATCAGGATTTGATACTTCGCGGCTTCCACCGGATCGATGCCTGCCAAGATCTGCCCCGTCATCATGCCGGGCAGTGCGACGATGCCCGCTGCGGCCATGGAGTTCAGAACCGGCATCAAGCCCGTGCGCATCGCTTGGCGTAGGATGTCCTGGAACGCCTCGAGACGCGTTGCGCCGAGCGCGAGGCGGGCCTCGATGATGGCGCGCTCACGTTCTGCCGTCGAAGTCAGCGTGTCGAGAACGAGCGCCACGCCAGAGAGGGTGTTGCCCGCCAGCATTCCCAGGATCGGAAGCAGGAAACGCGGCGCGTACCACGGGCTTGGCTGGATGACGGCGAGCGCCAGCAGCGTGGTCGCCAGGCCCGACAGGAAGGCAGGGCTTGCGCTGAGAAGCAGCGGGACCCAAGCCTTCAGCCGGTACTGCTGACGCATGATGATTTCAGCAAGCGCTCCGGTCGCCATGACCGCAGCAAATCCGATGGTCCACAGGGGCGAGACCTGCTGGAAGATGAAGCGGAGCACGAGCGCAACGGCGGCGAGCTGTACGATCATGCGCAACGATGCCAGCGCCAGGCTCTTTTCCAGTCTCAGACGATAAGCAAACGAGATCGCGCCATTGAGTAGGACGAGCGCTGCGGCGATGCTGAGGTCCGTCAAGGAGAGTGGCACATAGGAGGTCATGGCTATGTACCGCCTTGGCTGCGTGGCGGGGCGGACGGTGGGCTGACAGCCATAGAAGCGAGCGCTCGCCGGGCCGGCATTCCGGTGATGGGGGCCAGCTGGAGGCGCGCGTGGCCGAGGCGGGAGACAGGATTATCGTTGTGCGCCGTTATGATGAGCGTGCGGCCGGCGAGGAGTTGAAAGCGCAGCAACTCCGAAACGAGCGCCGCAGTTGGTATGTCAAGCGCGGAGACCGGCTCGTCGAGCAGCAGCACGGCGGGCTCGTCCGCGATGCTGCGCACCAGTGCCAATCGCTGGCGCTCTCCCGTTGAGAGAGAGGCCACGGGTTTGTCGAGAAGCGCAGGCGCCAAGCCGAGCGATGTCAAAAGGCGCGCGATGCGGTCCTGGGCGGCTTTGTCCTCGTTGAGCGCGAATGCGCCTTGCGGAGTTTCGGTCCACCACTGCGGTTCCGCCGACAGATAGCGCACCTTCTTGCGCCACTGCGGCCCGGTCATTTCGTTGCGCTCCGCACCGTTGAGGAAGACATGGCCGCTGGCGAGATCAAGGTCGGCTATGGCGCGCAGCAGGCGCGTCTTGCCGGACCCGGACGGGCCTTCCACGATGAGGCATTCGCCGTCGCCAACGGTGAACGTCAATGGCGGAAGCGGCGCGGTCTTGAGCTGGTCGATGCGAAGCAAAAGAAATCCTCAAGTCGAAGCCTGAAAGGCTTACGCCGAGGATTAGCAGGCGTCGTGACGAAGGGCCAGACGCCACGATAGCATGGCGGTTGGAAACCTCAGGCCGCGACCTGAATCTCGTGCAGCTTCATCTCGATGATCTCGCGATTGAAGGGCTTGAGCAGATAATCGTCTGCGCCCGCCTTGAAGGCGCGGGTGACATCGGGAATGTCGTTTTCTGTCACCAGGTAGATGATGTACGGGCGGTTTTCGACGCGCTCGCGGCGCAGCTTCTGGATCAGCTCATGGCTGTTTGCGCCCGGCAGAATCCAGTCCACGAGAATGAAGTCGGGAGGGTCGCTGCGTGCGCGCTCCAGCGTCTCGGGACCGGTTTCGGCTTCGCTCACCCGAAAGCCGAGGCTTTCAAAAATGAGACGGCCGAATTTGCGGATGATCGGAGAGTCGTCGACGATCAGGATATGCTTCATGGCGTGTTTAGGGCTCGGGCTTGTCGCAAGGGATGGCGCAGGCCTGTTCACGTGGGCCGCGCCAGTCGAAGAGACTGTGCCCGCCAAAATCCTAATGTGCCCTTAATCGGTGACGCAAAACGCGCAAATCAGGTGGCTGACAAGCGCGTTTTGCCGGAAAGATCGCAAGAAAATGGCGTTACGTAGCGGCGTGGGGTCACCCTTGCGGTTTGGCCACGAGCAGGATGTCAGCCCCGTCCTTGAGAATCTCCAGCCGCATATGGGCCGTCTGCGCGATTCTGTACGTGTAGTAGGCCTGAATGCTCATGGCATCGAGGGGGGGAGGGTTGCCCGCTACGAAGTCCGTCAGATATTGCGGCGGACGCGCCCCGTTGCCCCGGCAGCGCAGCAGAAAGCTGGGCGTCTCGAATGATCCGCCCAAGGCAACGTCGATCTCGCCGCCCTTGGGCAGTGCAGTGACGGATGACGCCACCAGATTGAGCAACAGCTTGACCTTGTCCTTGCCCATATGCCCGGGCGCGCCGCGCCAGACGAGCTTGTGCTTGCCCTGGGTGATGCCGACGAAGCCGCGGGAAATCTGCTCGGCCGTTCCCAAGTCGATCATCGAGCCGGCAGAGCCAGCGGCGCCAAAGGCAAAACGTGCGAATTGCAGGCGGGCGGAGGCCTGTTCCGTCACATTCCTGATCACCGTGAGTGCGTAGGACTTGGCTTGGGCGTCTTCATCCTCATCGAGGATTTCCAGGCCATTGTAGATGGCGCCCACTGGGTTGATCACATCATGGCAAATCTTGCTCGAAATGAGCGCGGCCAATTCCAGGTCGCTAGGGACAACGCGGGTGTTCATTGCAATTCCATTCGTCAAAAGGGTGTCTGGTCTGGCGGCCAGGACCATGACGGAAAGCGGCAGCTCAAGCGCGACAGCACGACGCGAGCACACGGGGCCGCTTGCAAATGGCCAGTATGCACTGATACATGCGCCGCAAGCGACTTGCCAAGCCCTTGCCGTCCTGCCCGGCCCGGCCCCGGTCGATCTAGGGCGTGATGAGCTATTGCGGCCACGGTCCCAGATAGCGTGGCCCTGGCAAGTGTACCGCCTGCGCCGTTGGCGTTCGGATTTCATGCGGGCACGTTGGCTTGTCCGTTTGCAGCGGAGCTTGCGAACACAGGCCCGGCAGCCGCAACAATGCAAGATTTAGGAGACCGATGGCCGCCTTCGACGCCGATTCGCTGATAGCCGGTCTGCTTCCAGCCGTTCTGGAAGCGGCTCGTGCCGAGTTGCGGCATTTTTCGGCAGGCGTCACCGTTCTCTCCAAGCCCGACGCGTCGCCTGTCACGGCGGCCGACCACGAGGCAGAAGGAATTCTGCTGACCTGCCTGGCGCGTCACTGGAGCAAGGTCCCCGTTATCGCGGAGGAACTGGCAGCAGCCGGCGGCCTTCCTTCCGA
>WBZN01001185.1_pt1 | contig 16403 bp, 12 predicted proteins | sample 5204281 | NCBI WGS metagenome assembly WBZN01 (sample SAMN12344347, study PRJNA552823) | activated sludge metagenome | biome: Activated sludge suspended growth; feature: Nitrification reactor; material: Wastewater; isolation source: activated sludge from nitrification reactor of wastewater...
GGAGTTTGACGATCCGTCTTCGGCGCGACGCGGCGCACGCGGGCAACGAGCCGCTCGAGCGCGTCCGTGGGCTTGCGCGTGCGGAGCGCGCCGGGCAGCACGAGCAACGAGCTCATGCGGCGCATCCGCTGGGGGGGCTTCTTCGGTCCGTTGATCATCGACATGGTCAGGTCCTCTTCCATTGAAACTGCGGTCGCTCGGGCTGGCCGTAGAGCGTGAGCGCGCCGTGCTCGCCCGTCGAGTTCGCGCGGGTGAAGATCCAGTTCTGCCAGGCAGATAGCCGGCCGAAGATCTTGGTCTCGAGTGTTTCGGGCCCCACGAACCGCAGCGACTGCTCCATGCCGGTGAGGGCATCCGGCGACAGCGACGCGCGCTCCTCGACCGCGATCCGGAGCTCGTCGGCGAAGTCGATGTCGTCCGCGGCGACCGTGGCGACACCGAGCTGCTCGGCCTCCTCGGAGGCGATCGGTCCCTCGGCGCCACGCGCGAGGACCTTCTGCACCTGCGCGGCCTCACCGTAGAACCGCGCCTGCAGCCGCGACAGTCCGGTCGACATCGGGTAGCCGCCCTCGTTCGCGACCGAGGTCCGCACGCCGATCTTCTCGTCGGAGTCGAGCAGCATGTAGAACCGATCCGCCGCGAGCGCGAGCTCGAGCAACACGCCGGCGAAGCACGAGTCGGCGCGATCGGCGACCGCGTAGAAGCTACGTGCGGTGTTGTCGAGTCGCTTGAGCACGCGCCGCTGCAGCAGGCGAACCTCGCGCGCGAACCCGGTGGTCGACCTCGCCAGCGCCTCGTCGTGCGCGATCACGAGCGCCGCGGCGTCGGGCGATCCGACGGTGCGCACGGTGACCATGCCGATGTCGGGCAGATCGAACCGCAACCGCAGGAGCGCATCGTCGAGCTCGCGGAACGCGCGCAGGCTCCACAGCTCGGGGGACGGCGAATCGGCCGGCGCGGACTCCGGCGCCTTGACCGTGAGGGCCGCGGTGCGGCTGGCGCGGTCGATCGCGAGCTCGACGTACTTGTACGTGAACGCCTTGTCCGTGATCTTCACGCCGAGCTCGGGCAGCTGCACCGCAGGGCCGCGGGTGATCGTCTGCTTGGCGGCGAGCGCCTTGGCGCGATCCGCCACGGCCTTGTCCCAGTTCGAGCGCGACACGACGTGGTCGACCAGGCCCCAGTCCTTCGCGCGCTTGCCCTTGATGCCCTCGGCCGTGGTGCAGAACACATCGGCGCGATCGCGCCGGACCTTGCGCTTGTCGACGAGGCGGGTCAGCCCGCCGGTGCCCGGGAGCACGGCCAGCAGCGGGGTCTCGGGGAACGACACGGCGGAGTTGCCGTCATCGACGAGCATCGTCTCGTCGCAAGCGAGCGCGAGCTCGTAGCCGCCACCGGCGGTGGTGCCCTTGCAGGCGGCGAGCGAGCCGAGGCCGGAGCTCGCGGACGCGTCCTCGAGGGAGAGCCGGGTCTCGTTCGTGAACTTGCAGAAGTTGACCTTGAACGAGTGGGTCGACAGGCCGAGCATGTAGATGTTGGCGCCCGAGCAGAACACCTTGTCGAGCTCGGCCGTGATGACGACGGCCTTGACCTCGGGATGCTCGAACCGCAGCCGCTGGATCGCATCGGCCAGCTCGATATCGACCGAGAGATCGTACGAGTTGAGCTTGAGCTCGTAGCCGGGACGGTGTGGATGATCGCCGTCCACCGCCATGACGAGCGTCGCGGTCTCCCCGCTGGTGGTCAGCTTCCAGTGCTTGTAACGAGACGGATGCGTCTCGAACTGGGTCGGATCCATGGGCGAACGAATACCAGGCAATTTACTGCTTGTCATTCACCTTTTTACTGCACTATATTGCAGGCATGAGCTACCTGGGATCGGTGGGAACCGCGGTGCGAACCCACCGAGAGCGTCGTGGCTGGTCGCGGCGCGAGCTCGCCGCGCACAGCGGCGTCTCGGAGCGGTTCCTCGCCCAGCTCGAGACCGGCGATGGCAACATCTCGCTGCGCCGGTTCGCCGAGGTCGCGCACGCGCTCGGCACCACGCCGTCGGTCCTGCTCGCCGCGGCAGATGCGCCCGGCGCCGACCGGCCGATCGCGCTGCTCGGCGTGCGCGGCGCCGGCAAGTCCGCGGTCGGCCAGGCGCTCGCGAGGACGCTCGGGATCGCGTTCGTCGAGCTCGATCAGCAGATCGAGGAGGCTGCCGGTCTGCCGCTCGGCGAGGTGTTCGCGCTGCACGGCGAGGCCTACTACCGGCGTGTCGAACGGGAGGTGCTGAGCCGGATCCTCGCCGCGCCCGCGCCGATGGTGCTCGCGACCGGCGGCTCGATCGTCAACGACCCGACGAACTTCGCGCTGCTGCGCTCGCGGTGCCGCACGGTGTGGCTGCGCGCGCGCCCCGAGGACCACTGGAATCGCGTCGTGGCACAGGGCGATCATCGGCCGATGGCCGAGAACCCGCACGCGTTCGCGGAGCTGCGCGCCCTGCTCACCGCGCGCGAGAAGCTATATGCGCGTGCGGACTACACCGTCGACACCGCCGGTCGTCGCGTCCCGGAGGTCGTGACCGCGATCGTCGAGCAGCACGCGAGCTGATCACGTGGGTCGCGGTAGGGCGATGAGCGGACGCGAGCTCGGCGCCGAGCGCGCCCTGCGGCGCTTCGCGCGCGATCAGTGGGTGCGCCTCCACGGCACGCCCCGGATCACGGTGCTCGTCGGCGGCGATCACGCGCGCGCGCTGTGGATGGAGTGGATCGCGCTGAGCGGCACCGACGCGACCCTCCTCGACGGCGAGCTCGACGCGAGCCTGCGCGAGGCGGCGAGCCTCGCGGTCGCGGCTCCCGCGCGTCCGATCGCCGTGCTCTCCCGAGGCGAGGACGTCGCGGCGTGGCGCGCCGGCCGCGCGGACCGGCTCGCCGCGATGGTCGACGAGGGCGTGATCCACATCGAGGCGCCCGCGGTCGCGGCGCCCCCAACGCCGGCGTCCAGCTCGCTGTTCGATGCGCGCAGCGCCGCGGAGGCGATGATGTTCGAAGCGCTCGAGGCGACGCCGGCGACCGCGGGTCGGTTCGAGCTCAACGGCCGGCTCTCGGTGCGGTTCGGGCCGACCGCCACCGAGGTCGATCTGCTCTCGCGTCTCGATCACATCGCCGTCGAGATCGACGGAGTTCATCACTTTTCGGATCCCGAATGCTATCGCCGGGATCGGCGCAAGGACGTGCTGCTGCAGACCCAAGGTCTGTTCGTGATCCGCTTGCTCGCCGAAGACGTCATGCGCGATGTTCGTTCGTCGGTGAACGTGGTCTGTCAGGCGCTCGCGTACCGAGCCGGAGGAAAATGACGGTGACGCTGGTGACGGAACGGGTCGAGACGATCGTGATCGCGCGCGCCACCGTCGCCACGCGGCCGCTCGGCGTACGCGAGCTCGTGCAGTCGCTCGCCCGGTTCGCCCCCTCGGATCTCACCGAGCCGGCGTGGCGCGAGCGCCTCCTCGCCGCGGTCGCCGCCTTGCGTGCGCGCGCGGCGCTCGATGCGGACCACCGCGTGACCGACGCGCACGAGCTCGCGCGACGGATCGGCCGCCACACCGCCACCACCTGGCCGCAGCTCGCCGATCGCGTCCTCCCCTGCCTCGCGCTCGGCGTCGCGGCGGATGAGATGAAGGCGCACGCGCGGCTCGCCGGCCGGGATGCGTGGGCCGCGGCGATCGCCGGGCGCACGCTCGGGCTGTGGATCTCCGGCCCGCCGCCTTCGCTCGCGGCGGTGTGCGATGCGCACGCGTGGCGAGCGCTCGGGCTCCCGGGCAAGCCCAAGCGGTGCCCGCCCGAGATCCGCGCGCTGTTCATCCAGCGCGAGCTGTCGAGCGAGGCCGGGCCGCCGGATCGCCAGGTTCGCCTGCTCGCCGCGCGCGAGCTCGGCGTGCCACGCTCCGAGCTCCGGGCGCTCCGCGACGCGCTGGTCCGGACCTGGCTCGCCGGCGGCACGCTCGGACGCGTGCGCACGGCGAGCGACGACGGGTTCACCGCCCAGGTCCGCGACCTCGCACGCGCGGCCCGCGACGGCGTGTTCGGGGATCGCAAGGTGTTCATCTCGGCGGTATGGAGCGATCTCCGCCGCACGCCGACGTGGGCCCAGCTCACGCTCGATGAGTTCAAGGCCCGCCTCGTCACCGCGCATCGCGCGGGGGACGTCGTGCTCGCGCGCGCGGATCTGGTGGCGGCGATGAACCCCGAGCTGGTCGCTGCGTCCGAGACCACCACCGACGGGGCGAGCTTTCACTTCATCGTCCGCGACGGAGCACCATGACCCAGCTCACCAGGCTCGATGCGGTGGAGATCACGGCCTGGCTCACCCACGTCACCCAGACGATCGATCGCAGCCTGCGCGAGCCAGCTCGGACCCTCTCGAGCGCCGCGCTGCGCGGCGATCTCGGCGAGACCCGGGTCGGGTTGCCCGTGCTGGTCCAGCTCGCGCTGCTCGACGACTGCCTGCGCGTCGCGCACCTCGCGTTCGAGGCCGATGGCTTCATCGAGACCGACGAGCTGATGCGGATCGCGGATCTGGTGAAGGTCGCCGCGCCGAAGTACTTCTCGGTGCTTCCGCGCTACGAGGACTTCGAGGACGGCGCCGCCACACCCGACGACGTCGAACGCTTCGTGCGCGCCCACCGGAGTGACGCCGGCCCGTTCGGCTACGCCCACGCCGACCCGTGGCGGGGCCTGCAGCTCGCTCGCAGCGTCGAGCAGCAGACGCGCAACGCGGCGCCGCTGCGCGATCACGAGCGGATGCTCGCCCGCGTCATGGACGAGGTGTTCGCCGGCCGGGCCACCGAGATCGAGCGCGACGCTCGCCGGAGCCTGCGCGATCTGTTCGAGCCCGCGGCCCAGGCCGGCCTCGATCCGCGCGCGGTCGCGTTCTGTCGCGATGACGGGCCCGAGGTGTTCGCTTCGATCGCCCATGGCTCGCAGATCCACGAGCGCGATCCGTTCGACGTCGAGGCGATCCACGCCGAGGCGCGGGACGTCTTCCACCGCCAGGTCGAGCGCGCCACCACACCCGAGCAGCACCAGCACGGCAGCGGCCGCACGTTCCTCGTGCTCGGCGACTCCGGCGCGGGCAAGACGCACCTGCTCCGCGCGCTCCGCACCCAGGTCCATGCCCAGCGCCGCGGCTACGTCGGGTATCTCCAGATGGCCTCCGAGGTCGGCGACTACACCCGCTACGTGCTGCGCAACTTGATCGATTCGATGGAGCGCCCGTACGACGCCCCCACGCTCACCGAGTCCGCGCTGATGTATCTCTCCGACGGTCTCGCCGAGGGTCGGATCGAGATCCCCGCAGACGAGCTCGAGCGGCTACGCAGCTCCGAGCTCGCCGCCGACGAGCTCGATGCCGTGGTCGGAGACATGGTCGATCGCGTGGTCCGCACCGAGGGACTCGAGGGGCTCGAGGTCGATCTGCTCCACGCGCTGTTCCTGCTCCAGCGTCGCGACCCGGCGATCCAGCGCCGGGTCGTCAAGTACCTGCGCTGCGAGGCGCTCGGCACGCACGACCGCAAGGTCCTCGGTGGCCTCGCGGCCCGCGACCAGCCCGAGGATCCGATGCGGACGATCCGTCAGCTCGGGACGATCATGTACGAGCTCCAGCTCGCCTCGCTCGTGCTGCTCGTCGATCAGATCGAGGACACGATCGCCGACGGCCAGACGGCCACCCGGATCCAGCAGGCGTTCGATAGCCTGCGCGGGATCTCCGACGCGATCCCGTCTGCGGTCGTCGTGATCTCGTGCCTCACCGACGTCTACGATCTGATGCGGCCCAAGCTCTCACGCTCGGTCGTCGACCGGCTCGAGCTCGATCCGCGCCCGGTGCGCCTCGCGAGTCAACGCGAACCCGGCGAGATCGAGCAGATGCTGGTGCGCCGGCTCGAGCACCTCTACACCGCGTTCGACGTGCCGTGGCGCGACGACGACCCGCTGTTCCCGTTCACCCCGTCGCAGCTCGAGGCGGTGACCCACTTCCGTGCGCGCGATTGCCTGGCGAAGTTCCGCGAGTTCCACACCGCGTGCATCGAGGCCCGCGCGATCCCGGCCCCGGTCGCGATCCAGGCAGCACCTCCCCCGCCCACGCCGCCGCCGACCGACTCGCCACCGATCGGCCCCGAGATCGATCGCGCATGGAACGATGCGATCGGCGCGATCGTCGATCTCCCGGATGACGACGAAGCGATCCTCGAGCTCGTCGCCGAGACGGTGCGCGGCACGGCCCTGGAGCTCGGCGTGGAGCTCGCGGTCGAGCGCGAGGCCATGCACGTGGTGGTCGCGGGCAACCAGGTCGGCCGCCGCGTGATCGCGATGTGCAACCGCCGTCCGCAAGGCGGTCAGCTCGGCGGTCAGCTCGAGGCGCTGCGCGCGCATCTGAACCGCGGCGCCAAGCCGATCGCGGTGCGCAGCTCCGACTGGCAGTTCAAGCCCAAGACGCGGATCTCGCAGCAGATCGGCGAGTTCCTCGAGGCCGGCGGACGGACGGTCGTCCTCGAAGAACACGAGCTTCGCGTCATCGCGGCCGCACGCGCGTTCGCCCGCACCCATCCCCCCGGCTTCGCGGCGTGGCGACGCGGGCAGCGCCCGTTGAGTCAGCTCGCGTTCGTGCGCGCGATGCTCGACCTCGACCGGTCGCGCACGGCCGCGGTCTACGCGACGCAACCGCTTCCGCTCGTCGTGCGTCCCCCGGCCCCGGCTCCGACCTCGGCTTCGCCGTCACCGGCGGCACCGCGGCGGGATCCCGGGCGCCGCATCACCGCCGCGATCGCCACCTCCGATCCGGCGCACGTCCGCCTCGGCTCCACCACGACGATGCGCGCCGAGCCGGTCACCCTGCCGCTCGACGAGATCAAGACCCACATCGCGTTCCTCGGCACCACCGGCAGTGGCAAGACCACCGCGGCGCTGTCGATCGCGGAGCAGCTGCTCGAGCGAGGGGTCTCGGTGTTGCTCGTCGATCGCAAGGGCGACCTCGCGCGCTATGCGAGCGACGCGTGGTGGCACGATCCAGCGGCGCCCGAGCCGGCGCGCAAGACGAGCCTGCGCGAGCGCATCGACGTCGCGCTCTACACGCCCGGCAATCCGCAGGGCCGGCCGCTCCGCCTGCCGGTGATCCCACCGCTCGTGGACGCCACCGCGCAGGAGCGCGATCAGCTCGCGAAGTTCGCCGCCAGCGGGCTCGCCGCGATGATGGGCTACGGCACGGGCAGCACGCACCGCCACAAGGAGTCCGTCCTGCAGTGCGCGATCCAGCTCCATGCCGGCGAGCGCGAGGTCACCATCGACGTGCTCGCGGATACGATCTCGCGCCCCGATCCGGAGCTGCTCCAGACCGTCGGCTCGTTGCAGCGGTTCTTCGCGCCGCTCTCCGAGGATCTCCAGTCACTCAAGATCCAGCGCGGGTCGCTGCTCGACGGTGATGGCGAATCGCTCGACCTCGCCACGCTGTTGCCACCCGAGGGATCGCGTCCGCGCCTGTCGATCATCAACACCTCGGCGCTCACCGAGATCCCCGTCCTCCAGTTCTGGGTCTCGCGCCTGCTGATCGAGCTCGCCCGGCTCGCGCGCAAGCGGCCGAGCAAGACGCTGCAATCGGTCGCGCTGTTCGACGAGGCCGACGCCTACGTCCCCGCGACGAGCAGCCCGCCGACGAAGGAGCCGATGTTCGACCTGCTCCGCCGCGCACGCTCGGGCGGCCTCGGGGTCCTGCTCGCGACCCAGAACCCCGGCGACTTCGACTACAAGGCCCGCGATCTGATCGGGACGTGGCTCGTCGGCCGGGTCGCCCAGGACCGCGCGATCGAGAAGATGCGCAACCTCCTTGGCGGCTACCCCAACGTGGCCGCGCGGCTCGCCAACCAGCCGACCGGTCACTTCTTCGTCCTGACCCCGGGCAAAGCGATGGAGCTCAAGTGCGATCGTTCGCTGATGCAGACCGAGCAGCTCGCCGACGCCGACGTGACCGAGCTCGCGCGCCGCACTCGATAGCCGCGTCCCCGGTGGCTCACCGCGCTAGGATGCGCGGATGTTCCAGCTCGACGAGCAGTCTCGGATGGTGGCGGGCGTGATCCGGCAGTGGTGTCAGACCACGCTCGCCCCGCGGATCCCCGCGCTCGAGGCCGGCACCGAGATGCCGTTCGGGCTGATGAAGCAGCTGGCGAAGGCGTTCGGCTTCGACGCGATGCTCGGCGGCAGCGTCAAGAAGCGGATCGCGAAGCTGCGCAGCGGTGAGCTCGGCCCGGGCGACGGCGGCGAGAAGACGATGACCGCGGCGACCGGCGATCCGCTGATGATGCACGTCGTCGTCAAGGAGCTGTCGCGCGTGTCGCCTGGCTTCGCGATGGGGTTCGGCGTCTCGATCGGGCTGGTCGGCGGCGCGATCGTCACCAAGGGCACCGCGGATCAGATCGAGCGCTGGGGGCTGCCGATCGCCACGATGCAGCAGATCGGCTCGTGGTGCCTGACCGAGCCCGACGCCGGCTCCGATGCGTTCGGCTCGATGCGAACGACCGCGACGCCGCGTGGCGATGGCTACGTGCTGTCGGGGAGCAAGACCTTCATCACCAACGGCCCGGGCGCCGACGTGTTCCTGGTCTACGCCAAGATCGATCGCGGCGAGCCGGAGGCCGAGCGTGGGATCGCGACGTTCATCATCGAGCGCGGGACGCCGGGCGTCACCGTCGGGCCTCCGTTCAAGAAGATGGGCATGCGCGACTCACCGACGAGCGAGGTGTTCTTCGATGACGTCGAGCTCGACGCCCTCCACCTGCTCGGCGGCAAGGAGCGGGGCCAAGGCGGCCGCGCCGACACCAAGGACAGCCTCGGGAGCGAGCGCTCGGGCGTGCCCTCGATGGCGTGGGGCATCATCGAGCGCTGCTACGACGCGAGCCTGTCGTACGTCCGCGAACGCAAGCAGTTCGGCCGCGCGATCGGCGAGTTCCAGGCCGTCCAGCTCAAGATCGCCGACCTGTTCCTCAAGCTCCGCACCGTCGAGAACATCGTGCTCCGGCTGGCGTGGATGCAGCAGCACGGCGTCAAGGATCTGCCCTATGTCAACGCCTCCAAGGCGATGAGCGCGCAGCTCGCCGTCGACGCCGCGCTGACGGCGATCCAGCTCCACGGCGGCTACGGCTACATGGAGGAGCTCGGGATCGAGAAGCTCGCGCGCGATGCCAAGATGCTCGAGCTCGGCGCGGGCACCACCGACATCAACCTGCTCGCGTGCGCGCGCCAGCTGATCGGGGTGACCGAATGAGCCGCCTCGCGATCGCCGAATCCGCCACCGTGACCATGACTTAGGGATCGAGGGGGGCCGCGCCGGTCCACCGCGATGCGTCCGGGCAGCACCGATTGTCATCACCGTCGAGTTGGCCCCCGAGGGGGCCGTGGGTACGGTCGGTCATGATCGACATCCAGATCAAGGGCGGGACCGAAGGCGCAAACGCGCCGGCGCTCGCCGAGCTGATCGCGTCTGCCCTGCACGGTGACCAGTCCGTCGACCCGCAGTCGAGCCTGGCACAGGCCGGCATGATGGTGCGCGAGCGGCAGGAGCTTGCCGAGAGCGAGCGACCGTCGCGCAACCGCCTGGAGACGGTCAACTTCACGACGATCGACGAAGACAACGACTGGACCGACGTCTAGCCATCCCGCGCGCTACGAGAGCTCCCGAAGCGCGCGCTGGAGATCGCCGCCCGTCGCGAACAGCTTCGAGACCCCGGGCACCGCGCAGATCTTGATGGCGAGCCAATCCGCGGTCTCGAGCGAGTGCTCCGCATCGCGCGCGTGGGCCTGCAAGAGGCCGCCGAGCTGGGCGCTGATCTCGTCGAGGTTCGGTTCACGGACGAGCTCGATCAGGGCGCGCGCACGCAACACGTCGACGAGTCGCCGGGCCCATGCCGAGAGCTGCTGTGGATCGAGCGGCAGCGCGACCTCGACCGGCACGGTCACCTCCTCCGAGGGTTCGACCGGGACCGGGATCGGGATCGGGTTGTGGAGGCTCGAGTGCACGAGCTCGCGTGGCGTCTCGGGCCGTGCGGCGAGCACAGCCCGGCGATCGACGTCGCCCATCATCAGCAGCAGGCTCGGGATCCGGCCCTCGACGGGGATGTCGCCGAGGTCCGAGTGCTCGAGGAACCACACCATCGCGCGGCGCCCGTAGTCCCACGACACGCAGTCCGCCCACGGCACCCGCAGCGTCGCGCCCTCGTGGTCGAGCACCTCGAACGAATCGTTGCGGTCCTGGTCGCCGGTCGAGGTCGCGTAGCCATCGGCCGACTCGATGATGTAGAGCGCGCAGTGGCCGCCCCACAGCACGACGACGAGCTGGTCGTCCGACGCCGACCACAGCCGCACCATCTTCGGCGTCTCCGCCGCCCACAGATGGAGCGCATCGAGCGCGGCGAGCAGCGCGTCCCCGCTCCCCACGCGCAGCCCATCGGCGGCGAACGCCCCCCAGATCAGCAGCGGCTCGCCCACGGGCGTATGCCGGTGCGTGCGCACGAGCTCGAAGCGCTCACCCTCGACCTCGATCCGCAAGCCATCGGCGATGTCCCGGAGCTGGGCCTCGCGCAAGATCACGTCCCAGCGGTGGTGACCGTCGGCCGCGAAGTACTTGAACCGGTAGGTGTCGAGGCCGTCGATCCGCCCGCCGTGGCCACACTCGTGAACGAACGCATCCTCCGAGTCGACGAGCTTCCGTGCGCCCGGCGTGTCGAGCGCGACCACGACCGACTTCATGAAGGCTCGGAAGTCATCGGGCACGAATAACGTCGGCATGGCGATCAAGGACTTGCGGCCGCCTTCGAGGAATCGCTCCTGGCGGCCTCTCCAGCCTGCTGGCGATGATAGCGCAGCACGCTGCATCCGTTACCCACGTCGACCACATAGATCCGCGCGAGCAGCCCTCGTCGCGGCGTCCGACCTTACAGCGCGACGGCGTAGACGAAGTTCGCCTTCGGGAACCGTAGGAACCGCTCCGAGATGATCTTGTGCGGCACGATCGCGCTGCCGTCGACGTAGTTCTTCACGAGCGCCTCGGCCGCGGGCTTGTCGCCGCGCGCCTTGATCCCGGCGACGAGCTTCATCATCTCGTGCACCACCGCCGCGAGCTTGTCGGAGTGGAGCGTGAACGCGCCCTTGTCCTTGCCGTTCGCCGCCGTCGCGTTCGCATCCCAGGTCAGCGCGCCGTTCTCGATCAGGTAGCCGATCTGGATCGCCGCGAGGTTCGAGTAGGTCTTGCGCTCGCCGGTGCCGGTGTACATGCCCTGCGAGATGTGGCCGAACGCCCAGACGATCGAGTCGACGATGCTCTGCGCCGCGAGCTCGTCGGTGATGATCTTGTTCTGGCGCAGCACCTCGAGCAGGAACAGCGCCCCGGTCTGCGCCTTGAGCTCCTCCATCACCGACGCCATCGGGCCGCCGAACACCTCGCCCGCGGTCTTGCCGCCGACCTTGTACTCGTGCGCGGGCCCGAGGTTATGGGTGACCTCGTGGAGGATCGTCGACAACAGCCCGGGCTCCTGGGTCCCGGTGTAATCCTTCATGCTCGCGGCGTCGAGCAGGCTCTCCGCTTGCGAGCGGCGCGCCGCGCGGCTGTCGGGATCGCCGTAGAAGTTGACCATCGCCACGGTCCGACCGCGCCCCTCGTTCGCCACCGGCCCCCAGTTCGGCAGGCTCTGGCCGATCGTCGCGCCCAGCGGCGTGCGGTCATCACCGGCGTTGACGACGATGTCGATGAAGTCGGGCAAGTGGAAGCTGACCTTGCGAGCCGCATACGGGGCGCCCGCGCGCTCGGCGATCACGGCCTCGAGGTCCTGCTGGACCGGGACCAGCTTGCGCTGCCACACCTTGGAGCCCTGGTTGATCCGCGCGAACGTCAGGTGCAGGCCGCCCTTCGCCGAGCACGGCTCCCAGTAGACCTCGTCGGGACCGACGCGGACGTACCAGTTCGAGTTGTCGACGGTCATCTTCGCCCACGCCTCGTCGGCGGGCACCCAGTCGTTCGTCGTGAAGCTCGTCGCCGCCGCGCGGAGATACGCGACGAGCGCGTGCTCGCTGGTGTCCTTCATGCTGTCGGCGGCCGCGGTGAGCTCCTTCGCGATCGCACCCATCTGCGCCGCGTAGGCGATGGTGATCGGCACCGCGGTGAGCGCCGCGCCGGTGCCGCGCACCACGGTGAACGGCGCGAGCAGCTTCTCGTGGTCCTTGTGCTTCTGCAGCACCTCACAGAACTTGTCGATCTGCTGGAGCTCGGGCGGATAGATATCGAACACCGGCTTGGGATTGCCGGGGATCGCGGAGCACAGCGGATCGGTCTCGGTCGCCGGGCCCACGCACTTCGGCCCGCGGTTGCGACGGAACAGGCTCTGGCTCGCGGGATCGCTCGGGACCTTCGGGGCCAGCGCGGCGGACCCGTTGAGGATCGCGTAGAGATCATCGATCTGGTTCGCGACCGTCAGCATGTGACCGATGAACGCCTTCTGCTCGGGCGGTGCGTCGCGGAGATCGCTTCGCACCAGCGTGGCGCGGCCTTGATCGAGATCGTCGCCGACCAGCTTCTGGCGCTTGCCCTCGTCGGTCGAGGTGTCGGGCGGTGGCGCCTTGGCGGCGGCGACGAGCTGGGCATAGGCGGTCTCGAACGCGGGCGTCAGCTTCCCGCCCTCGACCCAGTGGCCCTGGCTCGGATAGAACAGCAGCGACGCGACCTCGTCGGGATCGATCGTCTTGTTGTCATTGGCGTCGGCGATCCAGTACAGCGGCAGGTTCGCCCGCACCGCGAGCCGGTTCAAATCCATGCGAGGCACCGCGTCGTGCGCCTTCGCGAGTGGAGCCGGCGTCGCGGACCCCGCCGCGGTGCGCCCCGAGCCCGCGGGATCACTCGTCCGCGGCTGGGGTTCCGCCTTCGACTTGCAAGCAACGACCAGGAGCAGCGAGGGGACGAGGAGCCATCCGGTTCTCATCCGCGAGACGCTAGCTCACCGATCGTCACCGATCAACGAGCCATCCCGGGTGCCCCGTAGAGCTCACCGGCGCGACGTCGTGCGACGCCTGGGTCAGGCCCGCGTGTTCGGCCTGGGAGCGCGAGCCCCGTGGATTACACTCGAGCGATGCGGGTCTGGCTCCTCACGATCGCGGCGTGCGCGTCGGCTGCCCGACCTGCCTCCCCGCCGATCGACCTCGCGCCCCCGATCTTCTCGGCCGACCAGACGCCGGCGATCTCGCTGGCCGATGCGACCCGCTTGCTCGCGCCTGGCGCCGGGTCGGACTGCCTCGAGATCGCGTGCTTGATCGATCGCGCCTATCACGGCGATGCCAAGGCGAAGGCGCTCGCGCTCACGCTATTCTCCGACACCGGTGACGTCGCCGGCGTCGGTCCCGAGGAGATCATGGACGGCGGGTATCGCGGCAAGATCCACCTCGTCCCCCAGCTGCCGATCGGCAAGTTTCGCAAGCATCTGGGCTGGGTGGTCGAGGCCACCCGGTCGTTCGACGCGTTCTTCGACGAGCTGTTCGCGAACCAGCCGGCGCCGAGCTATCGCTGGCACGCGCTGGCGTTCCGGTTCGTGCGCTCGATCAAGAACCGGACGCCGAGCGCCTACGCGGTGAACTGGACGATCGAATACAACGTCGCGGGCTCGCTGCTCACCGGCGCGGCCGGCGTCCGCGAGACGGTGTGGCACGAGCTGTTCCACCTCAACGACGAGGCGCACGGCGACTGGTCCGCGAACGCGTTGCAGCGCGACTACGACGCGATCGTCGCGCGGTGCGGACAGACCGTGACGTGTCTGGCGCCGTTCGCGCCCAACGACACGAAGGTTCGCGCGAGCGGCACGTACTACGCGTTCCAGCCGAACAACGGCAACGGCGTCCACGAGTACGCGGCAGAGCTCGCCGTCCGCTACTTCAAGGAGCAAAACGAGATGCTGCGCGCGGGCAAGCTCGCGCGCGGCGCGTTCAAGTGCGGTCCCTCCCAGAACGCGCGCGCCTGGGCGGCGCTCGTCGATGAGTTCTTCGCGGGCCGCGATCTCGTGCCGAGCTGCTGATCGCGTGGCTACATCGCGGCGGCCATCTCGAGGACCGGGACGGCGCGGGGCTCGGAGCCGAAGCGCGCGGTCAGCAGGACCGCACCGAGCGCGACCGACACGTCCGCCCGCGGCGACGCGAGCAGTCGGTGTGGCGAGAACAACCCGCTGACCATGCGGCGAAATGACGGAATCAGCGACGTGCCACCGATCATGGCGACGTTATCGACATCGTCGAACCGCCAGCCGCTTCGGCTCATGAGCTCCGTGATCACCTCCTGGGCACGACTGACCAGGGGCGCCCACCGCGCCTCGGCCCACGCGCGATCGAGCACGACCTCGAGATCGTGGGGGCGCCCGCCGTGGACATACGCCTCGCGCATCACGAGCTGAACCTCGCGATCGGAGGACAGCTGCCGCTTCGCGTTCTCGCAGCGAAACGTGAGCTCGCTCCAGCGCACGGTGTCCTTGTGCAGGTCGTAACCAGACTTTCGATAGACCATGCCCGCGAGCCCCTCGGCGAGGGCCTCGTCGAAGTCATCACCGCCGAGGTACGGATCACCCGAGGTGCCGACCGGCGTGAACCGCAGGCCCGACTGGACGATCGCCGACACGTCGAACGTGCCGCCGCCGAAGTCGCACACGACCAGCTTGCGCTCGCCCGGCTGGGCGTGGACGCCGACGGCGAGCGCACCGGCGATCGGCTCCGCGACCACCTGCACGATCTCGAGGTGCGCGATCCGTGCGGCGCGAACGAGCGCCTCGCAGTAACCATCTGGAGGGCACGCGGACATCGTCACGACGGCCTTGCGCGCCCGCGCACCGAAGCGCTGCTCGGCGAGATCACGCACGCGTCCGAGGACGCTCGCCACGATCTGCTCGGGTGCGTAGTCCCCCGACGGGAGCTTGAAGCACACGTGATCACCGGCCGAATCGACCGGGAACGGCGCGGACGCGGCGTAGCGGCGGACCAACAGCGAACCCGGTCGCGCACCGAGCACGCGCTTGACCGAGCGGATCACCGCGCTCGGGTCATTGAGGACGCGCATGATCGCGCGGCGGCCGACCTCGAGCGCGCCGCGGGATGGCGCATAGACCACGGACGGGATCACGACGTCGCCGTTGTCCTGCACGAGCTCGACGCGATCCCCCACGAGCGCGCCCGCCGACGTGCAGCTGGTGCCGAAATCGATACCGAGAATGATCTCTCGTGCCATGGGGCTCGTCGGTTGAATCGACCGGTAGACCATCGGGTCAAGTCACAATCGGCCGGCCGAGCTAGCTCACCGCGGCGACGAGGTCACGCGCCGTGGCGTCGACGGAGAGCGCCGTCAGCTCGGCCTGCATGTCCGCCATGGTCGGACGCATCGCGGGATCCTTGGCGAGGGCGCGCACGATGAGCCGCTCGAGCTGCGCCGGGATCACCGCGCCCCGTGCAGACGGGCGATCGGGCATGTGCTCGCAGTGCGCGGTCATCAGCTGAGGCAACGACCCGGAGAACAACGGCTGGTTCGTGATCAGCTCGAACAGCAGGCAGCCGAGGCCATACACGTCTGACTTGAGCCCGAGCGCGCCGCGCCACTGCTCGGGGGCCATGCACGCCGGTGTTCCCGCGATCGTGCCATCGACCAGCGGCCCGTCCGTGAGCCGCCGCGAGACGCCGTAGTCGATCACCTTGATCCGCGGCCAGCCGGAGAGCCCGCGTTCATAGAGCACGACGATGTTGTGGGCCTTGATGTCGCCGTGGATCACCCCGGCGGCATGAAGGGCCGCGATCGCGACCGCGATCTGCGCGGCGATCGCCACGATGCCATCGACCGAGAGCGGCGCTCGGCCGACCAGATCGTTCAGGTTCTCGCCGTCGAGATACTCCATCACGACATAGGGGATTCCGTCGTCGCAGCGGCCGGAGCCGCGCACGTCGAGGAGCCCGTCGTGGCGGGCGCTCGCCGAGATCGTCCGCTCGGCGAGCAGGCGCTCGACCATGGCCGGGTGGCCGGCATAGTACGGGTCGAGCATCTTGAGCGCGACCCGCTCGCCGGTGTCCGGATCCTCGGCGAGGTGGACCGAGGCGGTCCCTCCCCGAGCGAGCGCGGCGAGCACCCGGTAGGGCCCGACCCGCGACCCGCTCGAGTCGCGCGCTGAGCTGCGCTGGGGAAGCTTGACCGTGTTGCTGGAGAGCCGGCGACGTGCCACGACTTCCATCGCGTTGCAGCGCGGATGCCATCCCGGCGTCCTGTGATTCCCGAGGTTTTGCCGCGGCGAGGCCTGTGGGGATCGACAAGGTTGACGAGCCCTTCGCCTCGCGATGTGCGCGAGCGACCTATCTGGCGTCGTTCGCAAC
>WBZN01000374.1_pt2 | contig 16382 bp, 20 predicted proteins | sample 5204281 | NCBI WGS metagenome assembly WBZN01 (sample SAMN12344347, study PRJNA552823) | activated sludge metagenome | biome: Activated sludge suspended growth; feature: Nitrification reactor; material: Wastewater; isolation source: activated sludge from nitrification reactor of wastewater...
TGATGGACGATCACCACGCTCTTGTAATTGGGGGGCAATCCGAACCGGCGAGCATTAAGTCGCCCGTCTGCTCGCAAGATTGGAAGGGCCTCATTGTTAGCGAGCTGGTCGTCAGTGTTGGCGCTACTGGCCACAGTAGTGGTGTTGTCATTGATGGTTGTGTCGAGGTAGACGGTAATGGATTGATCGGCTGTGGAGCGGAATATCTGCCGCTTCGTAATCCGAGAATTAGTTCCAAGAGGGATGTTTCCATACGTCACGCTCGCATCGTTCGTGGCTGTGAAAGTATTGAGAACAGTCAGATCGCTGGGGGTGTCTTCATCATCAAGAAATCGCACGCCATAGGAATACAAGCCATCGATACTTCCGCTACCTCCGCTGGTCACGCTCGCGTTGGTCGAGGGAGCTGGCACGCCAGCGTCTTCGGTAGCAGTATGCACGCCATCCCATCGCTGCGGACGATTGACACCATTAACGACAATTAGCTCACCGTTGTACGTGTGAGCCATAGAGAGGGGAAATTCAGGATCGAAAGCAGATTTGAGCGTGTCGGTCATTGATCGAAAGATCTCATGAGCTGGGCGAGCGGATTGTAAACTGCAGCACCCTTGGCGTAAGGCATGATCGAAGGAACGTCTTCATAGGTTGGTATTGTTTTATACTCTTGAACGGGGGTGTAGTCTACTTCGAGAGCGTCCAGCGGGCTGCTGTCGCCATAATCCACAAAGGATTTTGGTGGCGTAAAGCCTGACTCAACGCCCGAGACTGGCACTAAGGATCTTCTACGCTTCATCTTGCCGGTGATTAAGTCAGCAAAAATTCTGCCAGCCACTGCTGGGTCTTTGATTGGATTAGGTCCGTGGCCAATTTGATTACCTAGATACTTTGCCCCTTCATTAATAGCTGACCCAAGCTCACTGACGATCTCTGGGGTTTCTGCGGAAGTAGCTAACTTCATCCATGGAGTGCCATCCCCGCTGCCTATTTTTTTCGCCATATGATCAATAACTGTAGCCGCACCTTCCTCTTTGTAATAATCTGGATTAGATGTCTGTGCGGCCAGTGCCCTTAATGGGTCTCTACCGCCGCGACCAAAATACATTTCACCACCAGCCATCAATGGATCATTACCAACTGCTGCAATAAATTGCTGGTATTCATCAGGAAACTGATTTCTCATGATGTGCAGCCATTCATGTAACTGCGTTCCTTGTCTATTGGCAGTATTAGTGGGACCAACAAATGTCATATCCGGTCGCAGTCTACTAACGAATCCTCCAATCGATGATCCTGCAGTGTCAATGTAATGAGTACCGTAACCAATATGCCTTGACATGCGATCTATATCTTCGGGCATTTCCGCTTTCTTAAGCCCAAGCATTTTTGGATAAGTCTCACCAACTTCATCAAATGTCCCATGAAGAATTTTCATGATGTCTTGGTCTGTCGGTGGTGGCTGACCCTGCATCGCAGAAGAGTTGATTAAGCGATCCCTATGCTTGCTTACGTTCTCAATTGGACTTATGAAATTCGGATGATCAGGATCTACGAATGTAGGAGTATGAAAATACTGACTGTGAAGCGCATCCAACGCATCACCTTGTGCGTTCTTCGCCATATCGACATCAAGGTTATGCAGTCTCGCAGCATCTTGCGCATCGTTAAACGCATTGACGTAGCCGCTGGCAGCATCGACTGACCTATTCGCAGCCCGAGCCTTGCTGGCCTTGCCGAGTGCTTTGGCGGCACCGATACCTGGAATGAGATTCAGTGGATCGAGCAGCATCTCAGCACCGAACCCGGCAATGTCACCGGCATCGAGACCTTCCTGGTTGGGGTCGATGGCACCCCACGACTCCAGCATGTCGCGGCCACTAATAGACTGCGCTGGATCAGTGATCCCCATCGCATCTGAGAACGGAATGAGATTGGCCAGCTCTCCCGTCTTGCCTGCGAGTACTCCGCGCAAAGCGCGACCGGGCTTGTCGATAGTCTCGCCAGCGTAATTCAGGGCCGAGAGAATGTCCATCAGATCCATGATCAGTTGCCCGTCTTACCAACGTACTGATAGGTGAAGTGACCGGCGACAGCCACGCCACTGCCAAGCACTAAGCACAGTGCTTTGTTGGAACCAGCCTGAAACCAGCCGCCTGGATTCCAGCCAGCAGCCACGCCGCCGCGATCACCGAGTGGCATTGCGCCGGTCAGGTCCACCTGATTGGAAGTATCGCTGACAAACTTCGCGGTCACTTGCGAAGTAGCCACAAGCACATAAGCCAGTACTCGAATTGAGCTGCCGTCAATAGGGGCAGCCAGCAGAGTGTTGCTGCCAGACGAAGACGCAGCCACCGAGGCATGGCGAATTGTTCCGGCAGATTCAGTTAATGATGCACCCATGAAACTCTCCTGTTAGCTAACGCCCATTAGTAAAGTGCCCATTCCGCCAGTAGGTCCAATTTGAGCGCTTTCATAAGCGCCTTTGTCGGGTGGAGAGTGTCTGGGAATGCTGAAATTAAGTGAGTCGGTAACGCTGGTTAGGATGCCGGTCCTGCGAAGGACGCTGGTTGTCTTGATAGTGTAATCGTTAGATGCCGTGTCTGTAAATTCAGTTGCAATAACGATGCTACTATCGTTGCCTGAACCACCTAGCACGCTGTTTGCTGTACCATCGGTGCTGGCATTGTTTCCACAAACAAAGGTTTCGGTAACTCCATTTGTGTCTGTAAGTACAACGCCCGAACCTGCAACAGACATAAACACATTATTTTTAACGGTGTATGTAGGTAATGAACTTGAACCATTTGCTGAACTTAATAATTCAAGTGCTGTACCTACACCTGTTGCGTGCAGTGTGTTTCCAATAATTTCGTTTGTAAATGCAGAGTTAGGCCCACTTGTTTTTAGAGCATGCCTGCTACTTTTAATCAAACAATTAAGTACCCTACACCCTGTGTTAGCGTTAAAACGAAGTGCAGTAGATGCACCAACGCCAGAGGTATAAGCATAAACGCAATTTTTTACTGTTACGTTATCAATGCTTGATGGTACATTCACACCATTATGTGGTGCACCACCAGAATGTGTAACACTAAAACGCAAACCCTCAACTCTGGTATATGAAACAGATATAGAAAGTGCATTTCCTGAACCACTGGTGCTAAAGCTAAGTAATGCACCATTTGTAAAATTCGTTGCTTCATGACCTGACGCAGCATATATACGCGGATAGTTGTTTGCGTCTGGCGTTGCCGTCATCGCAGAAATTGTAGCACTACCTAAACTGCTACCATCGTTATAGCACTCTGCCCACTGATCAGCTGTCGCCTGCGCAGCAGCGAACGTCCACCATAACGCAAGCGTTGTGTAGTCACCACCACCAGCAGGTTTAACTGTTTTGACAGTTGCCATTTACTTGCTCACTATTTTGACAACATCTACGGCTTTGAGTGTGGTGGATTCTTTGGTTGTGTCAAGAGTATCAGCTTTCTCTTTGGAAGAGAGCGCGTTGATGTCAACGCCCCTGGTGCTTTCGATAGTTCCGTCCCTGAACGGATAAGACACAACCGGATTGCGAACACCAGCCTTGACTTGCGCGTCCAGCTCATCGAACACAGCCTGATCGGTCGCATCGGCGACAGGCCACTCGACGACCCTGAAGTACTTACGTTCTTCAGCACCCCAAACAGAACCGAGCGGCTTGGCTACTATCGCAGCGCCTTTGAACCTGCCGATTGAGGCTTGCTCGACTGGCAAGTTTCCGATGATCGCCACTTCAAACATTGCTGCCATGTTACACCTTCTTGTTTTTTCTCAAACCTTAGGGTTTCTTCCACTGATCAATTTGCCAGACTCGGTCTCGTAGATCAGGTGCCTGCCGGTGGGCAGGCTCATGTAATCCATGCCGATCACCTGACCATCGACATCGCCGCCAGCGATTACATCAAACACATCTGCATTTTGGTAAACCATGGTCGATAGCGTCCACTGGTAGATCACGAAGTAGCGACCAGCGGTATAAGAGGAACTCAGCAAATGTCTTTTGCCGAATAAATTCGCCGACCGATCCATGAGCGGTAACTTAACTGTTTCCACTAAGGTACCGGAGCTATCGAGAATCTTCGCCACAGGCGCGAGATCAGGCGCAGTCGAAACCATCGACGGATCGACTGGATTCACCATCAACTTCAGCGGCTGACCGACTTGCAGTCTGGTGGCTAACAATTAAATCACCATGAAAGTAAAAGACTGGCGTCTGGCTGACGAGGTCATCGCATAAGACACCAGCACAGTATAAACATTTCCGACCGCAAAACCGTTGGCTGTGGTGCAGGCAATCGAGATTCGATAGGCACCATCAACGCCTGAAATATCAACAGAGTTGCCAGTGAGTAGAGAATTGCTCATGTCTGTGGAATATGCAATCCAGCTTGGGACCGCATCTGAGTCCGTTGGCACATCAGACCCATTTACGGTCAAGACCGGAAAGTGCAGGGTCTGCTCCAATGGAATGAATCCAACAAAACCAGCGAGTCCATTTAGCATAATCAGTTCTCGAATGTAACTTGCTGCATGCCCGACCTGACAGTCAGCTGGCCAGCGATCACGCAGGTAATGTTGGTTTGTATCAGCATCTCGCCCTTGGCACCATCGTTCTTGTCTACGTTGGTATTTAGGCCAGCCCAGGAATCGATCTCGATTTTTACGATGGGGTTATACTCGCTCATTCGATCACCGTACCATCGTAACGCATATTCCCCAGTGAACGAGCAAAACCACTACGTCCATCACCGGCAAATCTAACTCCGTAAGCCTTTCTGTCGGAACCAAACGCTGCATCCTTTGCCACCATGTACGCACCATAAGTACGCTCCTGCTCGGCTGTGCTGGATTTCTTCAAGACAGACAAATTGTACTCTACACCTCTGGCAAAGGCCGGTTCCATGCAGGGGTCAATGTCAATGGGATCGCTGATCACATATTTTTTATTGGTGATTGTAGCCGAAACGGCACTATCAAGAGTCAGCGAGGTGGCGCTAGCCACTGCCACAATTCGCCTTTCGTCGGTGTATGGCTCCACGCCAAAACGACCATCAGGAATCTCTGCGTTCGTAGCGCCGAAGCGCATGATCGATCCGATCATTCCCGATTCAAAAGCAGTGCCAGAACCCGTAACAGTTGATCCAGTGGCTGATACAGTACCAATAGACTCCCGACTATTGTAGCCACTGAAAATGAGATCTCTAGCTTTTCTCTGATACCAGACATCGAGCTTCTCCGCTTCAGCCGGAGCCGGATTAACGATCATCATCGAACGGTAGCGATTGAGGTCATCGCCGACAATGGTCCAGATCGAGGGCGGGCCACTGCTGGAAACGATGTGCTGTTGCTGCAGCCACTCATAGGGTTGCACATAACGAGCGCACCAGAGCGACTCGGCAACGCCATCATTCAGACAGCGAAAATCTTCCGGCAGCAGGTACCTCGACTTCAGTAATTGAAACGAGGTACCTGCTGCTACGTCTTCGCCAAAATTCAGATTCTCATCAAGCTGCAGCGTTGTGGCGCTTAAGTATCCTGATACTCTTGCGACAACATCGCCCACAACGAGATCCCACCCGCTAGGATTAACAGCAATATCGGCGGGGAGTGTGGACCCTGAGAAGGTAACAAGACGCTCAGAAGTGCCGCCAGTGTGATCATAGGTAATCGTCCCAGTGGAGTAGGGGGCCTGCAAGAAGATGCGATACAGCTTGGAATAGTAAGTCCAGGGCCTGGGTTCCACGAGATCGACCATCGCCAGCTGGATTGCATGGCGAATGTTATTCTCGCTGTTGACTCCAGAGTTGCCCCCAGACCAATCGCGCAAGTGATCGATCACATCACGAACTGTCAGGCCGTATCCCATAGCTACCTCAGTAATGAGTTGTAGGCTTTGTCTTCAGCCATCTCAAACTCTTTGCGGCTGACGATGTCGGGGGCACCTTGAGCATCCAGAATGTCGATGGTTCTTTCTTCCACGATGTCTGGCGCTGGAATGTACTCTGATCTCGGTTCAGCGTTGACTTCAGCGGTATGGTTAATGATACCCTCTGAAGTCATGTTATTATTTTCGATGATCTTTCGCATCTCTCCCACGCTATCGATCAGGGCGTGCGGGTCGCATGGCTCAAGAGCGACTGACCCGCAGTATCGCTTGCCTCTGGGATCAATGCCAGCAGCCAGCGCCTTTTTCCACGCATAAGGCTTAACTGCTTCTGGCAGTCCCTCGAAAGGATCTGCCGTACCGAGTCCCTTGAAATACTCAGTGTCTGTACCAAGCGCCGGACCTTTTCTGGCGTCAAGCATTTCCTGCATTCGACTGACAGTAGCTGGTTCTTCACTAAAGTATTTTCCATTGCTGATCCTTCCAATTATTTTTCTCATTGTGGAGGTACTCCCTGCTCAACCGGCTGACCCTGAGAGGGATCAGCCTGCTGAGCTTGTGATGGATCGACTTGGCCCGGCCCAGGAATCATCTGCTGCCCAGGCATCGGCTGGTTCATCATACGCATATCTGGAAACAGTCCAGCTTCAAACTCACCCCAATCGTTCGCTCGGTAATACTGGGTATACAAATAATTGATTGGCCCTGGATCGCCGGTCGCCTGGAAGTACTGTAAGGCACCCGGTGCCATCGCCTGCATAGCTTCAGTGGCCTTGTCGATCAGTGCTGCCCTGTTCGGCTTGCGGATCGAGCCTGCTTCAATACCGAAGGTGTACTCGCTCACGACTTCAGTCAGCGGCTGATTGCCGATGGTTTGCATCCACAGATTGGTATACATGCCAACCTGACCCTGCAAAGGGCCAAACGGAGTCTGGGTCGCTTCCTGATACTTCTCGCCAAAGAGCGGAGCAACGTCGCTTGGACCCATGTGCGTATGAGCTACGATCAGCTCCATCTTAGCCACGCCCGAGGCGAAGTCTTCGACCTGATTAGCCATATCCTCTGGACGCACCGACACGTTCTGGTCGCGAATCTCTGCTTCCTTGGCCGAACGAATCTGAGTGGCACCACCCATGCCGTAAGCCAGTTCCGTCATGCCGGTACGTTTATCGAAGGATCGCTCAAAGATCGCCCGAGCATCGAAGATGGTCGCGTTAGCGGGTGGGTGCTGCAGGAATTTAACAAGTGAGTCGAGTGAATCTCCAGATGCACCAGTTGCTTCCAGCAGGGTCAGGTCAGGACCATTGAGAATCTTATTCTTGAAGTCATCATCGGCCTTGCGATTGACGATGATGAAGTCCCGCGAGATGTTCATCACATGACCCAGGATGAAGCTGTCTATCCAGTTGATCGCTTTCAGCTCACCCATGGCAGGTGTGATGTGTGCCATCGGCCAGATACAGTCAGGCACCGGATGGAAGTCTAAGTGAATGAAGGGCCACGGATGAGCGCGGTCATCATGGAATGGAGTGGTCCAGCGGATGCGGTCTTCCAGCTCAGCCGGAGTGAATCGCTCTACTCGCCAGAAATCCTCCGGCAAGTTGAGCGGATAATCCATACCGGGGACGATAGCCAGATAGACGTTGTCGCCCATCTGATTAAGTGCGGCCTTGTGGTTCTCGTCAATCCCGATCAGATTGCCGCCGATCCCCATGCGAGAGTAGATTTCGTAGTACTCTACAACGTCATAGCTTTTGCCATTGGCACGATCCTTCATCTGGCTATCGGTCGAGAGAATATGCGACTGCTTGTTCTTTGACTCAAACGATGACTTCACAGAGCCGGACGGGAGACCAAACTCCAGCTCAACTTCAGACGCTAGTCTGCGGCGTCTGCGATAACACCACTTCGCATCACGCATCCGCACAGCGTCTGGATCGAGGCCCAAGTTATCCACGGAGTCATGCACCGACACTGGGATAATGCCACTGGCGACCTCTTGGGCCTCTGCCCACATCACGCCACGACCTTTAATGAGAGCTTCAACTAAGGTAGCTCTTGACTCGGCCTTGAGATTATTTTCAGCAGGCAGCTGATTTAATAAATGCTCACATAGGCTGGCGCGAATTGCCTTCTGCGATCTTTCGGCTGCACGCTGTGGGTATAGGATCGTCATCGGATCTACACCCTGCATCATCGCCATCTGCTTTAGCATCATCTGCTGATCGGGAGGCATAGTGCCCATGATCAGTTCTGGTGGAATGTCACAGAACTTGGGCGATACAGTTCGATTCGGGTTGCGATGATACAGCACAGGCAGGAAGAGATCGACCATCTCAGCTACCTTGTTGTTTTGCATCCGAAAGCTAGGTGCGCGAATGCCTTCAGCTACGAACGATATGTCATCAGTCCCTCGGCCAGCGCCGGGTTTGTACATAAAGTTGTAGTTATTGCTACCATAGAAGCGCATCGCCTCACGAGCAGCAGCCCCAAAGTTTTTCTCTTTATGCTCTTCAGCCAGTTCGATCTTTGACTGCCAGAGCGCAGTTAAATCTTTGATTGCTTGCATGAGGCGTGAGTAGCCTTATTTAGCGCTAGCAACAGCACCCAAGTTTCCTCGGGGAACCAATCGCAGCAGTGCCGGTGCGAGTTCGAGCAGCTGATTGATCCTGACCTGTTGATCAGAATACTTCCACACGCCCACACCGTCATCAGTAGCGATGTTCTGGGCATCGTCTCGCTTCCACCACTCATCGTCTTCATGCTTATAGCCTTCCAGGCCAAGGTGTGTGCCATACACCTCAATGTTCGTTTCGCCATTGGAAGAATCCGAGGCTTTTGAGACGAACGCTGGATACCAGTCGCCGCCTCCCTGACCGCCACCGGAAGTGGTCACAAGAACGATGTCGCCAACTTTGGCCTGTGGAACTTTGACTTTGGTAGTTTCAGCAGTTGACATAACAAACCCTTTACGTGGAGGGAAACCTAATCACCACCCAGTGAGCCAAGTGACAGACCCCGGCCCAGACTCAATCGGTTCTTCCTTTGTTCGTCTTTCTTGAATTTCAGGAAGTGATCATAGGGGGTCATCGGACCACCCTCAGACTTAACTGGTTTATGATAATACAATCCTGAGAAACAAACAGGTCTCCAGGCGTCAAAATATGCACAGGCATATTCGAGCGCATCTAGCACATCATGCTGCGTGCGCTCTTCCCGCTTAGTCGGATCGGTCTTTTTATAGTACCGATCCTTGAACTGCTTGTCCAAAAAGTCGAGTCCACGGTGGATCTTGAGGATAGTTTTACCGTCAGCATCAGGGGTCAGCCATCGCTTGAGGGATAATTCACGCCCTGAGACTTCGTTCGATCCCCACTCAAACCCATGCTCGCTCAGTCTGGACTGGATGCCGAGCCGAGTAAATTCGGCGTAATAATGCTCAGCCACAGTGTAGCTATGACCCATTGGGCGCTGGCGACCGCCGTTATGGTCGATGATAAATACTTCCCATTTGTGACCGTGCGTGATCTCTTTCACGGCCTCGGCGAGCTGCTTGGCAGTGGCGTTCTTAAGGAAGATCTCTTTGTAGCAATGCACTTCCTCGGGATGGCCGATGGTTTTCTTTCTGGCATTGATGTTTTCCTGCCCATGCTCCGGCTCATAGTCGTCTTCGTCTTCCTCTTTCTTGGGCGGCTTGACTGCTAGCGCCACAGCTGCGCAAGCCGATGTACCTGGGTCAATAGCCAGCACCCGCATCCAGTCGTCAGGAGGAGTAAAAGGATCGACGCCTTGCTTCTCCAGATCGTACATCTGGTAAACCTTGCGACCCAGGATCGCCCACTCGCCATAGTATCGTACAGCCAGATTATCTGGATCGTGCTTCAAGCTGTTATAGAGATTGATCTTGGCTTGCTTGGGAACGTAAGGATTATCTTCCAGCAAGACCTTAAACTCGGCGATATTTTCTTCACCGCAAACACAGCGGTCGTGCAGCTCTAGCAGCTGTGCAGTACTTGCCTGCGGCGTTGCCGACCATATGAAAATGCCGTTGCGCTTAAGCAGGCGTGCCTGAGTCTCACCATACCAGCGTTCGTTCTCGATTTCTTCGTCGAACCAGCCAACATCGACTTCGTAGCCTTGTCGCGGCGATCCATTGGATGAGTGAAAGTAAATCTTCGTGCCATTGGCGAAGTAAACCTTTCGTGGAATGTTGGCGTTCTTTTTATCCCAGGCGATACCCTTAGCTCCACCACGCAATGCAGACGGCGGTATTAGTGGAGGCGATGGCATCCAGAGGTCTTTACGGTCCAAATCAATTGGATCGATCTCTTGTAGGTTGTTCGGATCAGGACGCACTGCGCGCCAAGCACCAGTGACCTCATCGGGCACGATCTCAAACAGGCCCGGCATCCAGAGCTTCTCCCACATCGTATCGCCGATATGGTCTCCGTCTTTGCCGACCGCGAGAATCACCAGATCCTTTTTGTCGCGCTTATTGTACGGGTCCATGCCGCGAGCGATGCGTGCAATCTCAGCTGATGCAGTTACTGTTTTACTGGATTGGTTACTACCGTAGATTAAGCGAGTCTGGGCCATGCTCGCATGAAACAGCGTGCATTCTCCGGGCAGTGGCTTGTAAAGATTAAGTGCGTCACGCATGCGGCGTGCGTACTCACCGATCATGCGCAGAACGACTTCTGCCATGTCGGCCATGGATACTTCAGCGCCGGGAGGAAGTGACTCTTTCGCTTTGATGCGATGAGCCATGTACTCAATGCGCTCACGTACCGTCTGGTGTGGGTTGGGTAGAGCTGGCTGCCCCTGCAGAGTCATTGCCGTAGTCGCTCATTACTTCCGCGAGAGTTGCGCCTAAATCTTCCAGGCTCATTTCACTCTCTGGTTCTGATGGAGCTGAGACATCTGCTGCCCGAGCAAAGATCTCAAGGAAAATAGACGCCATCCTGACTTTGTTGGCTGACCCATCGGGACAGTCATCGTAAACCATTTTCATTTCATGAATGAAAGCCTTTCGTCCACCAAAGACTTCCGCTACGTCATTCCACAGTCCAACTTTATCAGGATCGCCAGCTCGCATGGCAGCGATCTTTTGGATCAGCTCAACTGCTTTCTTCTGTTTTCCCGATCCCGATTGGGGTGCCATCGACTAAACACTCCTCATAGACAGCTTCTGTCAGCCAGCCGTATCCGTGGCAAACACAGCCACTAATTAGCTCGCCCAGTTCTAAACAGTAAGGGCACTCATAACACGGCAGCTCGCTGACCAGCTTATTAAACGCATCGTTGATCGACTTAACAAAACAGTCCCAGTCGATCTCAAGGCACTCAGGATCAAACCGCTTCTTATGCAGGTCGGTTATCAGTCGCTGCAGCAACCGAATTTCCCTCAGAAACCTGTCTCTCTTGGCGAATAAGTTCAGCAAGTGTAAGGGCACCCTCCGGTCCTGAGGTTTCTCCACCTGGACCTGAATTTTCATCCCTGAGCTTAGCTTCATTTTCTCTCTCCCGCTCTTCCAGCATCGCTATCAAATGCTTGTCTGGTCGAGTCACCCCAACTGTTTTGAAGTGCGTAGCAAAGGCATACCAGGAACACCAGACGCTAATTCCATGCTCGTTACATTTCTGGCAAAAGTTAATATCCTGAGTCACCCAAACCTTGGATCGAGAACCGTTCTCATAAATATCATCGAACCAGGGCTGTGGTATTCTACGGAAAACTTCCATTGGGATCAGCATCACGGCGGTGCCGATGGCGACGACTCGGTCGATGCTGCCTTTGCGATTCATCGCCTGGCGCTGCGTGACTCGAATGAGATGTTCTGGGTCGCCTTCAAAAACATTGCATTTGTATTCTGGAGGCCCTGAGAGGGCCGGAGCCGCGATGATACCCAGGCTGCCTGCCGGAAGACCCTGATCGGCGAAAACGCCCATCCTAAGCTCTTCTAGGAAGTCTGTTGCGGTTTCTAAGAAAGGCTTGTAGTGCGGCTGGCCGACTTCCTCCAACGGGTCCATGTCAGGATCGAGGAAGAATAAATAATCGCAGTCGGCTTTCATGGCCTTTTCGGTCAGGTAATTCCTGGCCTCCATGATCCGATGTTGCGTGCTGGTGACTAAATGCACCGAGCTGAATCGCCCGGTGTTGCCAGCTTGCATGGCAGCGTATGCCAGATAGGTGCCTGTATCTGGATGCTCTGTGCCCAGGCCGACAGGTCGTGCAATACAAAGAGTAGGTTTTTTTCTGGCTGGGTACGTTGGTACGACAGCAGAATCGCTGGGGCTGGCAACACCAGCCCCAGCGCTTTCTGGAATGCTCATATTTGCTCTCGTGGAGGAAGAGACTGTCAGGTGACTGTGGAGCGTCACCCAGGGTTTAATAAACGCTGGCGCTGAAATGGTGAACAATCACACGAGTACTCGTGTTCGTGTTCGTGTTGTTGGCGTCGGCTTGGCCTGTAACGAAGCTGTTGGACGTTGCCGGTTCAACGCGACCGTTGGCATCCCATCGAACAGCCACGCCACCACGCATACGAGCAGATGCGGTATCTGCTGCAGGCAAGCTCTTGTTCGGCCCAGTCAGGACCGCATAGAACAGGTCGTTTGGCTTGATCTCATAAGTGGAGCTGTAAGCGTCGTCGATTGCGAGACCGTAGTCACCAACCGCCGCCACATACCCCTTGCAAATTCGATGCTTCGTTTTCGCCGTACCAGTATTGAAACGAATCGCGCGGCCCTGGTAAATGCTGCCGGACGAGCCATTGCGAACAATGACTAATTCCTTCTCATTTTCCAGGCTACTGCCGTTGACTGCGTTATCATAGTTTTCCCGCACAACGAACCGCATGCCGAGCATGCGGTCTGTGCCGGTCGTAGTGAGTCGAGACGAGTCACCCTGAAAATAGGTTTCGCCCCGCTCGAATGGGAGTTCATGATTCATGCGGGTTTCCCCTCTGTAAATAACAAACTGAGGTGGTGACTAAACAACAGGCAAACTTAAGTGTATGTCGCGTTGGTCCACTTCATGAGGTAACGCGGATTCATACGCAGCTGCCCGAAGAACAGCAAGACGTATCGGTCAGTCAGGCTGACCAGATCTTCGTCTTCCTTTGGCATGAACAATTGCGGGTTCAGGCTATGGAGCTGCAGGGCGTCCCAGGTTAAACCGTAACACAGGACATCGCTGTCAGCAGTCTCGACACCCATTTCCCAGGTTTGATCAACACCGTCCCAGTTGAAGACCGAGCCGAAGCCCAGCTTGATCATCAAGCTGTTGCTGGCGTCTCGCTGAGTGAGAACCCGATCTCGCTCATTGATCTTCACCTTGCAAGTGTTGTAGGAGAAGCGAGTGTGCAAGCAGAGGTCGAGCGGAGTCAGGTTCCGCTCAGCCAAAGTCACACCGTAGCTCAAGGCTTCGAGGCAGGTGTTTTCCCAGGTCTTCGTGGCTGGAGTCCACGAAGTGCCTTTGGCACCAATGATCACAGGAGACCACCAGTCATAGTGATCATCGCCGGTACCTTCAGGCCAGTTGCCAGTCCAGCTGCCGACCACGCCGGGAGCTGTAGAGTGACCAGCATAAGTGTCGCTCGGCGCAAACGTGTAACCGTTTGAGCTAGCAGCACTCTTGGCGAGACAGGTTTCAAGGCCGGAGATACCGCCAGCGTTCGCTGCCAAACCACCGTCTTTGTACAGCTCCAGACCGAAGCCTTCCTTGATGTCGTCTTTCAAGTCCGGAACGATTCGCGACAGCAGCTTAATGATCGCCTGCGGCCCCTTGTTGATCGCCTTTTCCATTTCACCAATCGCATCGTTCACTTCGTAGCCAGCCCAACCAATGCTGGCTACTTTGCGTCTGTTGCGTCGAGCGAAGGAAATGTTGACCACATCACCGATCTTATTCATCGGTGCCCGCTTGTAGCGGATAGGCCAAACAAGCTGATCGCCTGATTCGTTGAGCTTGATGCGACCATGCTCCTGCAGTGCCGCCGTCATGCGGCGCTTGCGAAGAATGTTGTTCTCCTCGGACTTGATATAGTTCGCAATCGTACTATTGGCGATGCGAGTATTCGAGCCGGGGGCGTTTCCAAATACAGCCATTGATCACCTCCACGGTGACTGATTATTGAGATTGATTTGCCAGCCACCATGACTGGCATGTCCTGCATTGAGTGGAGGTATCATTGTGGAGGCGGCTGGCGCGAGCTAGTGGGTCTTATGTAGCTATGGGAGAAACTAACACAAGAGTATCCACTTTTTCGCAACCACACTTGATGGCAACTGCCCTCCACAGTCAGCTGCCAGTGTACTACTTTTTGACGATGCCCAGCAGATTCCTGTTCAAAGCATCTTCGAGGCTTTCACCAGGAAGGTATTCGCCTTCTCCCTTAACTCTGTTAGGGGCGGACATATTACCTTTGCTGATTGCCTTGCTGGGAGTTTGCTTCGTTTGAGTCGGCTGTTGCCTATATCCGTACTTGTTCAAGAGCTGCGCTCGTGCATACTTCACCAGACCGTCTGTGTTCTTTTCATTGATCCCGATCTGCATGCCCTCTTGCATGAACTGATAAAAATCCCGTCCATACACACTGAGCTGCTGAGTGGCTGGATCGATCAGCCAATCCTTATGTTCCTCATAGAACTCTACGGCTTTGCGCTCCTCGGAGGCAACTGCCATTCTTTCTTCAATTTCACGAGCGACGATTTCTCTGATCTGATCCTGTGGCACAGAGGCCCGGCTCTTGATGAAATTGTCTGGGTCTACCAGGAACTCTTGCTGTGTCTGGAGGCCCCGCTCTTCCAGCTCTCGCAAACGGACTGCATCGGCTGGATTGTACCCCGGCTTGACCCCTGTAATTAAGCCATTTTCGTCACGAACAACAGCCTTATTCAGCTCATTTAACAGTGCAGGAGTGAGTGGCTTTTCTTGCTGCTGACTGTGTTGTGGTTGCTGAAACTGCTGTATCGAGGCCGCTGGAACATAGCCTAAATGTGGTGCATATTTTGCTACGACTGCCTGAGGATTTTCCTCAAGTGCGCGGCCCAGATTAACATACTTGCTCTGCCTGCCGATCAGCTCTCGCTGGTTTATCCAAGACTTGGCGATGTCGTCGTCAGACTTGTACTGGCTGACATCGACACCCTGGGCCTTGAGTTTTTCTAGGAGGGCAGTGGAGACGAACTCCTGCTGCTGCCCGCCATCCCCACCACCATCACCTTCAGTAGTTGTTGCTGTTTGCTGTGGATCGCCCGAATCGGCCTGCGATGAGGAGGTATCAGACAACTGTTGTTGCTGATCGCTGGCAGTGGCCTGTTGTGTTTCTAGGAGGGCTGCACCGTCTGTTGCACCGGCGTTCTCGAAAGCAGACGTAAGTTGCTGTTCGAGAGAAGTCTTCTCAGTCTCGGTCGCCATTTTAATTCTCTGTGGAGGAGAAGGGTGACACTTAGTCAGTGTCATTCCATCTTTCTATAGCACAGAATCTGCTGGCGAGTCTATAGTTCGGACTAGACTGAAAGTGAATTTTTTAGAAATCGCGCAAGGGGGGGTAACTGCAATGTGATAGCCATCTGAGATGTCACAGAACTCTTCAAAGAGCTGCTGATCAATGCTCAATGCACCACCTTGAACGTGGATTAGAAGAGCAAAAGCGTTCAGGAGTGTCTGGAGATCGTCCATGAGCAGACCTTTTTTCGATTAGGATTATCACCGCTGTGATACCCGCGAGTGGCGCGACCATGCAACCAAAAGTCGAACACCGATCCGATGTCAAGTATTGTCACTCGCTGATCGACCGGCTGATCCTTCCAGTATTTATGAATGATCACGTTTGCCGCTGGGCCTGCAGCAACCAGGATTGGTCTGGTTTCTTTACGCAGATCTTCGATCAACTTTTCCATGTCCCAATCATCATTCACAGCATTAGCTGGAATAGTGTAATGACCGAGCTTAGACGAAGATACAATCGCACATTCATCCAACACCCGATTGTCTTTTACCCACTGAATAACCTGCGCGTGATTGCCGTCTACAAAGACATTCGCAAAGGTAAATCTCTCCTGTGGGCTGCTACAAACGGCCCTGAAATACTCATACTCTTCCTTCATACAGCACGGTGCGGGTATGCCGTAGAGATAATCCGGCTCACGATAAACAGCAGAGGCGTAAAGCTGCGAAGTGAAGAGCGATCCAGCATCAGGGACTCGCCACTTATCGGCTGTGTTGATCTTGCGATTCTTCAGGATCGCATACTCACCATCACAGAACCTGACTAGCGCGATCGGCGGACCCGAGATCGATTCAAGCAACTGCTTGCAGTCCTGCTGGAAGTCACGAGAGAAGATCATAGACCACCATCAGATAAGGTCTTCCATCCCATTGAACGGTAGTCGTTATGCACGGCTAGCTTTTTGTCTTCCTCGCCCGGCTGCATATAGAGTGTACATCAAGTCG
>WBZN01001187.1_pt1 | contig 16382 bp, 13 predicted proteins | sample 5204281 | NCBI WGS metagenome assembly WBZN01 (sample SAMN12344347, study PRJNA552823) | activated sludge metagenome | biome: Activated sludge suspended growth; feature: Nitrification reactor; material: Wastewater; isolation source: activated sludge from nitrification reactor of wastewater...
GGGCCGCCCCTTCGGGGCCGAGTACACGCTGATGATGGCGCTCGAGCCCCCGCTGCCGATCGCGGATCCGAGCGGGATGATGGTGGTGCCCGCCGACCCCGAGGCGGAGCGGAAGGCGCGGGACACCGCCCGCGCCTACCTCGACCGGCAGGTGGCGAGGTTGCGCGGCCTCGGCGCCGCGGCCAACGGGCTGCCGGTCGAGGGCGCGGGAGCGGCGCAGGCCATCATCGCGCAGGCGGACCAGACCGGCTGCGACCTGGTGGCGATCGCGAGCCACGGCGCGGGCGGTGTCGAGCGGCTGGTGGTCGGCAGCGTCGCCGACAAGGTCATCCGGGGCTCGACCCACCCGACCCTCGTCATCCGCCCGCCACGGGACACCCGGTGATCGAGACGGTCATCGCCCGCTGGCGCGCGGCGGGCCTGATCGACGCGGAGACCGCCGATCGGATCCTCCAATACGAAGCCGCCCGGGGCGAAGGCCCCGGGCGGTTTCGCTGGCCGGTGGTGCTCGCGATGGTGGCGGGGGGCCTCATGCTCTCGGCCGGGGCGCTCCTCTTCGTGGCGGCGCACTGGGAGGACCTGGCCCCCGGCGGGCGGGTCGCGCTCCTGCTCGCATGTCTTGCCGCCTGCCACGGCGCCGCCGTGCTGGCCGTGGACCGATACCCCGTCCTCTCCGCCACGCTGCACACCGTCGGGACGGCGGCACTGGGCGCCACCGTCTTCCTCCTTGGCCAGACCTACCACCTCGAAAGCCAGTGGCCACAGGGATTCCTGGCCTGGGCGCTGGGCGGCTGGGCGGGCTGGCTCCTGCTCCGCCAGTGGCCCCAGGCGCTCTACGCCGCGGTCCTGACCCCGGTGTGGGTGGTCGCCGAGTGGACCGTGCGCGCGGAACGATTCGGGACGGTGATCCCGGCGGCGCCGGTGGCCGGCCTGCTCCTGCTCACACTCGTGTACCTGCATGCCCAGCGGCGAGGCGGTCCTCAGGATGGAGGCTCGCGCGCGGTGCTGGCCGGGATCGGCGCGGTGGCGCTCGTCCCGTTCGCCATCGGCCTGCGCCTGGTCCAGGGTGACCTCGGCCCCATCCAGGTCTGGGAGGCGCCGGCGGCCTTTCGCGCCCTGAGCTGGGGACTCTTCCTGCTGCTCCCCGCGCTGCTCGCGGTCGCCCTCCGCGGGCGCGAGCTGCTGCTGCCGGCGGCTGCACTCGCCTGGGTGCTCGCGGGTGTGCTCCTGCCCCCCGATGCGGGGGCATGGTCGTTCCTGTGGGGAGGCCTGGGCGCGATCGGGGTGGCGGCTTCGGGCGTGGCCGAGGGTTCGAAACTGCGCATCAACCTCGGGCTCGGCGCCTTCGCGCTCACCGTGGTCCTGTTCTACTTCTCCTCCGTACTCGACCGGCTGGGGCGCTCGGCCAGCCTGCTGGCCGGCGGCGTGCTCTTCCTCGGGATCGGCTGGGGCCTGGAGCACCTGCGTCGGCGGCTCGTGGCCCGGGTCACGGAGCGGTCCGCATGACGTCCAGGCACCGCGGGCTCTGGGTTCTCCTGCTGCACCTCGGGCTGGCGCTCGCGGTACTTGCCCGCTTCGGGTATGACCGCAGCACACTGCCGCGGGTCTGGGCCCGGACCGTTCCGTGGGATCCCTCCGATCCCCTCCGGGGCCGGTACGTCAGGCTGTGGCTCGACGCCGAGGACCGGCGGGACGCGGCGGATTCCCTGGCCGCGGTGGAGTTCGCCGCCGTGGACGGGCGCCTGGTGGCGCGTCCGGCCAGCGGATGGGCGGGGTTCCGGGTCCGGGTGCCGGCCCCCGCCGGGGCCAGGGGTGTGGTCGTCTGGGAGCCGGTAGCGTTCTTTATTGGAGAGCACGCCACCGATCCCTCCGTGCTGACGGCGGGACAGACCCTCTGGGTCGAGGTCACGGTCCCCCCGCGGGGGCTGCCCCGGCCCATTCGCCTGGAAGTGAGAACCGATGCCGACGATTCGTAAGCGCCTGGGGCTGTGCCTCGGGCTGGTGCTTGGCCTGCCGGCCGGGGCGGCGGCCCAGCTGCCCCTGGTCGCCACCGGGATGGCCGGCGTCTCCTTCGACATCGACGACCGCGATCCGGTGTCGGGCGGGGGCTTCTCGTTCCTGAGCGAGGTGGGGCTGGCCTATCCCCGGATCGAGTTCGGGGCCGAGGTCGGGCAGCACCGGCTGGGGAATGACCGGAAGGCCGGTCAGTACGGGGCGTTCATCCGGTTCACGGCGCCGGCGTCGCGCCGGGCGGTGCCGTACCTGGTGGCGGGGCTGGCCCAGTACCGCTACACCCCGGCGGGAAGTGGCAGCACCCACGCCCTCGGCGGGAGCCTGGGGCCAGGCGTCCGGCTCGGACTCGACCAGGGGCACCTGGCCCTGGTGCTCGAGGCGCGGTTCCACACCTCCTTCGAGCGGGCGCGGGTGATCTCCAGCCAGGACTTCATCGCCGTCTCGGCGGGGCTCCGCCTCGCACTGTGACCCGGCGGGTTGATAGCCCGGGCGGGGGCTCCTAAGTTCCTGCCCCGGCCGACGTCGGCCGGCTTCCCACGGGGCCGTTCGTGCATTTCCTCCTGTTGGCCATCCCTGACTGGCTCCGCCAGCTCGCCGAGGTGCTCCAGGTCGATGCCTCGGAGCTGACGCGCAACCTGCTGCGCGTCGCCGTCATCGGCGTCCTCTGCTACGCCGCCCTCCGGATCGTGCACCTGGTGGCCCGCCGCATCGAGATGGCGGTGGACGATGGTGACGCCACCACCCTCACCGAACGGGAGCAGCGGGGCCAGACCATCTCCCAGCTGCTGCGGAGCGTGGGGAAGGTGGCGGTCATCGTGGTCGGGCTGCTGCTCTCCCTCAACGTCTTCATCGACATCGGCCCCCTGCTGGCCGGCGCGGGCATCCTGGGCCTGGCCGTCTCGTTCGGGGCACAGAGCCTGGTGAAGGACGTGATCTCCGGCTTCTTCTACCTCCTCGAGGGCCAGTTCGCGGTCGGCGACGTCATCGAGGTCGCGGGCAAGTCCGGGGTGGTGGAGCGGATGACGCTTCGGATGGTGGTCCTGCGGGACGTGCACGGGGCGGTCCACATGGTGCCCAACGGCCAGATCACCACCGTCAGCAACATGACCCGCACCTGGGGCCGCGCGGTGGTGGACGTCGGCGTCGCCTACGGGACCGAGGTGGACCGCGCCCTCGCGATCTTCGGTGAGGAGGCGCACCGGCTGGCCCACGACCCGGAGTGGCAGTCGCGCTTCGACGGCGAGCCGGAGGTGGTCGGGGTGCAGGGCCTCGACGAGAACCAGGTCACCATCCGCACCCAGCTCAGGACCCACGCCGGCCAGCAGTGGGCGGTGGGGCGGGAGTTCCGCCGGCGGATCAAGAACCGCCTGGACACCGAGGGGATCGAGATTCCCTATCCGCAGCGCACGGTGCATGTCCGGCACCACGGCGCCGGCGCGGGGGAGGCCTTCGACCCGGCGCTCGAGGCCGGCGGCCGCCGGCCGCCGCGTCCGAGCCAGTTCCGCTCCTCCGAGGGCAGCGGCGACGCGTAAGCGTCGCCGCCCCGACACCCGACAGGCCGCGAGTCATGCCCCTCCACATCTACAACACGCTGACGCGTGCCGTGGAGCCGTTCGTCCCGCAGGTGGCGGGCCGGGCGTCGATGTACACCTGCGGGCCGACGATCTGGAACTACGCCCACATCGGGAACTTCCGGACGTTCCTCTTCGAGGACCTGCTGCGCCGCTGGCTCGAGGCCTCCGGCCTGCGGGTGTTCCACGTCATGAACCTGACCGACGTGGACGACCGCATCATCAAGGAGGCGGGCGCCCGCGGGGTCCCCATCCGGGACTTCACCGAGCCCTTCGCCCGCGCCTTCTTCGAGGACCGCGACTTCCTCCGGATCCGGCCCGCGCACGAGTATCCCCGCGCCACCGACCATGTGGCGGCGATGATCGGCCTGGTGGAGGGCCTGCTGGCCCGGGGCGTCGCCTACCGCGGCGACGATGGTTCGGTCTACTTCGCCATCCAGCGCTTCCCGGCCTATGGGCAGCTGTCCCGGCTCGACCGGCGCTCCCTCAAGGCCGGCGCCAGCGGGCGCGTCTCCACCGACGAATACGACAAGGAGAATGCCCAGGACTTCGTGCTGTGGAAGGCCGCCCGGCCCGAGGACGAAGCCGTCGCCGCGGCGTGGGACGCGCCCTTCGGCCGGGGCCGACCCGGGTGGCACCTCGAGTGCTCGGCCATGGCCTTGAGCCTGCTCGAGCGGGAGGGGCTCGGCACGGTGCTCGACATCCACGCCGGCGGGGTGGACCTGATCTTCCCGCACCACGAGGACGAGATCGCCCAGAGCTGCGCCTTCACCGGCGAGGCGCAGTTCGCCCGGGTCTGGATGCACGGCGAGTTCCTGAACGTGCGTGGGACCAAGATGTCCAAGCGCTTCGGGAACATCACCACCCCGCGCGACCTCAAGGCCGACGGCGTGGACGCCGGGGCGCTCCGCCTGCTGGTGTTCCAGACGCACTACCGCCAGAAGCTCGACCTGACCGACGAGGGACTCGCGGCCGCCCGGGAAGCCTCCCGCCGGCTGGGCGAGTTCGACGCCCGGCTGGGTCGCGCGGCGGCGGGAGCGCCCGAGGCCGCGGCCGCATGGCACCCGTGGGCGGAGCAGCTGGCGCGGGAGTTCCACGCCGCGCTGGACGACGACCTCAACGCCCCACAGGCCGTCGCCACCCTGTTCGAGGCGCTGCGCGAAGGCAATCGCCTCCTCGACCAGGGGATACCTCCCGATCCTGCCGCCCGCGCGGCGTGGGGGGAGGCGATGGCCGTGCTGGATGTGCTGCCTGCCGGCGGGGCCGGGGCGCTGACCGTGGCGGGCGTGGGGGCGGAGGCGGTGGATGTCGAGCTGCCGGCCACGCCCCCCGCCGCCGCCGCCGCGGCCGAACCCTGGGCCCTGGCCTGGGCGGGCCGCCGCCTCGCCGCCAAGACCCGCCGCGACTACAAGGAAGCGGACCGCATCCGTGACCTGCTCAAGGCCGCCGGCTGGCAGATCCGCGATAACAAGGATGGCACGGTGGAGGTCCGGCGGGGATGACCACCTTCCGGGCCCGGCTGCGCGCCGGCGAACGGCTGTGTGGCACCCTGCTGAGCATCGGGGCCCCGGAGGTCGCCGACCTGCTGGCCGGCGCGGGATTCGACTGGATCTTCCTCGATGCCGAACACGGGGCGCTCGATCCGCGGGGAGTGCTCGAGCTGCTGTACGCCGTGGCCGACCGGACCCCCTGCCTGGTCCGGGTGCCGGCGCTGGAGGAGGACTGGATCAAGCGGGTCCTCGACGCCGGCGCCGCGGGCATCATCGTGCCGCAGGTCGGCAGCGCCGCGCAGGCGGAGGCCGCCGTCCGGTTCGCGCACCACCCGCCGCGAGGCACCCGCGGGCTCGGGACCGCCCGGGCCAACCGCTACGGGCTCGACCTGCCGACATATCTCAAGGAAGCCGCGGAGCGGGTGACGGTGGTGGTGCAGGCGGAAACGTCCCAGGCCGTGGCCGAGATCGAAGCGATCGTCCGGGTCCCCGGGGTCGACGCGGTCTTCGTCGGTCCCTTCGATCTTTCGGCCAGCCTCGGCCGTCCGGGGGAGGTCACCCATCCCGAGGTGGAGGGGGCCATCCGGCGGGTGCGGGAGGCGGCGGCGGGGGTGGGACTCCCGGCCGGGATCTTTGCCCTCGGATCGGCGGGGCTGGAGCGCTGGAGCCGGGAGGGGTTCACGCTCCTGGCGGCGGGGGTGGACGCCGCGCTGCTCGGGTCGGCCGCGGCGGAGCTCCTCCGGGGCCTGCGCCGGCTCCCGGACCCCCCGGGCGCCTGACCTCCCGGGGCCCCGTTCCGGGGTGCCCCGTTGACATACCCCTAAGTCACCAACTATCATATCGTTCTGCTCGTTTTAGCTACCCGCTGACGTAGCTCAACTGGCAGAGCACCGGTTTTGTAAACCGGCGGTTGAGGGTTCGATTCCCTCCGTCAGCTCTGCGGTGGCGTGTGTGAGGCGGGCGGCGCGCGAGCGCTCGGTGGGGTGGCCGAGTGGCTAATGGCAGCAGACTGTAAATCTGCCGCGCTTTGCGCTACGTAGGTTCGAATCCTACCCCCACCACTCGAGGACCGGCGCGCCGCAGTGGCGCGCCGTACAATTGCCGGACCGGGTGGCACTCGCGGGCGTAGCTCAGTTGGTAGAGCGTCAGCCTTCCAAGCTGAATGTCGCGGGTTCGAGCCCCGTCGCCCGCTTTGCGCTGTCGGCGCGCACCAGGTGCGGTGCGCGGTTGTGGTGTCGCCGGATGCGAGATTCCGCTCGCGTAGCTCAGTCGGTAGAGCGCATCCTTGGTAAGGATGAGGTCACCGGTTCAATCCCGGTCGCGAGCTCTCAAGGAGGGTAGTCGTCATGCCGCGTGAAAAGATCATTCTCGAGTGCACCGAGTGCCGTGACCGCAACTACTTCACGGACAAGAACCGGCGCAAGCATCCCGAGCGGGTCGAGTGGAAGAAGTACTGCCCGCGGTGCAACAAGCACCAGGCGCACAAGGAGTCCAAGTGAGCACCGAGGCGGCGCCGCCGGCCTCTTCCGGCCTGGCCCGGTTCACCGGAGGGACGGTGGAGTTCCTGCGCGCGGTGCGGTCCGAGCTCACCAAGGTCACCTGGCCCACCAAGGATGAGCTGGTGGGCGCCACCCGGATGATCGTGGTGCTGTCGATCATCCTCGGGCTGGCGATCGGGTGGATGGACCTGCTCCTCAACCTCGTCCTGGTGGACGGGGTGGCGGCCCTGACGCGGTGAGCGACGCCCCCGAGTACCGCTGGTACGCCATCCAGACGACCGCCGGCCACGAGAACAAGGTCCGGTCGCTGATCGCGCAGCGTATCGCCCAGGATCCCCGGCCCGAGGGCCAGCGCCTGATTCGCCAGGCGCTGGTGCCGGTGCAGGAGGTCGTGGAGATCAAGAACGGCAAGAAGGTCACGGTGGAGCGGAAGCTCTACCCGGGCTACGTCCTGGTCGAGATGCTGATGAACCAGGAGTCCCTGCACGTGATCAACAGCATCCAGGGCGTGATCAAGTTCGTGGGCGCGGGGAAGTTCCCCCAGCCGCTCCGGTCGGATGAGGTCAAGCGGCTGCTGGGGATCGCGGAAGAGGTGGCGGAGTCGGAGCCCAAGGAGGAGATCCCCTTCCTGGTGGGCCAGGTGGTGGAGATCACCGAGGGGCCGTTCTCCGACTTCAGCGGCACCGTCGAAGAGGTGCTGTCGGACAAGGGCAAGGTGAAGGTGTCGGTGAGCCTGTTCGGCCGGCCGACGAGCGTGGAGCTGGATTACCTCCAGCTCCGGGGACACTAGGGGCGCGGCCGGGGCTTCGGCCCGGGCCGCCCCGCTGACGGCTGACGGCTGGTCAGCCCCGCCACCGCGCGGATTCGCGGGAGCCCACGGGACCCTGGTCCCGGGCGACACGAAGGAGATGTATGGCCAAGAAGGTCACCGCAGTCATCAAGCTGCAGTGCCCGGCGGGGGCCGCCAACCCGGCACCTCCCGTCGGTACGGCCCTGGGTCCGCACGGCGTGAACATCATGGAGTTCTGCAAGCAGTTCAACGCCCGGACGCAGGCGCAGTCGGGGATGGTGATCCCGGTGCTGGTCACGGTCTACCAGGACCGGACCTTCTCGTTCATCACCAAGACGCCCCCGGCGCCGAACCTCCTGCTCAAGGAGGCGGGGCTGGAGAAGGGCAGCGCGTCGCCCAACCGGACCAAGGTGGGGCGGGTCACGCGGGCCCAGCTCAAGAAGATCGCCGAGCTCAAGATGCAGGACCTCAACGCCGCCGACCTCGAGGGCGCCATGCGGATGATCGCGGGCACCGCGCGGAGCATGGGGCTGGAGGTCATCGACTGATGCGCACCCACGGCAAGAAGTTCGGCGTGGCGCTGGCCAAGGTCGACCGCGCCCGGGAGTTCCCGGTGACCGAGGCGGTGAAGCTGGTCAAGCAGGCGGCCTTCGCGAAGTTCAACGAGACCGTGGACGTGGCGGTCCGGCTGGGCGTCGACCCGCGGCACGCGGACCAGGTGGTCCGGGGCACCGTGGTGCTGCCGCACGGCACGGGCAAGTCGGTCCGGGTGCTGGTGATCACGCAGGGCGAGAAGGTCAAGGACGCGGAGGCGGCGGGCGCCGACTTCGCGGGGATCGAATACGTCCAGAAGCTCAAGGACGGCTGGCTCGAGTGCGACGTGATCGTGGCGACGCCGGACGTGATGGGGCAGCTGGGCCAGCTGGGCCGGATCCTCGGTCCCCGCGGCCTGATGCCGAATCCGAAGGCGGGCACGGTCACGATGGACGTGGGCCGGGCGGTCCGTGAGATCAAGGCGGGCAAGATCGAGTTCCGGGTCGACAAGACCGGCAACGTGCATGCCCCCATCGGCAAGATCAACTTCTCGGAGCAGCAGCTGGCCGAGAATCTCCAGGCGTTCATGGATACCATCGTCCGCGCCAAGCCTTCGGCGGCGAAGGGGCAGTACATCCGGAGCGCGACGGTGTCCAGCACCATGGGCCCCGGGGTCCGACTCGAGACGGCGGTGTATCGATGAGCAAAGCTGAACGCCAGGCCGAGGTCGACGCCCTGACCGCGGCCCTCACGGGGGCGCCCAGCGTCTACGTGACCGACTTCGCCGGGCTGGACGTGGCGAAGATGACCGAGTTCCGCCGCCGGCTGCGGGGCGCGGGCGCGAAGTACATCGTCGTGAAGAACACCCTGGCCGAGCGGGCGCTGGAGAGCCACGGGATCACGACGCTCAACGCGCACCTCAAGGGCCCGACCGGGCTGGTCCTCACCCAGGACCCGCTGCCGGCCGCCAAGGTGCTGACCGAGTTCGCCAAGGAGTTCCAGAAGCCGGGCATCCGCGCCGGCCTGGTCGACGGGGCGCCGGTCACGACGGCCCACATCCAGCGGCTGGGGACCATCCCCGACCGCCAGACCCTGCTCGGCATGGTTGCCGGGACGCTGTCCAACATTACGGCTTCATTTGCTGGCTGCCTCGAGGCGCTTCGCGACCAGCGCGCCGCAGCCTCTAACGCCTGAGGGAGAACACCGAGATGAGCACGACCACGCTGAGCAAGGACGAAGTTCTCGAGGCCATCGGCAAGATGAGCGTCCTCGAGCTGGCCGACCTGATCGAGGCCTTCAAGGCGAAGTTCAACGTCACCGTCATGGCGGCCGCGGCGGCGCCGGCGGCGGGCGGGGCGGCGGCCGCGGCGGCGGAGGAGCAGACGGAGTTCTCCGTCATCCTCAAGAGCGGCGGCGAGAAGAAGATCCAGGTCATCAAGGTGGTGCGCGAGCTCACCAGCCTGGGCCTGAAGGAGGCGAAGGACCTGGTGGACAACGGCGGGACTATCAAGGAAGGCGTGGCGAAGGCCGAGGCCGCCGAGATGAAGAAGAAGCTCGAGGACCAGGGCGCCGTCGTCGAGCTGAAGTAGGCCGGGTCGGGTGCGGCGCCGCACGATGGTGCGGCGCCGCCGGGCGCCGGCGACGGCGGCCCAGCTGACCCCCTACTTCGGTGAGACGACATGAGCGCTGGACGGCTTCGATAATCTGCAGGCTATCCGAGCCCCGCGTGACCCCGCCGCAATCGGCGGTGGGGTACGCGCCGGGGCCATTTGTGTTGCGCGAGTGGAACCGATGACGGCAACGCGACCCCAGATCGTGTTTTCGAAGCGGGATGTGGGCATGCCCATGCCCAACCTGCTCGACATCCAGACCCGGGCCTTCCAGAGCCTCCTGGTCCCGGACGACGTGCACGGCGAGCGGCAGGACGTCTCGCTGGAGCGGGTCTTCCGCGACCTCTTCCCGATCAGCGACGTGAACGGGAAGTACAGCCTGGAGTTCATCGCCTACAACCTGGGCGAGCCGAAGTACTCCGTGGAGGAGTGCATCGAGCGGGACATGACCTACGCGGCCCCCCTCAAGGCCACCCTCCGCCTCGACGTGTTCGAGGAGGTGGACGGCCAGCGGCGGCTCAAGAACGCCATCGAGAAGGAGGTCTACCTCGGGGAACTCCCGATCATGACCCCCCTCGGGACGTTCGTGATCAACGGCGCCGAGCGCGTGGTCGTGTCCCAGCTGCACCGCTCGCCGGGCGTGGTGTTCGAGGAGGACACCCACCCGAACGGGCAGCGGCTGTTCTCGGCCCGGATCATCCCGTTCCGGGGCTCGTGGGTGGAGTTCACGATCGACATCCACGACGTGATCTACGTCCACATCGACAAGAAGAAGAAGTTCCCGGCCACCGCGCTGCTGCGCGCCTTCGGCTACGGGACCAACGCCGAGATCCTCAAGCTCTTCTTCGCCACGAAGGAGCTCGACATCACGGGCAAGCTCGAGGGCCGGCAGGAGCGGCGCGAGCTGATGGGCGCCCTGATCGCCGCCGACGTGCCGAACCCCGAGGAGCCGGGCGGGAGCCCGCTGGCCATCGTGGGCGATGAGCTGAGCACCGAGCGGCTCAACCAGCTGCGGCACGTGGGGGTCAAGACCGTCACGGTGTTCGCGGGCTACACCACGATCGACCTGCGCGACGACGAGCAGCCCACCACCACCCGCGAGCGGGCCCGGCAGGTGCTGGCGTTCGACGTGGCCGACCCGGAGACGGGCGAGGTCGTGGCCGAGGGCGGGCAGGAGCTGACCGACGCGCTGCGCAAGAAGCTGATCAAGGCCCAGATCACCAAGGCCGAGGTGCTGCTGCCGGCGGGGCGGGGCGAGTCGCCGCTCATCAAGAACACCCTGACCAAGGACCCGACCCACAGCGAGGCCGAGGCCCTGGAGCAGATCTACGCCCTGCTGCGGCCGGGCGAGGCGCCCAACCTGGAGACCGCCCGCGAGGCGCTCAAGCGGCTGTTCTTCAACCCCAAGCGCTACGACCTCGGGCGGGTGGGGCGGTACAAGATCAACCAGCGGCTCAAGACCCGGATCCCGCAGAACCACACGGTCCTCACCGAAGAGGACTTCATCGCGATCATCCGGTACCTGATGGACCTGAACGACGGCCGCGGCTTCACCGACGACATCGACCACCTCGGCAACCGCCGGATCCGGTCGGTGGGCGAGCTGATCGCCAACCAGTTCTCGGTGGGCCTCTCGCGCATGGCGCGGCTGGTCAAGGAGCGGATGAGCATCAACTCGGACCCCGAGAAGATCTCGCTCGACGACCTGGTCAACGCCCGCACCGTGTCGGCCGTCATCCAGGCCTTCTTCGGCAGCTCGCAGCTGTCGCAGTTCATGGACCAGACCAACCCGCTGGCCGAGCTGACCAACAAGCGCCGGCTCTCGGCCCTGGGTCCCGGCGGCCTCACCCGGGAGCGCGCGGGCTTCGAGGTCCGCGACGTGCACTACTCGCAGTACGGGCGCATGTGCCCGATCGAGACGCCGGAAGGCCCGAACATCGGCCTGATCACCAGCCTCTCGACCTACGGCCGGATCAACGACCTGGGCTTCATCGAGACCCCGTACCGGGTGGTGAAGAACGGGAAGGTGACCGACGACATCCGCTGGCTGTCGGCCTCGGAGGAGGAGGGCTACGCGGTGGCCCAGGCCAACGCGCTGCTCGACGAGGCCAGCAAGTTCAGCGAGGACCTGGTCCTCTGCCGCAAGGGCGACGACTACCCGCTGCTGCCGCCGGACCGGATCGACTTCATGGACGTGGCGCCGGAGCAGCTGGTCTCCATCGCCGCGGCCCTGATCCCGTTCCTCGAGCATGACGACGCCAACCGCGCGCTGATGGGCAGCAACATGCAGCGCCAGGCGGTGCCGCTCCTCTTCCCGCAGTCGCCGACGGTGGGCACCGGGCTCGAGGGCAAGGTGGCCGCCGACTCCGGGGCCGTGATCGTGGCGCGCCGGGGCGGGACCGTCACCCGGGTCACCGCGGACGAGATCATCGTGGACTCGGGCGAGCAGGGGAAGGTGGACCTCAACATCCCGCTGGCCCGGCTCACCCAGCACGACCGGTACCGGGTGCGGAAGTTCTGGCGCACCAACCAGGACACCGCCATCAACCAGCGGCCGCTGGTCCGCGTGGGCGACAAGGTGGCCCAGGGCCAGGTGATCGCCGACGGCGCCGCGACCGAGGCGGGCGAGCTCGCCCTCGGCAGCAACGTGCTGGTGGCGTTCATGCCGTGGTACGGGCACAACTTCGAGGACGCGATCGTCCTCTCCGAGCGGCTGGTGAAGGACGACGTGTACTCGTCGATCCACATCCAGGAGCTCGAGCTGCACGTCCGCGACACCAAGCGGGGCCAGGAGGAGATCACCCGGGAAATCCCCAACGTCTCCGACGAGGCGCTGGTGGACCTCGATGAGCGCGGCATCGTGCGCATCGGCGCCCACGTGAAGCCGGGCGACATCCTGGTGGGCAAGATCACCCCGAAGGGCGAGACCGAGCTGTCGCCGGAAGAGAAGCTGCTCACCGCGATCTTCGGCGAGAAGGCCAAGGACGTGAAGGACAGCTCGCTCAAGGTGCCGCCGGGCATGAAGGGCGTCGTCATCGACGTCAAGATCTTCAGCCGGGTCGAGGACCAGGTGGTGGAGAAGGACCGCGGCGAGCGGATCGGCGAGGTGCGCCGGGTGGAGACCGACGAGAAGGCCCGCATCAGCGCGGTCATGCTCGAGGAGCTCACCCACCTGCTGGAGGGCCAGGAGGTGGCCCTGATGCTCAAGGCGGGGACGGTCGAGGAGGCGGTCCCGGCGGGCACCAAGTTGACCAAGGGGGCGCTGGCCGAGCTCGACCTGGGCGACGTGGACCTCAAGACGCTCCGGGTGGCGCACAAGGCCGCCAACGAGCGGATCCGCGCCGCCATCGACGCGGCCGCGCGGGAGCGGGCCAAGGTCGAGGAGAAGGCCGAGGACCAGATCGACAAGATCCTCCAGCCGGACGAGCTGCCCCCGGGCGTCATCCAGCTGGTGAAGGTGTACATCGCCGAGAAGCGCAAGGTCTCGGTGGGCGACAAGATGGCCGGCCGCCACGGCAACAAGGGCATCGTGGCGCGCATCGTCCCCGAGGAGGACATGCCGTTCCTCCCGGACGGGTCGCCGGTGGACATCGTGCTCAACCCGCTGGGCGTGCCCAGCCGCATGAACGTGGGCCAGATCCTGGAGACCCACCTGGGCTGGTGCGCGTCGATCCTCGGGTTCAAGGCCAAGACGCCGGTGTTCCGCGGCGCCGACGAGCACGAGATCGGCGTGCTGCTGCGGGTGGCGGGGATCCAGTGGGCCTCCCGGGCCCTCGCGCTCAGGCACCCGGCGCCCGCGCCGGACGCGACCGGGATCGCCACCGTGGTGGCCGACCTCAAGGCGGTGCACCACAACCTGATCGAGGCGGGAATCGCCGACCTGTCGTTCAAGGGGGCGGGGCCCGTCACCCGGGAGCTCTACGGGGCCATCAAGGCCTTCCTGGCGGCGGCCGCGAAGGAGCTGGCGGCGCGCGAGCTGGCCCAGCGGAAGCAGGAGCTGGCGTACCACCAGCACCGCCTGGCCGGCGCCACCGCCGCGGAGCAGAAGGCGCTGCAGAAGCTGGTGAAGGACCAGGAGAAGGCGGTGGAGCTGTCGGCCGCCGAGCTGCTCGAGTCGGTGGGCCGGCCGGCGCTGGCCGCCATCGCGGCGGGGCAGACCGAGCCCGAGGACGTGTCGCGGGCGGCGGAGGAGCTGATCCGGGCCGCGGGGCTCACCCCCGGCGGCAAGGCGCGGCTGCGGGACGGGCGCTCGGGCCAGGAGTTCGAGGGCGACGTCACCGTGGGCACGATCTACATGCTCAAGCTGTCGCACCTGGTCGATGACAAGATCCACGCCCGCAGCATCGGGCCGTACTCGCTGGTGACGCAGCAGCCGCTGGCCGGCAAGGCGCAGTTCGGCGGCCAGCGCTTCGGCGAGATGGAAGTGTGGGCGCTGGAGGCCTACGGCGCCGCGCACGTCCTGCAGGAGATGCTGACGGTGAAGTCGGATGACGTGAACGGCCGCAGCAAGGTGTACGAGGCGATCGTCAAGGGGCAGAACCTGCCCGAGCCCGGCATCCCCGAGTCGTTCAACGTGCTGGTGAAGGAACTCCAGGCCCTGGGCCTCAAGGTCACGCTCGGCACCAGTGCCGACGGCGACGAATAAGGACGGACCAATGATCGATTTTCGCAGCGGACGCGAGCCCAAGAGCTCGAGTTTCGACTACATCAGCATCCGCATCGCCTCGCCCGAGGAGATCCGCGGCCCCCGCGACACCAAGGAGCGGGAGCGGCTGGAACTCCAGGGGCAGCGGTACTGGTGGTCGTGGGGCGAGGTGACCAAGCCCGAGACCATCAACTACCGCTCGTTCAAGCCGGAGAAGGACGGCCTGTTCTGCGAGCGGATCTTCGGCCCGGTGAAGGACTGGGAGTGCCACTGCGGCAAGTACAAGCGGATCCGCTATCGTGGCGTGATCTGCGACCGCTGCGGCGTGGAGGTGACGCTCAGCAAGGTGCGGCGCGAGCGCATGGGCCACATCGAGCTCAGCGTGCCGGTGGCGCACATCTGGTTCTTCAAGACGCTGCCCTCGCCCATGGGCAACCTGCTCAACGTCACCCTGCGTGACCTGGAGCGGGTGATCTACTACTCGAGCTACATCGTCATCGAGCCGGGCGACCAGGACGTCGAGGCCAACCAGCTGCTGGACGAGGACGAGTACCTGCAGCTGCGGCACAAGGCGCGGGAGGAGGGCGACCACGGCTTCAAGGCCGACATCGGCGCCCCGGCGGTGCGGGAGCTGCTCAACCGCATCGACGTCAAGAAGCTGGCGGAGGAGCTGCGGGCCGCGGTGGCCACCGAGACCAGCCAGCACCGCAAGAAGCAGATGCTCAAGCGGCTCAAGATCGTGGACGCGTTCCTCACCTCCGGCGAGAACGGCGACGTCCCGAACAACCCGGCCTGGATGATCCTGGACGTGATCCCGGTCATCCCGCCCGACCTGCGGCCGCTGGTGCCGCTCGACGGCGGGCGCTTCGCCACGTCCGACCTCAACGACCTCTACCGCCGGGTGATCAACCGCAACAACCGGCTGCAGAAGCTGATCCAGCACAAGGCGCCGGAGGTCATCCTCCGCAACGAGAAGCGCATGCTGCAGGAGGCGGTCGACGCGCTGTTCGACAACGGCCGCCGCTCCAAGGCCATCCGCGGCCGCGGCAAGCGCCCGCTCAAGTCGCTGAGCGACATGCTCAAGGGCAAGCAGGGCCGGTTCCGCCAGAACCTGCTCGGCAAGCGCGTGGACTACTCGGGCCGGTCGGTCATCGTGGTGGGGCCGGAGCTCCGGCTGCACCAGTGCGGCCTGCCCAAGGCCATGGCGGTGGAGCTGTTCAAGCCCTTCATCATCCACAAGCTGGTGGAGAAGGGCATCGCCGAGACGGTGAAGCGGGCCAAGAAGATCGTGGAAAAGGAGAGCCCCGAGGTCTACGAGATCCTGGAGGAGATCATCCAGGACCACCCGGTGCTGCTCAACCGCGCGCCGACGCTGCACCGGCTGGGCATCCAGGCCTTCGAGCCGGTGCTGGTCGAGGGCAAGGCGATCCGCATCCACCCGCTGGTCTGCGCCGCGTTCAACGCCGACTTCGACGGCGACCAGATGGCCGTGCACGTGCCGCTCTCGTTCGAGGCGCAGCTCGAGGCGCGGATGCTGATGATCTCGTCGAACAACATCCTCAAGCCCTCCGACGGCCGCCCGGTGGCGGAGCCGTCGCAGGACATGGTGCTGGGCAGCTACTTCCTCACCAAGCTGCCGCGGGGCGCCGAGGAGCCGAAGGACGGCAAGCCGGCGCCCGCGTGGGACAAGGCCAAGCACTTCGGCTCGCTGGCGGAGATCGAGCTCGCCCTGCTGCACCGCCGGATCACCTTCCACTCGGCGATCCACTTCTGGTACCAGCCGCCGCGCGACGCCGCCGAGCCGAAGCCGCGCTGGGTGCGGAGCACCGCCGGCCGGGTGCTGTTCAACAGCATCCTGCCCCGGCAGGTCGTGGCCAACCACGGCTTCCGCAACGACCTGATGCGGAAGAAGGCGCTGTCCGAGCTGGTGCTGCAGAGCTACCGCGAGGCGGGGCTGGCCGACACGGTCGTGTTCCTCGACCGGCTCAAGGAGTTCGGCTTCCGCTACGCCACCCAGGGCGGCATCTCGATCGGGGTCGAGGACCTCGAGATCCCGGGCGAGAAGGTGAAGCTGCTGGAGGAGGCCGACAAGCGGGTCCAGCGGTTCCAGCGCGCCTACAACACCGGCCAGATCACCTTCGGCGAGCGCTACAACAAGGTGATCGACGCCTGGACCCACGCCAACAACGACGTGGCCGAGGCGATGGTCAACAACATGCGCCAGAGCCGG
>WBZN01001188.1_pt1 | contig 16378 bp, 13 predicted proteins | sample 5204281 | NCBI WGS metagenome assembly WBZN01 (sample SAMN12344347, study PRJNA552823) | activated sludge metagenome | biome: Activated sludge suspended growth; feature: Nitrification reactor; material: Wastewater; isolation source: activated sludge from nitrification reactor of wastewater...
TTTGCCGTGCATCGTCCCGCGGAGGACAGCTCACCGACCGCGGGGACGTGGCGGCGGCGAGGTCGCCGTCACGGCACGGTCATCCGACCGCCGTCGCGCAGCGCGTTGGGCACCAGGACGCTGGGTTCGCCGGTCGAGACCATCCACAGCTGGTGCGCCGCGCGCGTCACGCCGATGTGCAGCATGTGACGCGCCCAGTGCTGGTCGGGATAGCTCGCCTGATTGATGTCGACCATCACGACGTAATCGAACTCGAGGCCCTTCACGGAGGTCACGTCCGTGATGTCGATCCCGGGCTGGAAGTTGAACTCGTCGCGGCGGACGCGGCGCAGCGCGGGCACCTCGGCGCGGCGCAGGCCCTCGTAGTAGGCGTCCGCCTGCTCGGGGTGGCGCGAGATCACCGCGCATGATGCGGTCGGCTCGCGGGCCATCAGGTTGCGAAGCGCGTCGCCGAGGAACGCGATCGCCTCGCCGAGATCGCCGAACTCGTGGAGCTCGACCGGCTCCCCGGGACGCGCCGAGACCGGCTCCTCGGGCGCGAGCTCGGGACCCAGGATCTCGCGGGCGAGCAACATCACCTCGGCGGTCGACCGATACGACAGCTTCAACGGCCGCACGATCGCGGGCTGCCCGGTCTGTTGCAACAGCTCGGCCCAGCCGGAGAAGTTGTTGTCGAACACGAGGCGCTGCGCGGTGTCGCCCGCGATCGTCACCGAACGCTTGCTCGGATCGTTGTCGGGGGCGTGCACCGCCTCGACGAGCACCTTGACCTCGAGCGCGGACCGATCCTGGGCCTCGTCGATCGCGACATGCTCCCACACCATCTCGTCACCATGGGGGGTGACGAGGCCGCCACGCTTGAGCTGGATCAGCCGCAGCAGGATCGGATCGTCCTCGTCGTCGAACCGGCCCGCCGGATCGTCCTCGTCGGCGCCGAGCGCCTGGCCCTCGGAGTCGAGGATCGGGTGGCCCTCCTCATCGACCGGCGCCTTCTGCGGCTTCGCGAGCTGGCGCTTCATCCAGCCGACGACGCGCTCGATGTCCCGGGCGGTGACGTCCGTGCCCTCGAAGCCCTCGGCGAGCGTCACGCGGTCCGTGAGCATCTCGGCCCAATCGAGCACCACATCGTCCGCGCGCTTCTTCCAGCGCTTGACGAAGCCCTCGAGCGAGACCCGCAACGTCGGCTCGAGCTCGGCCTTCCTGACCCAGCTGCCCAGCCCCGACAGCCGCGGCACGACGGCGCGCTTCACCAGGCGATTCCACTCCTCGACCGCGGGCGGATAGATCTCCGCGAGCTCGCCGCCGATCTGGGCGGCCTGCTTTTCGACCCAGGTGACGAGCATCGCGAGCATCGTCGGGTGCTTCTTGACGCGCGAGACGTGCTCGGGCGGATCGACGTTGTACTTGGTCGGCGCGTCGGGCAGGCAGCGGATCCGGGTCGATCGGGCCCAGCCGGTGTACGTCACCACGGGCACGCCGGCGACGCCGAGCGACGGCAACACGCCCGAGACGTAGCGGACCAGCGCCTGCGAGGGCACCACGAACAGGGTGTTCTGCGCCTTGAACCGCCGGGGGTCCTGGAAGTTCAGGAACGCGATGCGGTGGAGCGCGACCGTGGTCTTGCCCGAGCCGGCACCGCCCTGGATCACCACGATGCCGCTGCCCGGCTGCGTGATCAGCTCGAACTGCTCCTTGTCGATCAGCGCGGCGATCTCGGGGAGCGCCTTGTCGGCGCGCACCGTGTTGCCGTGATGGATCCCGAGCTTGCCCTTGTCCCGCGGCGGTGCGACCGGGCGCGCCGCCTTGCCCATCCCGCCGTGCAGCACGGGTGCGATCTGGCCGACCGCCTGGATCCACACGCCGCGCGCATCCTTGAGGAACGTGCCCTGGGGCGCGCCGATCCGGCGGAGGTTGCCGCGCGCGATCGAGACGTTGCGCCGCGCTTCGACCATGCCCTCGACGCGATGGCCCGCGATCTCTTCCTCGTAGTCGTCGCCTTCTTCGTAACGATAATAGATCCGCGAGATCGGCGCGTTGCGCCAGTCGACGATCTGCACGTTCGACTTCCGATCGATGAAGCCGCGCTTGCCGATCATCACGTCCTTGGACTTGCCGTGCTCGCGCAGCCGCATGTGCGCGAAGTACGGCGACGTGATGTCGATCGGAAGCGACTGCCCCCCGCCGAGCCGCGCGCGCAGGGCGGCGAGCCGGGTCATCTGCTCGACCAGGGGCGGCAGATCCTCGGGGCGAGCCTCCGAGATCTGGTCGCGGAGCGAGATCAGGTCCGCATCGAGGTCACTCGCGCCGATCCGCGGCTTGCCCTCGTCCTCGTCCCCCATGGCGACGCGTGCCTGGACCTGACCAAACAGGCGCTCCTCGTCCGCGATGATGCTCGCGGCGGCGGAACCTTTTTCGACCTCGTTGGCCATGGGCGGTGGGCGAATCTATCTGAAACGTCCTCCCTCGCAACACATGTGGCGCTCATCCTCGGAGCGCGGGATCCCCGGCTCGGGACGTCTCCGCTCCTCGAGAACTCGCCAAGTAACCAGAAATAGTGACAAATGAACGAAACCGACCAGGCTCCCGTCGATCCCGAAACATCGACGGAAATCCGAACGAGGTCGGTCTCGTGGGATACGAGCGCGGCGCCCCTCCGAGCGCGAGCGCGGGGTGCTCGGCCACGGCGAATCGGTGGCGCGAGCTCGATCGAGCGACGGATGCCCGACGGTCGGCGACGGCGACCACCGACAACGAAGGCACGACGGCCCGGCAGCGCGCGCACGGCTCCGTGACAGATCGCTCGCGAAGCTCCGTCGGTAATGACGCGAAGTTCCCATTGCACTGAGCCGGAAATAGCCGTAACTCCATGATTCAAACATGGCCCGCGCGAAAGCACTTCTGTCGCACGATCCTCTCCGTCGGTGGACCGCCGGAGACGCGAACGATACGTACAATATCCCCCGCTGGGGATGCGGCTACTTCGCGATCAACGATCAGGGCAACCTGATCGTTCAGCCTCGTGGTGAAGGCAACGGCGCGATGGACATGAAGGAGCTGATCGACGAGCTCCTCGAGCGCGGGATCCAGCTGCCGATCCTGCTGCGGTTCAGCGACATCCTCCGCGCTCGTATCGAGCTGCTGTGCGGCGCGTTCAACGGCGCGATCAAGGAGTACGGCTACAACGGCATGTACCGGGGCGTGTACCCGATCAAGGTCAACCAGAACCGCACGGTGGTCGAGGAGATCATCGAGTTCGGGCGGCCGTTCCACTATGGCCTCGAGGCCGGCAGCAAGCCCGAGCTGCTCGCGATCATGGCGATCCATCAGGATGACGAGTCGATCATCATCTGCAACGGCTACAAGGACGAGGAGTACATCGAGACCGCGCTGCTTGCGTCGAAGATGGGCAAGACGATCATCCTCGTGGTCGAGAAGCCGACCGAGCTCGACAACATCCATCGCGTCAGCGAGCGCGTGAAGATCAAGCCCGCGCTCGGGATCCGCGCCCGGCTGTCGTCCCGTGGCGCGGGTCGCTGGGAGCAGTCCGGCGGTGACTTCTCGAAGTTCGGCCTGACCGCGGCGGAGATGGTCGAGGCGATCAACAAGCTCACGGCGTGGGGCGAGGTCGAGACGGTCAAGCTGCTGCACTTTCATCTCGGCTCGCAGATCTCGGCGATCAAGAGCGTGAAGAACGCGCTGCGCGAGGCCGGGCGGCTGTTCGTCGAGATGTACAAGATGGGCGCGAAGGGCCTGTCGTACCTCGACGTCGGCGGTGGCCTCGGCGTCGATTACGATGGCTCGCAGACCAACTTCTCGTCGTCGATGAACTACTCGGTCCAGGAGTACGCGAACGACGTCGTCTACGCGATCAAGGAGATCTGCGACGCCGATCAGGTGCCGCATCCGAACATCGTGTCGGAGTCGGGCCGCGCGATCGCCGCGCACCACTCCGTGCTCGTGGTCAACGTCCTCGGCGTGACCGAGTTCAGCACCCACGTCCCGGCGCAGCTCGCGAGGCCGGCGCCGCCGCTGGTCACCAACTTCTGGGAGACCTACCAGAGCGTCTCGGCGAAGAACCTGCTCGAGAGCTACCACGACGCGGTCGAGTACAAGGACCAGGTGCTCCAGCTGTTCAACCTCGGGCACCTGTCGCTCGAGAACCGCGTGCTGTGCGAAAATCTGTTCTGGGCGATCTGCGAGAAGGTCCTCCAGATGTCGCGCCACCTCGCGCACGTTCCCGAGGAGCTCGAGGGTCTCGAGAAGGCGCTCTCGGACACGTACTTCTGCAACTTCTCGATGTTCCAGTCGGTCCCGGACTCGTGGGCGGTCGATCAGCTGTTCCCGATCTGCCCGATCCACAAGCTCAACGAGGAGCCGACCCGGCGCGCGACGCTGGCGGACATCACGTGTGACTCCGACGGCAAGATCGACTCGTTCATCGATCTGCGCGACGTCAAGCACGTGCTCGAGCTTCACCCGAAGGCCGAAAACCAGGACTACTACCTCGGCATCTTCCTGGTCGGCGCCTATCAGGAGATCCTGGGTGATCTTCACAACTTGTTCGGCGACACGAACACCGTGCACGTCCAGCTGTCTCCCGAAGGCGATTACGACGTCAAGGAAGTCGTCGCCGGCGATACGGTGAGCGAGGTGCTGGCGTTCGTCGACTACTCGCCGAGCGACCTGCTCGGCCGGTTACGCAACAGCGTGGAGTCGGCGCTGCGCAAGAAGCTGATGACGATCGAAGAGAGCCGGACGCTGATCAACCGCTTTCGTCAGGGCATGATCGGATACACGTACCTCGATCGCGAGTAGCCTGCTCCGTGCCTTTCCGCCTGCGGCTCGCCACCCCCGACGATCTGTCCGCCATCTTGCCGCGCACGCGCGCGCTCAACGACCACGAGGGCATCGCGATCAACGACACCGCCCTCGAGGCCGCGTTGCTCCAGCTGCTCGGCGATCCCGAGCTCGGCGGGGTGTGGCTGGTCGAGCGCGGGGCCGAGATCGTGGGCTACGCGATCGTCACGTTCGGCTACGATCTCGAGTTCGGGGGACGCGACAGCTACCTCACCGAGCTGTGGATCGATCCCGCGGACCGCGGCTGCGGTGCAGGCCGTGCGGCGCTCGAGCAGCTCGACGATCAGCTGCGCGACCGCGGCGTCCGCGCGCTCCACCTCCAGGTCCGCCCGGAGAACCCGGCGATGCGGCTCTACGAGCGCGCGGGGTTCCTCACCTCGCCGCGCCGGATCATGACGCGACGCCTGGCCTGATCGACATCGATGCACACATCTCCCCGCGGCCGCTGTAACATCGCCGGATGCGCTGGCTCATGGTCGCTGCGATGGTCCTCGGTGCGTGCTCGAAGTCCGGTGAGGACGCGCCGTCGTGCGCGGCGGTCGTCGACAACATGATCGCGGTCACCAAGCAGCAGATGAGCAACCACGGCGGCATGGAGCTGCAGAACCGCAAGGCGATGATCGCGCAGTGCGAGCAGCGCCAGCTGCCGGGCGAGCAGCGCCGGTGCCTGGCGGCCGCGAAGGACCTCGCGAGCATCGCCACGTGCTCGAAGCCGAGCCCCGCGAAGTAACGCGGGAGCGGCGTTTCCAGCTCGATCTGCTACCGTTTTCGCGACATGCGAAGGCTCGGGGATGCGCTGCGCGTCGCCATCGTCGCGGGCGCCGCGCTCGCCGCGCTCGGCTCGTCGACGAAGCGGCCGCTACAGGCGAGCTACTTCACCAAGGCACAGCCGCCTTCCCACGCGTGCGAGGACGCCTGCGCCCAGGTCAGCGCGTGCGACCTGACGCCGTATCCGGCGTGCCTGAGCAAGTGCCGGGCGGACGGCACGGAACAGCAGGCGGGCGGTCCCGAGCGGCTCGCGGTGATCGCGCGATCGAGCTGCGACGACATCGCCGCGACGACGCAGCCCGGGCAAGCGAAGCAGCCGCCCCTGCCCGCGTTCGAGGACTCGGCGATCCCACCAGCGCCCGCGCCTACGCCCACGCCCGCGAAGTGATCGGCCCCCCCGGGCGGTTCGGTCAGGATCTGTCGTCGCCGTTCGCAGCGGCCGCGGCGAGGAGAGCCTCGATGATCCGCATCGCTTCGCGTGGTACACGTCCGCCATGCACGACGCGATCGTCTCCGTCCCGGACCCCGTCAACGAACCCGTGCTCGCGTACGCTCCCGGCAGCCCCGAGAAGGCGCGCCTCAAGGCCGCGCTCGCCGCGGTCGAGCGCGAGGTGGTCGAGATCCCGTGCGTGATCGGCGGCGAGCGGATCCTGACCGGCAAGCTCCGCGAGGTGACGATGCCGCACCGCCACGGGCACGTGATCGCGCGGTTTCATGCCGCGACCGACGACGTCGCCGCGCGCGCGATCAAGGCGGCGCTCCATGCCAAGCGCGCGTGGGCGGCGATGCGATGGGAGGCGCGGGCCGCGATCCTGATGAAGGCCGCGGAGCTGCTCGCCGGTCCGTGGCGTGCACGGATGAACGCGGCGACGATGCACGGCCAGTCGAAGACGGCGAACCAGGCCGAGATCGATTCGGCGTGCGAGCTGATCGACTTCTGGCGGTTCAACGCCAGGTTCGCGCAGCAGCTCTACCAGGAGCAGCCGAGATCGGGCCCCGGGGTGTGGAACATGACGGACCTGCGCCCGCTCGAGGGCTTCGTGTTCGCGCTGTCGCCGTTCAACTTCACCGCGATCGCCGGCAACCTGCCGATGGCACCCGCGCTGATGGGCAACACGGTGGTGTGGAAGCCCGCGGAGACCCAGGTCCTCGCGGCGTGGCAGATCTATCTGCTCCTCGAAGAGGCCGGCGTGCCGCCCGGCGTGATCAACTTCATCCCCGGGCTGCCGCACGGCAGCACGAACGTGATCCTCGATCACCCGGCGCTCGCGAGCATCCACTTCACCGGCTCGACCGACGTGTTCCGGATGATGTGGAAGCGCGTCGCCGATAACCTCGACAGGTACAAGACCTACCCGCGGCTGGTCGGTGAGACCGGCGGCAAGAACTTCGTGCTCGCGCATCGCTCGGCGGACCCGCAGGCGCTCGTCACGGCGATCGTGCGCGGCGGCTACGAGTACCAGGGCCAGAAGTGCTCGGCCGCCTCGCGCATCTACGTCGCGAAGTCGGTGTGGGACACCATGCGGGACCAGCTCGTCGACACGATCGGCACGATCAAGGTCGGCGAGGTGGGCGACTTCTCGAACTTCATGGGCGCGGTGATCAAGCAGACCGCGTTCGACAAGCACGCGGCCGCGATCGCCGAGGCTCGCGAGACCAGGGGCATGAAGGTGATCGCCGGAGGCGGCACCGATGGTCGCGAGGGCTGGTTCGTGCAGCCGACGCTGATCACGACCGAGGACCCGAGCGTGCGGCACATGCGCGACGAGTTCTTCGGCCCGATCGTGACCTTGCACGTCTACCCGGACAACGCGTGGGCCGAGACGCTCGAGCTCGTCGATCGCACGTCGCCGTACGCGCTGACCGGCGCGGTGTTCGCCCGGGAGCGCGCGGCGATCGTGGAGGCGACCCATGCGCTGCGGGATGCGGCCGGCAACTTCTACATCAACGACAAGCCGACCGGCGCGGTCGTCGGCCAGCAGCCGTTCGGCGGCGCCCGCGCCTCGGGCACCGACGACAAGGCGGGATCCCCGGTAAATCTGATGAGGTTCGTCGCGGCGCGTACGATCAAGGAGACCCTCGTCTCGCCGGTCGACTATCGCTACCCGTTCCTCGACGAGGCCTAGCGGGGCTGACAGGCTGCGATCCCCACGCCGCGGCTGAACGTACCTGAGGTCGCGAACGAGTCGCGCCCTGTCGCACCCCTGGCAAAGGCGGGACATCAGCACCATGATGCGCGCGCGCTCGATCGCGCATCGGAGCCTCGATGAACCGCAAGTTGCTGGGTGGAGTCGCCGCCCTCGTCCTCGTCCTCGTCGCCCTGTTCCTCCGGCTCCGCCATCGCGGTGATGAAGCGACCCACGAGGTCGACGCCGGCAAGCCCCGTTCGGCCGCGATCACGCCCGCGGCCGCGCAGCCGGGGAAGAGCGAGGACAAGCCCGCCCCCCGCGGCAGCGCGCCGAAGTGGACCCTCGACGTCGATCGCGAAGGCCCGCTCCGCCTCGAAGGCCAGGTGCTCGGCCTCGACGGCAAGGGCGTCGGCGGTGCGAAGGTGTGGCTCGGGTCCGTGCCGCCGCGCAGCACGAAGTCCGAGGACGATGGGACGTTCTCGTTCGACAAGCTGGTCGGCCGCACGTACTACCTGTCCGCCTCGAGCGGCGAGCTGCTCGGCGGTCCCGTCCACTACAAGCTCACCGGCACCAGCGATCCGGTCGTGATCCGGCTCGCCGAGGGCGCCGTGGTCAACGTCACCGTCGTCGACGACGCGGCCAAGCCGATCGAAGGCGCCGACGTCAAGCACGACGAGGAGCACGCCGCGAAGACCAACGCGGCCGGCAAGGCGACGCTCAAGCCCGTGCATCCCGGCTGGGTCGCCGTCGACGCGAAGGCGTCCGGCTATGCGCCGAACAGCGCCTACACCATGATCGGATCGGCGGGTGCGACCGGCGAGCTCAAGATCACCCTGCGCAAGGGCTTCGCGGTCTCGGGCCGCGTGATCGACGAGAACGGCAAGCCGGTCGCCAAGGTCAAGATCAACGCGAGCGCCGGCATGTGGGGCCTGGGCGGGACCGACAACGACGACGCGATCACCGACGACAAGGGCGGATTCCAGATCGCCGCCCTCGCGGCCGGCACGCACACGCTGAGCGCGGTGGACGGCGAGCACGCGCCCGCGCAATCGTCACCGATCACGATCGCCGACCGCCCCGTCACCGGGATCGAGATCAAGATGAAGTCGGGCGGCCGGGTCGCCGGCACCGTGATCGACACCGCGAACAAGCCGGTGCCGTTCGCGACGGTCCGCATCGCCGGCAAGACATCCGGCGGCGATGGCGACAGGAACGCCGCGTCGCGGCAAGCGACCTGCGACAAGGACGGCACGTTCGAGATCCGCGGCCTGGCCCGCAACAAGCTCCAGGCACGCGCCGAGTCGGACACCGCCGCGAGCAAGGTCATCGACGTGGATCTCTCCGACAAGGCCGCCGCGAGCGGTCTCGAGCTCGTGCTGGACGTCTCCGGCCAGATCGCCGGCGTCGTCGTCGACGACAAGGGCGCGCCGGTGCCCGAGGTCCAGGTCAACGCGTTCCCCGATATCCTCGGCGGCGCCTCGACCGAGGGCCTCCAGCTCGCGGGCATGTCCTCGGCGACCACCGACGGCGGCGGCGCGTTCGTGATCCACGGCCTGCCCGACGGCGCCTACAAGCTGTGGGCCGCGCGCCCGAGCAGCAGCGCCCAGGAGTGGGGGCAGAGCGGCACGCCGGCGAAGGTCGGTGACAAGGCCGTCAAGATCACGCTCGCCGCTCCGGGCACGCTGATCGGCAAGATCGTGATCGACGGCGCGGCGTCCCCGCCGAAACTCGCGACCGTGCAGCTCGGCTCCGTCACGCCGACCCCGGCGACCGAGGGCGCGTTCCAGATCAAGGACGTCAATCCCGGCACCTATGACGTCACGTTCCGCAGCCCCGAGTTTGCCGAGCTGATCAAGCGCGACGTCAAGATCGACCCCGGGAAGACCACCGATCTCGGAACCGTCACGGCGTTCCGGGGCCGCAAGCTCACCGGCAAGGTCGTCGACGGCGCGGGCGCCCCGGTCGCCGGCGCCAAGGTCAAGGTCGGCGGCATGCTGATCAGCGCCCAGGGCCAGGAGGAGCAAGGCGAGAACTTCGAGAACATGGCGGGGGTTCGTTCGGCGATCTCCGATCAGGAGGGCGAGTTCACGATCATCGGCGTGCCGAGCAAGACCTCGACGACCGCGATGGCCGATCACAGCGACCGCGGTCGATCGCTGGCGATCGCGATCCCCGCGGGCACGGACGATCCGCCGCCCGTCACGCTCGCGCTCCGCGGCTTTGGCTCGATCACCGGCAAGGTCACCCAGAAGGGCAAGCCGCTCGCGCATGTCGGGATCAGCGAGGCGTCCAAGGGCGGCAGCGGGGCGCAGGCGAGCTTCGCGCAGACCGCCGAGGACGGCACGTTCACGATGGCCAAGGTCCCCGAGGGCACGCACGTGCTCCAGGCGATGCAGCAGAAGATGATGGCGATGAAGGGCACCAGCGTCACCGTGCAGGTCACCGCCGGCAAGGAGACCAAGGTCTCGATCGATATCCCGAGCGGACAGAACGTGCTGGCCGTGACGATCAAGCCGTTGCCGAACAACGTCGTCAACGCGGCGCAGGTGTTCGTGTTCAAGGGGACCGTCGCGTACTCGACCGGCAAGCAGCTCGTCGACGCGATCTTCCAGGGCGGCGACCAGAACATGAAGATCTGGCTCGGCGCGGGACTTCCGGATCCCGAGTTCGACGAGCTGGTCCCCGGTGACTACTCGGTCTGCGCGATCCCGATCACCGGCAAGATGGATGATCCGATGTTCATGCAGCGGTTGCAGGAGAACGTCCAGGGGCTCAAGGTCTACTGCAAGGCCGTCAAGGTCACGCCGGCACCGCTCAAGCAGACGGTCGTGCACGAGGTGCCCGCGATGACCCCGCTGCCGCCGCCCACGTGAGCGAGCCCGGAGGGCGGTGACAACGCCGAGCGGCCGAGTCAGCCGACGCCGATGGGACAGCTCACGCCGGTGCCCCCGAGCCCACAGTAGCCGCGCGGGTTCTTCCCCAGGTACTGCTGATGATACTCTTCGGCGTAATACAGCTCGGGCGCCGGGATGATCTCCGTCGTGATCGGTGGATGCCCCGCGGCCGCGAGCCGCTTGCCGTACGCCTGCTTCGAGGCCTCGGCCGCCTGCTGCTGCGCCGCATCGAACGTGTAGATGCCCGAGCGATACTGGGTCCCCGCGTCGTTGCCCTGGCGCATGCCCTGGGTCGGATCATGGTTCTCCCAGAACACCGAGAGGAGCTTGTCGTAGCTGACCTCCTTGGGATCAAACACCACCAGGACCACCTCGTTGTGCCCGGTCAGCCCCGAGCACACCTCCTCGTAGGTCGGGTTCGGGGTCAGGCCGGCGGCATAGCCGACCGCCGTGGAGTACACGCCGGCAGTCTGCCAGAACTTGCGCTCCGCCCCCCAGAAGCAACCCATGCCGAACATCGCGCGCTGCATGCCCTCGGGGAACGGCGGGACGATCCGGTGGCCATGGATGAAGTGCTGGTCGCCCGGGCGGATCGGCGTCGCGCGACCGGGAAGTGCCTCCTCTGGACGAGGGATCCGGGACTTCTTCGAGCTTCCGAACATGTTCATGCGTACCATACGCACGACGTGCGCAAAGTTACTCGCGAGGACGCCCAACCCTCGGAGGGCGCCGCCCCCGCATCGGATCATTCTCATACAAAACACATGATAGGGTGCGACCATGGTCGCGCTGCTCGGCATCTGCGGCAGCCTGCGCAAGGCCTCGCTCAACCGGGCGCTGCTCGTCGCCGCCGGGGAGGCGCTGCCCGCCGGCGCCAGGATGTCGATCCACGACAGCCTCGATCTGCCGATCTTCAACAGCGACGTGGGTGACCCGCCCGCCGTCACGGCACTCAAGGCGGCGATCGCCGCGGCCGACGGCGTGGTGTTCGCGGTGCCCGAGTACAACTACAGCGTCCCCGGCGGGCTCAAGAACGCGCTCGACTGGATCTCGCGGCCGCCCGCGTCGTCCCCGCTGCGCGGCAAGCCGGTCGGCCTGATCGGCGCGGCCACCGGCATGAGCGGCACGATCCGGGCGCAGATCCACCTCCGGCAGATGCTCGTGTTCAGCGATACGCCGTGCCTCAATCAGCCCGAGGTGGTGATCCCACGCGCGCAGGACCGATTCGATGCCTCCGGTCGGCTCGCCGACGAGTCGACGCGAGGCTTGCTCGAGCGATTCGGCGTCGCGATGCTCGCGTTCATCGCGCGCTACCCGAGGTAGCGGTCCGGTCGGGTCAGAGGAACGAGTCCTGGTAGCCGAGATCCTCGACGTTGAGCGCCGCGGCGGTGACGTGGAGCGGCGCGAACACGTCGACCATCACCGCGAGCTCATCGGCGTAGGTCGTACCGATCGACCGCTCGTAGCTCCCGGGATGTGGCCCGTGCGGCACCCCCATCGGATGGTGCGAGATGCTGCCCGGCCCCACGCCCTTGCGCGAGGTGAACTGGCCCTCGGCATAGAACAAGATCTCGTCACAGTGCGTGTTGCTGTGCGGGTACGGGCACGGGATCGCCTCGGGATGAAAGTCGACCGGACGCGGGACGAAGCTGCAGATCAGCGCGCCGCTCGCAGCGAACGTGCCATGCCACGTCGGCGGGAGATGCACCGAGCTGACGCGCGGCTGGAAGCTCAGGATCGGGAACGCCCACGGATACACCGTGCCGTCCCAGCCGATCACGTCGAGCGGGGAGTGCTCCATCGTGAACCCGTGCCAGGTGCCGGCGCGGCGCACCACGAGCTCGCGGATGTTCTCGTCGCGGGGGCCCGCGAGCTGCGGGCGCTTGAAGTCGCGATGCGAGTACGGCGCATCCATCCGGAGCTGACCGACGTCGTTGCGCCACTGCTTCGGGATGTGCAGGCCGCCGGTGAGCGAGAACCACAACCAGTACTGTTCGGCCGCCTCCGGCAGGAAGCGATGCAGCAGGCCGCGCGGGACGAACACGTAGTCGCCCTGCGCGAACGAGACATCGCCGACCAGCGTGCGCAGCGTGCCCGCGCCCCGGTGGATGTAGATCAGCTGATCCGCATCGCCATCGGCGATGTAGACCGGATCGGGTGCGGTTGGAAACGCGACCCCCGCGATCAGGTCGGCGTTGAACACGAGCGGGATCCGCCCATCGATCTGGGGGCCTCCCTGGTGAGACAGCGCGCTCGTCTGGTAGTGACGCTTCGCGAGCGCGCGCTCGGGCGCGGCCACCGGTGCGGTCCATCCGTGCCGCGCGGGAGCCAGGCGGTGCACGTGCGGACGGCGCAGGTGATACAAGATCGTGTACGGGCCATCGAACCCGTCGCGGGTGAAGCACTCCTCGAACCGGAGCTCGCCGTCGGCGCCACGCAGCTGGATGTGATGCTTCCGCGCGACGTCGCCGAGCTGCATCCGGTCGAGCATCAGAGGCGTCCCTGCTTGGACTGCTCGCGCTCGATGCTCTCGAACAGCGCCCGGAAGTTGCCGGCGCCGAAGCCGCGGTCCCCCTTGCGCTGGATGATCTCGTAGAAGAACGGCCCGGCGCTGGGATCGCTGTACAGGCCGGACGATTCCTTGAGGAAGATCTGCAGCATGTACGCGTGGTCGTGGTCGCCGTCGAGCAGGACCTCGAGCTCGCGCAAGATCGCGATGTCCTCGTCGATCTTCTTGATCCCGCTCTGCTCGATCCGCTGGGGCAGCAGGTCGTAGTAGCTGCCAGGCGTCGGCATGAACGTCACGCCGGAGGACCGCAGCCCGCGCACGGCGGAGAGGATGTCGGTGACGGTGAGCGCGACGTGCTGCACGCCATCGCCGCGGAGCTCCTCGTTGAAGATGTTGATCTGCGAGCTCGTGAAGAACGGCCGCGCCGGCTCGTTGTTCGCGAACTTGGTCTGCGACGCCGGATCCCACATCACGATCGACTTGAGGCCCGATCCGGTCCTGCGCTCGGGCTGGACGTCCGAGGTGTGGAACGCGACCTCCCACATCTGCTCGAAGCCCATCACGTGCTCGAGCCACAGCAGCATCGGCTTCATCGTCTGGAAGTTCGAGGTGACGTGATCGATCTGCTCGAACCCGAACTTGTTCTTGCCGCCGCCGGCGTGCGCGACCGCGCCCGGGAACAACCCGCGAAAGCCGCGGTGCTGGCGGAACCGGAACGTCGTGTCACCGAACGGCGTCGTGATCGAGAACTGGCGCAGGGTGCCGCCGTCATCGGTCGAAGTCGCGATGTCGTTGATCGGCGTGCCGCCGCGCTCCTCGAGCAGCGCGAACGTGCGCTCGATGTCCTCGACCTCGAAGATCAGCGTGCCGACGCCGTCGGGGTGCTTCGACAAGAACCGCGCGGCGCGACCGCCCTCGCCCACCGGGGCGCTGCACACCACCATCACCTTGCCAGCCTCGAAGCAGGCGGACCTCTGCCGGCCCCGCTGTTCGACCTCGGGCGTCGAGCGCCAGGTCTCGGCGAAGTCGAGCTTGCCGGTGTAGAACTGCCGCGAGCGCTCGAGATCGCGCACGTAGTAGTGGATGCCTTCGAGGCGCTTGATTCCGAGGGGAGCGAGCTTGGGCGTGGTCATGATTTCTCTACTTCACGGCGTCTGGCTGACGGTCGGGCATCGCGTCTGCGAACGCGGGGAGGGCGAGGCATCGCGCCTCGATCTCGAGCAGCTGGGTGTGCTGGCTGATGTCGACGGCGAACCGCCGCGCCGAGGCGAGCTGGGGCACCAGGCAGCAATCCGCGATCGTCGGCGAGTCCCCGACGCAGAACGCCCCCGCGGTGTCCGCGACGTTGCGCGCGAAGGCCGCGAGGCCATCGGCGATGAACGGGCGGACCCAGACCACGACGTCGCCGCCGAGCGTCTTGATCTGGTTGGTCGTCGACAGGTTCTGGAGCGGCTGGATCCCGGAGTTCACGATCTCGGCGAGCCCGCGCGTGCGGGCGCGCTGGTACAGATCCTTGGGGAGGATCGGCACCTCGGGCCAGCGCTCCTCGAGATACTCGAGGATCGGCAGCGACTGGGTGATCGCGTGGCGCGCACCGCCATCCTCGGTGACCTCGAGGGTCGGCACCTGGGCCATCGGGTTCTTCGCGCGATACGTGTCGGCGTGCTGATCGTTCTTGACGATGTTCACGATCACGTACTCGTACGGCAGCCTCTTGAGGTTGAGCGCGATGCGGACGCGGTGGCTCGCCGACGAGCGCCAGTAGTTATGGAGGACGAGCTTCACGACGCGCCTCCTGCGGCGACGACGCACTGATCGAGCTTGCCGAACGGGCTCGTGCCCGCGGCGTCGATCGCTTCGATCACGATGCGATCCCCCACGGACATGAACGGGGTCGTGGGCTTGCCCTGCTCGATCGTCTCGATCATCCGCCGCTCGGCGAGACACGACACGCCGCGCGCGCGATCCGAGTTCGAGACGGTGCCGCTGCCGAGGATGGTCCCGGCGGTGAACCGGCGCGTCCGCGCGAGGTGCTGGATGAGGTCGAAGAACGAGAAGTGCATCTCGGCCCCGGCGTCGCAGTCCCCGATCACCTTGTCGTTGTACGTCGAGCGCACGCGCATGTGGAGCCGGCCATCACGCCAGGCATGGCCGAGCTCGTCGGGGGTGACGGCGAACGGCGAGAACGCCGTCGCCGGCTTGCTCTGAAAGAACCCGAAACCCTTCGCGAGCTCGTCCGGGATCAGGTTGCGCAGCGTGCAATCGTTCGCGAGCATCACGAGCCGCACGTACCTGTGCGCGTCGGCCGCGCGCGTGCCGATCGGAACATCGCCGAGCACGACGCAGACCTCGGACTCGTAGTCGAGCCCCCACGCGGGCTCGTGCAGCTCGATCGGATCGTGCGGGCCCATCATGTCCCCGGAACCGCCCTGATAGATCAGCGGATCGGTCTCGAGCGTCGGTGGCGGCACCGCGCCCCGCGCCTTGCGCACGAGGATCACGTGGTTGAGAAACGCCGAGCCATCGACCCACTCGTACGCGCGAGGGAGCGGCGCGCCGAGCCGATGCGAATCGATCGGCGTCCCATCGAGCGAACCGGCATCGAGCCCCTCGAGGACCGCCCGCAGCGCCGGCTCGGCCGCGTCCCAGTCATCGAGCGCGCGTTGCAGCGTGGGCCACGCGTCGGGAGACAACGTGCCGGCCGCCCCATCCGTCCGTACGACGAGCAATCGACCGTCCCGGGTGCCGTCGCGCAACGTCGCTAGCTTCATCTCGGTCGCACCTTATGATGCGACCCACGGTGGGTCAACCAGGACGCTCTACCCTAGCTCGACCGAGAAATCGCCTTCGTCTCTCATGGTTTCGCAACGTTGGAGAGCAGGCCCTGCGCGACGCGTGCGTCGGCCTTCTTGACGAGGGCACGCTCCTCACGGCTGGTCGCGGTGAGGAGCTCGGGGCGCACGGCAAGGATATGCGCGCCAATCACCCTGCCGAGCTCGAGCCGTTCCTTGACGATGTCGAGCATCACGGTCGCGCGTGGCACGAAGTCGGGAGCTGCCGTGATCTCGGTGATCCGGTCCACGAGTACGGCCTGGAGCACGTCGGCGGCGATCTGATCGAACACGTGACGCGCGGTCGAGCGCTTCAGCAGATCGGGCTTGCGCTCGATCGTCTCGACGAGGGGCGTGCACGGGAGGTCGAGCTCGGCGCGCGCCTTGGAG
>WBZN01000280.1_pt2 | contig 16376 bp, 11 predicted proteins | sample 5204281 | NCBI WGS metagenome assembly WBZN01 (sample SAMN12344347, study PRJNA552823) | activated sludge metagenome | biome: Activated sludge suspended growth; feature: Nitrification reactor; material: Wastewater; isolation source: activated sludge from nitrification reactor of wastewater...
GAGCATGTTGAGAGACGAGAAGCCGACGCCGATCACGCCCGACCCGCCAGCGAGCAAGCAGGCCCCATCGCCGCGGCACTGAGCGCGGTCAGCGTGAGAGCGCCACCCACGCGACCGCCACGAAGTGGCACGCGCAGCCGAGGATGATCATCACGTGGAACACCTCGTGATAGCCGAACACCTTGGGCGATGGATCGGGCCAGCGGAACAAGTAGACGAGGGCCCCGGCGGTGAACCACACGCCACCCGCGATCAACAACGCGAACGGCGCCGGCGCGAGCGCGGCATGGACCTCGGGGAGGTACGCGACCATCACCCAGCCGACCGCGACGAACAGCATGGAGGTGATCGCGCGCGGCGCGTGCGGCCACAGCAGCGCCCGGACGATCCCGAGACCGGCGCCGATCCACGCGAGCGCGAGCAGGCGAGCGCCGATCGCTCCGCCCACGCCGAGCAGGCAGAACGGCGTGTACGTGCCTGCGATGCAGGCGAAGATCATCGCGTGGTCGGCGCGGCGCAGCCATCCGAACGCGCGCGGTGCCCAGTCGCTGCGATGCAACGTCGCGCTGACACCGAACATGCCGGCGAGCAGCGTCGCGTAGATCGCGGTCGCGAACATCGTACGGCGATCGGGTGACGATGCGACGAGCACGCCACCGGCGAGGACGGCCACGTAGAACGCGACCCGGTGCGAGACCCCCCGCAACCGCGGTCTCGCAAGCGAAGTCACGAACGCCATGGGCCCAGCTTGGCGCGTCAGATGTCGCGACGATGCGATCATTCGGTCATCGCTCGGTCAGCTCGGGCGAACGCGGCTCCGGATTGTGCTGGCAACGTCGGCGGTCGTCACCGCCCAAGCAGTGTGCGATGTGATCCAGCGGTCGTACCGGCTCGAGCTGCCTCGGGGTCCCCGTGGCGCGCCGGGCTCAATGCACGCACCGGGCCTGCTTCTCGGCCTCGGTGTAGTGGATGTTGATCGGACCGACCGACGAGCACGCGACGTCATCGGCGTCCTCGTTCGCGACGGCCTGCTTGGTGATCGCGAAGTCGACGCGGCGGCTCGCTTCGGCCGATCGAGCGGCGGACTCCGCCGTGCCGACATCGACGAGCTCGAGCCGGGTCGCGGTGACGCCGCGCTTGACCAGCGCGTCTCGTACCACGGCCGCTCGCTTCGCCGACGTCGTCGCGGGCTCGCCGGTCGCGCGATGGCCGCGGATCGCGAGCCGCTCGATGTTCGATGAACCTTGGATCGTGGCCACGACGTCGTCGAGGATCCCGTCGGAGATCACCGGCACGAGCGTGACCTTGCCGGCGCGGAAGAACACCGTGGCGAGCAGGCAATCCCCCGGCGCGCGAACGATCACACAGCCACGATCCGGACAACCGTCGCTGTCCTCGTACCCGTTGTAGGTCTCGGGCTCGTTCGGACAGCGGTCCGCGACATCCGGGATCCCGTCGTGATCGTTGTCGGGATCGGGACAGCCATCCGCGTCCTCGAACCCGTCGAGATCCTCTGGTTCATCGGGGCATCGGTCGACCGCCGCCCGAGCCACGCGCTGCTCGGTGACCGCGGGGCGGGACGCGGTGTGCGGGTGACCTCCGCACGACAGCAGCACCACCGCGACGAGGGATCGAGTCAGAAGGCGTGGGGTTGGCATGGGGATGTGTTCAGAATGCGAACGGGTAGGTGAACGTGGTGCTGTGCGCGGTCGTGACGAACTCGGCCTTGCGGATCGCGGCGGCCACGCACTCGCCGAGCGAGACATCGGGCGTGACCTGCACCGCGACCTCCCGGACCTTCCCATCGGCAGCGACGGTGATCGACAGCGTCACCGTTCCTTTGACGCTCGTTCTCTCCCCGCAGGCGATCACCCGCGGCTTGATCTTCTCGATGCCGGCCCGCACCATCGAGCGATCGAGTTGCTCCGGCAGCTCCGCGGTCGGGCGGAACCCAGTCTCCGCCGGTCGGTAGCGCTCGCAGCAAGGGCGATCGTAGTGCGACATCACGCACGACACCTCGTCGCACACGGCGTCATCGGCGCCCGCCGGTCGATCCTGCGCCGCCGCTGCATCGAGCGGAGGCGGCGCGGTTGCGGGCTCGCGCGCCGGTGGGCTCGGCGAACGCGACACCCTCGCGTCGTGACCACCGGCGTCGAGCGGGGTGGCGTCGACCGCGCTCGGCGCCTCGCGCGACGCATCGGCAACCGGCGGCGCGAGCATCACGGGTGCCGGCGCCGTCGCGGCGATCGGGGCGGCCTCCTTCGAGGGTGGTACGACGTCGGCCGACAGGAAGTGAATCACGGCCGCGGACCCGAGCGCGCCGACGAGGAGGATCGCGAGGCCGATCCCGATCGATCGCGCCCTGCGGGGGCGCAGCGCTGGAATCGCGGGTGTCACGTTCGGCAGGCGAACCGGCTGCAGCGGCATCGCAGGCGGAGAGGTGCTCGGAGGAGCGGGGCGCCCGAGATCGGCCGGCGGAGGTGAGGTGGGCGGTCGCGCCGGACGTGCCGACGACGCCCCCGGCGGCGAGGCGCGCGTGCCCTGGGGGGGCATCGAGGGTGTCGACGGCGCGTGCTGCGTGACCCGGGCGGGCATCGGGGGTGCCGACGGCGCGTGCTGCGTGACCTGGGCGGGCACCGGGGGTGTCGGCGGCGAGGGCTGCGTGACCTGGGCGGGCACCGGGGGTGTCGGCGGCGCGTGCTGCGTGACCTGGGCGGGCACCGGGGGTGTCGGCGGCGCGTGCTGCGTGACCTGGGCGGGCACCGGGGGTGTCGGCGGCGAGTGCGCGATCGGCGCACGCGGGGCTGGTGCGGGTGCCAGCGGCGCGGTCCCGGTTCGCGCGGGCGGGTCGATCAACGTCTCGATCGTGTCGTCGTCGGTGTCGGCGCGCTCGTCGGCGCCAGGTGGCAAACGCGGCAGGAGCGAGGCGAGGACGATCTCGCGCGTGGGTGCATCGTGTTCCATGCTCGCCCCGCTCATCGCGATCTGGCGCTCGAGGTTGGCGAGCTCGATCTCCTTCGTCGGCAGATCGTCCGGCGGGCTGGGCGCGGAGTCGTTGCGCGCGATCACATGTACGCCCGTGGGACGCCGGCGGGCGGGAAGCTTCGGTGCGAGGCCGGGGCCCGTCACCGTCTTCTCGGGCGCGACCAGCACCGGGATGGCGTCGGTCGTGGCCCCTTGGATCAACCGCGGCATCTTCATCGCCAGGTTGCGCGGCTTGGTCCGCGAATCGAGCTGGGGGAGGATCAGCCGGTCCATCGCGGTGCGGACGGCTGCCTCGGCCGCGGGCAGCATGAACACGAACGTCGATCCGCATTGCGCGGCCTCGGCGTTGCTCAGCATGGCCCCGGTCCCGATCTCCTGATACGCGAGCCAGCGAAACAGATCGGTGAATCCCGGCAGCGACTCCGTGATCAGCGTCTTGAACGCCGCGGCGGCGGTCTCGCTCTCGACGCCGCCGGTCGCGATCACGACATCGATGTCGGGCCGCGCGATCCACTCCGCGAGCTGATCGCGGATCTCCTGCGCCGTGTCCCTCACGATCCCGCGGGCGACGATCCGATGACCGGCGGCGACGGCTCGGTCCATCACGATGGTCGCGGTCGCCGGTCCTCCCATCGCAGGGTCGTCCGAGATCGCGAGCACGGCGATGTGGACGCGGCTCGGTTCCACCCTGCCATCGTAAGGCCAGCGGCGGCCCGAGGCCATCGCTCCGCGGCTCCGCTTGTCACGGAAAGCCGCGTCAGGTTCGTCGGCCGCGCGTGGCGTCCGGCACCATGACCTGGTACGCGCGAAACCGCTTGTTCTTGATCCGGCCTTGGTTGAGGCCGGTGAGGGCACGGGGCCCGACCGCAGCGGCGAGCGCGACGAAGCTGATCCGATCCATGATGCTGATCTGCCCGATCTCGGTGGCCGCGATGCCGACGCCGGTGGTCAACGCACCTACGATGTCCCCCGGGCGCAGCCGATCGTGACGGCCGCCCTGGATCGCGATCGTGATCATCGCCGGTGGCGGTGCGCTCCCGGAGCTCGGTGCGGGCACGGACGACAGCGGCACGTGGGCGAGCGGACCGCTGCGCAGATCCTCGAGCGCGCGCCGATCGGCGGGGCCGACGAGGCTCAACGCGAGGCCGTCATGCCCGGCGCGGGCGGTGCGGCCGATCCGGTGCACGAACACCTCGTCCTCGCGTGGCAGATCGTAGTTGATCACCGCGCCGAGCTCGTCGATGTCGAGGCCGCGCGCGGCGACATCGGTGGCGACCAGCAAGCGCAGGCTGCCGTTGCGGAGCAGCAGCAGCACGGTGTTGCGATCGTGCTGATCCATCCCGCCGTGCAAGGCCACGGCCGCGATGCCCGCCGTGGTGAGCGTGTCCGCGAGGACATCGCAGGTCTCACGGTGATTGCAGAAGATCACCGCGGACGCGGGGCGATGATGGCCGAGGATGCGGACCAGCGCGGTCGGACGATCGAGGGTGCCGACGTCGTAGATCACGTGGGTCACGCGTGACGCCGTGTCGTCGTGGGGCGCCGCGACCTGGATCGCATCGCGCTGGAACGTCGTGCTCAGGGCTCGCACGGCCTCGGGGAACGTGGCCGAGAACAGCAGGGTCTGGCGCTCGGGCGGGGTCGCGCGCGCGATCGCCCGGACCGCCTCGATGAAGCCCATCTCGAGCATGCGGTCCGCTTCATCGAGGACCAGCGTCCTGATCGCGGAGAGCTCGAGCCGCCCGCGCGCGAGGTGATCCTGCACGCGGCCGGGCGTCCCGACGACGACATCGACGCCGTGGTCGAGCGACGCGCGCTCGCGCTGGATCGAGCTGCCGCCGCTGAGCGTGAGGACCTTGGTGTGGGCGAGCGGGCGCGCGAGCCGGCGGATCTCTTCGGCGACCTGGGCGGCGAGCTCGCGGGTCGGGCACAGCACGAGCGCGCCGGGCGGACCACTGCGCGGCGTGATCCGCGCGAGCAAGGCGAGCCCGAACGCGGCCGTCTTGCCGGTCCCGGTGCCGGCCTGACCGAGGACGTCGTGGCCGGCGAGCATCGCGGGGAGGGCCAGCGCCTGGATCGGCGTCATCTCGCGATAGTCGAGCTGCGCGAGGTTATCCAGCCACGGCTGCGCGAGCGACAACGTCTTGAAGCCGAGATCGGACATGGCTCCGTGTCTAGCACGCAGGCTCACGACGCTGACACGTCGGGGGCGGACGCTCGTCGAGATCGAGCCACCCCGACGGGGTTCAGAACGTGCTGTTGCTGTAGTAGACCGGATCGGGAATCCCCGCGGGGAAGCACGGCCGGGACCCCAGCGGATTGCCGCACTGGACGTTCGGAACTTCTTGCGCCGGGATCTGTGAAGACCCATAGGTCGGGATCCCGGCGAGCTGAACGCGGGTGGTCCCACCGACCGTGATCGAGAACGCGGGCGTGCTCGCCGCGGCTGGCAGCGGAACCGTGAACGAGTTGAGACCGGCGACGCTGGGCTTGGTATAGGTGTTGCCATCCACGTCGATCTGAAGCACGGCGCCCGCGGCCGCGTCGGCCGGTGTCACCAGCGCGACCATCTCGATCTGGTCGTGCGCCGCCGAGCTTCCACCCGACAGGGTCGGGGGTTTGGTCAGACCTGCGATCGTCGCGTTGTGCGCGGCCGAGTAGGTCTGTCGGCGATAGAAATACAGAATGGCGTCGTGCGTGATCGCTGGCGCTGCGCCGGTTCGCCACCAGGTCGTGTAGTACCCGGTCAGATCGTAATAGCCTCTCGAAAATCCACCGTACTGGTTCTGCGAAGGCTCGATCGCGGTGCTCTCTCCGTAGTCATTCCACGTGAAGATCATGACGTTCCCGAGCGTCTCGCCGAGCGCGATCTCCGCCTCCCAGGCGGCTCGATACGCCAGGCTGTTTTGCGACTCGTACAGCGTTCCGCTCGCGCTCTGATATGCCTGCGGGCTCATGCCGCCGAACATGCGGACCGGGCCGGTCCAGTGGATCGGCGCTCCGCCGCCATAGACCGTGCCGCCCGCAGGGCCACCGATGTTGGACAACGACAGGGTCACGTTCGATGGATCCGTGATCACGCCGCCGACGCCGCCGATCGAGACCGTCGGCAGGCTCGTGTAGGGAGAGAAGATGCAGCCATCGAGCGAGCCATTGCACCCGAGGCTGCCGAACACCGGGGCCCACGAGATCGGCGTGTGATTGGCCATCATGGTCGCGAACGCCGCGGAGTATTGAGCCGCCGGGAAGCACTCGGTGCAGAACGGAGACAGCTCGGGATAGTTGTTGGCGTCTGGCCAGCGGTAGATGTTGGGATGATCGTAGATCGTCGTCGATCCGATCGTGGCTGTCCAAAGGCCGGGGAGATCCGATGGCTTGATGCCCGCGGTCATGTCCGGCATCGGCAAGATCTTGAACCGGCCATCGACCGCCGCGGCGGCGTTGATCAGGTTGATCAACGCGCCGGGATAGCCCGCCGGACCTCCGCTGCCCGGGTTCCCCGGGCAACCGGCTCCGGACTCCGACCAGTCGCAGACCGAGAACAGATCGAGCGCGACGCCGTTCACTCCGCGCGCGATCATCGCCTCGATCTCGGATTTCAGATTGTCGATGATGTACGAGGGGGCCGAGCCGCTCGTGATCGGCGGAAACGGACACAGCCGTTGATTCCCGGCCGACGGCGGCGTGTTCGCCGGGATGAGGTAGTACATGCACGTGTTATTGGGCCAGTAGTCCGTCTGCGCAGATTGCAGCGGAGAAAACACGTAGTGAACGAATACCTTCTTGGGCGAGTTCAAGACGTCGTCTCGAGACGGGGCGGCGTATGGGCCGGTGTCATGACCACCCGAACCCGAGTCGGGATCGGCGCTCGACATCGCATCACCGCCGCAGGCCGTTACCGCGGCGACCCCGAGCAAGGCCAGGCCCATTCGCATGAACGTCGCAGCGCAAGTTGTTCGTGACATCGAAGCCTCCTCGACGTGCGCGGACGTCGCCGCGCCATCCTGTATCACCGACGACCGGAGCGCAAAGCGCGAGATCGCGTCACCGGGTCGGAGCGGCCTGCTTGTTCGAATCAGGGGTCGCCAGCTCGCCGAGGGCTCGGCAGGCCTGTCCGTTGCCCCCGTCGCAGGCCTTGCGAAACAGCTCTGCTGCCTTGGCCTCATCGCGGGCCACGCCGCGCCCTTCGTAGTAGCAGACCGCCAGATAGCCACAGCCCGCGGGCTCGTTGGCTTCGCACGAGGAGGTCAGGAGCTTCACACCCGCGATCGCGTCCTCCGCGACGCCCATGCCACGGACGTACATCATCCCGAGGATGCCGCACGCGAACGCGTTCTTTCGATCGCACGCGACCTTCGCGAACTTGAGCGCGCGTTCCGGGTTCGGCTTGTGGTCGCCCAACCCGTTGACCTCGATCACCGCGACGTTGGCGCACGCATCGTCCTGGCCGAGCGTGCACGCCTTGTCGAAGTAGGTCAGCGCGGGCGTCGCCTTCTCGGGGAACACGGAGAGGATCGTGGCGAGGGACGCACATGCGCGCGCCGAGCCCTTCGAACACCGGCGGTCGAACAAGGCGATCCCGCGCGGCAGGTCTCGCCGGCCGAGATGATCCCCGATCAGCCCGAACGCCTGGTGCTGGCATCCATCCTCGTTGCTCAAGGCGCAAGCGTTCTCGAACATGCTCATCGCGGCCTTGACGTCCTTGGCGACTCCCGCCCCGCACATGTCGATCACCCCGAGCTTCGTGCAGCCATCGCCATCCCCCGCGCGACACGCCTTCTCGAACAGCGCGGCGACCTGGGGATCGCCGTGGGCACCTGCGCACGCCTGCGCGATGTACGCATCGCGGGTCGGCGCGAGCGCCGCGGTCGTGTTCTCGTCGAGCGCGAGGGTCACGGGCGGACCGGCCTGGGGCTTCGGAGCGCCGGCGGAGGTCGCGTCCGGTCGCGAGCTGTGCGCACACCCTGAGAGCAGGCTCTCGACGGCGACCGCGATGGTGATGGCGAGTACAGATCGGTCGATGCGCATCGTGGTCATGGGTTGGCGTGGAGCGTACGGCAGCCAGGGCCGCTCGTGAAGTAACGACGAGTCCTCTCGGTGCGAGGCGGTCGAGGTCGAGCCCTGATCACCTCGCGTCGAGGCTGGCGTCGAGCAAGTCGCTCGGACGGATCGTCATGGCGGCGATCGAATGCCCGGCCTCGGTTCCAGGTCGCCAGCGCCCGGCCGCGTCATTCCTCGAGCAAGTCGGCCGCCCAGTCCTTGGTGTCGACCAGCTCGGACGGGTTCTCGCTGGCTGGAAGTGGCTGCGCGGCGATCTCGTCCGCGATGATCGAGGTCATCTTGTTGACCTCGTCCATGATCAGCGCCTGGATCAGCGACTGCTTGGGCGACGCTGCGCGCTCGCGAGCGATCCGCGTGGCGCGCACGGCGGCCGCGACGTTGCGGGACGTCGTCTTCATCTGCGACGAGAACAGGAACTGGGCCAGCGCGTCCCCGAGATCCGCCGCGTTCTGGAACCGCACGTCGCGATCGCGGGCGAGCGCCTTGCGGACGATCGCATCGAGCTCAGGTTCGACGTTGGGATTGAGCGCGGTGAGCGACGGGATCCGCGCCTCGCGCACCAGCTCGACCGTCTTGTGCGGCGTGTCCGTCGAGAACAGCCGCCACCCGGTCAGCATCTCCCACGCGATGATGCCGAGCGAGAACACGTCCGCGCGGAGGTCGACCGCGAGCCCGTTGCACGCCTCCGGCGACAGGTAGCCGAACTTGCCCTTGACCACGCCCTCATCGGTGAGCTCGAGCTGGCTATCCGCCTTCGCGAGCCCGAAATCGACGACCTTCACCTCCCCGTTCTTCGACAGCATGATGTTCGGCGGTGACACGTCGCGATGCACGATGCCGAGCGGCTCCCCGGTCTGCGGATGGTCGAGGTGATGCGCGTAGTGGAGGCCCTTGCACGCCTCCACGATGATGTGGAGGGCCAGTCCGACGTCGAGGTTCTTGGTCTCGACCTGATGTGCGATCAGCGCCTTCAGATCACAGCCGTCGACGAACTCCATCACCAGGAAGTAGGTGCCGTCGGCCGCCTGCGAGATATCGAACACCTGGACGACGTTGGCGTGCTGCAAGAACAGCGACAGCCGCGCCTCATCGAGGAACATCGCGACGAACAGGGGGTTCTGGGTGAGGTGCGGGAGGATCCGCTTGATCGCGACGGGCTTCTTGAAGCCCTGGATCGACTCGGAGATCCCGCGAAACACCTCGGCCTGTCCGCCTCCCCCCAGGCGTTCGAGGACCTTGTACTGGGTCATGTCTAACCACCGTCGACCGTACGCGGTGTCCTGTCAACACCAGACATGGCGGGGATCGAGCCCGCTACCTGACCGGACTCATGGGAGAATCGGCGGATCAGCGGAGGCGAGCTCGCGGCCGGCGGAGGTGCGCTAGCCGAGCAGGCCGACATCGCGGAGCGCGGCGCCGAGCTTCGCGTGGGAGTTGACGTCCACGATGTCGCCGTGCGCCATCACGATCCGATCGAAGTCCCACGCCATGATCTGGCGGATCGATCGCTGGAACGCCGCGCGATCGATCACCCACCGGCGCCACAGGTTCATCACGCCAAACCGCTTGTAGATGCCCAGCAGCCGGAACGTCACCGGCGTCAGGAAGCCTTGCGGCTTGCGGATGTTGAACACGAGGTCAGCGGTGTAGATCGTGCGCGACGCTCGGTGGAAGAACACCACCTCGTTCCGCCGCGGCGCACCCTCGATCACGACGAACTCGAGCTCGCGCTGGTATGGCCAGTCATCGAGGCCGAGCTCCTGGATGGCGCCGAGCTCGGCCTTCTTCCTCGCGAACCCGGGCGGTCCCCACACGGCCGTCGGCCGGTACCGGTCGATCGTATCGCGCAGGTGGAGGTGGTGCAGCAGGCTCGGTGTGACGATCGTGGTCAACCTGTCGCCGATGCCGGCCGCTTCCTCGGCGGTCCCGACCGGCGAGATCAAGATCCGATCGGCGCCCGCCGACACCAGCATCGAACGCAGCGGAATCCGAACGCCCGGGAGCAGCTGGAGCTCCGACGTGAAGTACTGCGCCGTCGAGCCGGCGACGGTCGCGGTGTGCGCCTGCGCTCGCAGCTGGCTTCCGGCCTCGTCATCGATGCGCGAGGTGCCCGGATTCTTTGTCGTCATGGTCATGCGATCCTCCGCGATTGGGCGGTTGCAGATTCCATTCCGTCACCACGCCCGAGCCTCGGTACGCAGTTCGACAGCGTCCCGCGAGGGCTTCGAACCCGCCCGCGGGTCGTCACGCCGCCGTGATGTGCGTCAGTTGAGCAGCTCTTCGATCCGGGTCCCGCCGAGCCGCGCCACGACGAGCTCGGCGACCTCGACCGAGAGCGGCCAGCTCCCGTTGTTCGGCCCGATGTCCTCGGAGAACTCGGCCACGACCAGCCACGCGAACTCCCCGTCATAGTCCGGGGTCAACACGATCTCGAGCGCGCCGCTGCGGAAGCCATGATGGTAGACGCGCTCGCCGTACTCCGTGATATAGGCGGCGGGGTCCGCGCGCCCGACCAGACGCAGCAGCTGCCGCAGCTGCGCCGGGTCGAACTTGATCGTGAGCTCGACGTCGTCGGTCACGGGCTCGGGCTCTCCGGGCCTGGGCTCCCAGCCGATCAGCTCGTTGAAGATCGAGCCGAGCACCAGCTCGCCGCCGCCGCCCGCGACCAGCTCTTCGAGGATCGCGCGGACCCGCGCGGGCGCGTCGGGCTGCGCGAGGCACCACGCGTGATGATGCGGACCGCCCACACACCGAAGTTACCGCAGCCGTGAGCCGCTCTCAACGGCGGGATCGCGCCCGCGCGCCGCGATCCCGCGAGGTACGCTCGCCGCCGTGACCACGCCGCCGCGCCGCCTCGAAGCCGTCGGGTACTGGTTCAACGATCTGGCGCCGAGCGGGTATCCGCGGCCGCAGCGGCTCGTCGGTGCATGGCGCCCCGAGCCACAGGCGATCGTGCTCGCCCATCTTCGTTCCGGCGTGGTGTTCGAGTCGTACCGCGGGCGCTCGTTCTGTCGGTTCTCGTGCGGCGCGCCCCCGAAGGCGATGGGGCACCGCGATCTCACCGATGGTGTCTGGGTGTGGCCCGAGGGGCTCGCCCACTACGTCGAGGTTCACTCCGTGCGGCTGCCCGAGCGCTTCATCGCGCACGCGATCGCACATCCCGACGCGAGCACGGCCCGGGTGCCCGAAGCGCGCGAGGGCTTGATCGACGAGGCGAGCTGGCTGGCGTGGGGCAAGCAGCAAGGCGCCTCGCTGGAGCTGGCGGGCTGGCAGGTTCCGGACTGGGCCGCGCAGCAAGCGCTCGTGCGCCAGCTCGCCGAGGCGACGCGGCCAGGCGATCCGTGGGCGGGGCAGGAGATCGCCGTGGTGCTCGCGAGCGCTCGAACGGTCGTCTGCTTGCTGCCCTCGGGGAAGATCGCGATCGTCGCGCGCGCTCGCGATGCGCCCACGCGCATCCTCGCGAGCTGGGAGGAATGGAGCGACGCGGTGGACTGACAGCGCTACACTCCGCCGCCCGTGTCGCTGCTCGCCGCCCTGACGATCCCCCGCCTGCGCGCGATGTCAGGCCCAGCGTTCGGCCGCGGCGAGGCCTACCTCCGCGAGGGCCGCGTGATCTCGTGCGCGTACGGCGGTGATGCGCTCGATGGCCTCGTCCAGGGTAGCGAGCGGTATCGCGTGCTCATCGCGGTGGAGGCGGGACGGCTCGTCACGCGGTGCACCTGCCCGGTCGGTGGCTCGGTGTGCAAGCACGCCGTGGCGCTCGGCCTCGCGTACCTCGTGCAGCACGCCGCGCCGGCGCCGCAGTCGATCGCCGAGACCTTCGCGACCTGGAAGGAGCTCGACGCCTGGGCCGAGCAGCACCAGGTCGAGCACGCGCTGTCGCTGTCGGCCGAGACGCTGTGCGCGCAGCTGCCGGTCGAGCAGTCCCCTCGATCCGGGTTTCGGTTCGCGCTCGGCCGGCTCTCGATGCGTCACGTCGGTGCGCGCGAGGGTGCGGCGCGCTACGTGGGAGGGAGCGGCCTCGAGCTCGAGGTCGCCCGTGCGGCGTACCGGGAGCTCCACGCGCAAGCGGCCGCGGTCCGCGCGGGGGTCCTCGAGGAGGACGCGCGTCGCGACGGACCCTCCGATCCGATCGTCGCCCGGCTGTGGACCCAGCTGGCCGCGGCACGGCTCGCGATCCGCGCGCACGCGTTCCCGCGATCACGGCAGGCGCGGGCGACCGGAGCATGGTCGTTCGACGCCGCCGCTCGCGCGGTGGTGTGGAAGGAGCGCGACCGGGTGTTTCGCACTCACCCCGATTACGGCACCGCCGCGGTCACCACGCGGCTGTCGTTCTCGGGCGCCGGCGAGCCACGTCACGAGTGCACGTGCGGCGCGCGCGACGGCCGCTGCACGCACAGCCTCGCGCTGATCGATGCCTCGCGCGACGTGCTCGCCGATCCTGCGCGCACGTCCGAAGCGCAGACCGTCGCCGAGGAGCTGCTCCGTCCGGGCTGGGCGCGGGCGCTCGAAGAGCTCGATCGGTTCGACGCGACCGCCGCGAAGCCGCGCGCGGCGATCGAGGTGTGGTGGCACATCGAGCACCTGCTCGGGAGCTGGACGCTGTCACCCACGGTGAAGAAGCAGACCCGGCGCGGCGGCATGAGCTCCGGCGCGCGGATGTCGGCGGGGCGCTTGCTCGACGAGCATCGCGAGGTGCTGTCGGAACAGGATCTGCGGATCGCCGAGAACGCGGCCTCGTGGGCGCCGACGTCGCGGGCGGCCGGAACCTATGCGGTGCGCGCGTTCGTCGCCGCCGTCGGACATCCGCGGATCCTCGCCGACGATCAGCCGATCAAGCTCGCGCGCGTGCCGCTCGGCTTCACCGCCCATGCCTCGGGGGACCACATCTTGCTCGAGCCGTCGCTCGGCGGCGAGCGGTTCAGCCCGAAGCTGCTCGGTGCGTTGCTCCCGACGTTCGCGCCGAGCGAGCCGCTGCTCATCATCGAGCCGGAGCGCGAGCGCTGCCTGCTGATCGATCTCAACGACGATGCCCGCCAGCTGTGGTCGGTGCTCGAGAAGCACGGCGACGTGTTCCCGCCCGAGAGTCACGCGCCGCTGCTCGAGCGGCTGGCGCGGATGGAGTCGCGGCTGCCGCTCGTCGTGCCGCCTACGCTCAAGGGTCGCGAGCTAGCCTCGGACGCGACGCCGGTGATCCGGCTGCGGCTGCTGCCCGACGTCACGCTCGAGCTCGAGCTGCTGGTACGACCCGCGCCGGGGACGCCGCTGTACCCGCCCGGCAGCGGACCGCGCGACGTGCTGCTGGTGCGCGATGGCGAGCGCGGCTACGTCCGTCGCCAGCTCGCTGCCGAGCTCGAACGCGCACGCGCCGCGCTGGTCGGGCTGCCCCTGGAGAGCGCCGCGGAGGGGCCACCGAACTGCTTCCAGATCGGCGATCCCGACGAGGCGCTGCGGCTCGTGGCCGTGTTGCAGACCCCGCGGCCCGGGCTCGAGGTCGAGTGGCTCGACACCCGGGCGATCGTGTCGTCGGCGGTCGGGCCCGAGGCGCTGCGGGTCAGCGTCGAGCGCAAGCGCGACTGGTTCGGCCTCTCCGGCGAGCTCAAGGTCGAGGCCGGGCGGCTCGAGCTCGCGGTGCTGCTCGATGCGGCGCGCCGCCAGACCCGGTTCGTACGGCTCGATGCGAATCGCTGGGTCGAGCTGTCCGAGGCGCTCCGGCAGCGGCTGCTCGCCGTCGCCGATCAGACGTTCACCGGGCGCAATCGCCTCGAGCTGTCGCCGGGCGCCGTGCCCGCGATCCGCGCGCTCGCCGACGCGGGCGCACAGGTCGCCACCGCGCCGGCCTGGCAGGAGCTGACCGACCGGCTCGCGACGTCGATGACGCTCGTCCCGAAACCGCCGGCCACCCTCGCGCGCGTGCTGCGCGACTACCAGATCTCGGGTCACGCATGGCTCACGCGCGTGGCGGCGTGGGGAGCCGGGGCGTGTCTCGCAGATGACATGGGGCTCGGCAAGACCGTGCAGGCGATCGCGCTGCTGCTCGATCGCGCGAAGCTCGGGCCCGCGCTCGTGCTCGCCCCGACCTCGGTCGCCTACAACTGGGTCGAGGAGCTCGAGCGATTCGCCCCGACCTTGCGCCCGGTGCTCTACACGGACCAGGCCGATCGCGCGGCGTGCCTGTCCAAGCTCCGCACCAAGGACGTGCTGATCGTGAGCTATGGCCTGCTGGTGCGGGACGCCGCGCTGCTCGCCGCGATCCGATTCTCGACGCTGGTCGTCGACGAAGCGCAGGCGCTCAAGAACCCGAACACCCGGCGGTCGCGCGCGGCGCGGAGCCTCGACGCGAGCTTCCGGATCGCGCTGTCGGGCACCCCGTTCGAGAACCATCTCGGAGAGCTGTGGAGCCTGTTCGCGATCGTGTTCCCCGGCCTGCTCGGGAGCTGGGAGCAATTTCGCGAGCGCTACGCCGTGCCGATCGAGCGCGACAAAGATCCGCACGCGCGGGAGGCGCTGTCGCGGGTGCTCCGCCCGTTCCTGCTGCGCCGGACCAAGCAGGAGGTCGCGCGCGAGCTGCCATCGCGCACCGAGATCCACGTCTCGGTCGCCCTGTCGAAGGAGGAGTCGTCGCTGTACGAGGACGCGCGGCTCGCCGCGGTGGTCGAGCTCACCAAGCAAGGCAAGGGCCTGCGCAACGAGCAGCAGCGGTTCCAGGTGCTCGCGGCCCTGACCAGGCTGCGCTTGCTCGCGTCGCACCCCAAGCTCTACGACGCGCAGTCCACGGTTTCGTCGTCGAAGATGCGGCGGTTACTCGAGCTGCTCGAGGAGCTCCGCGCCGAGGGCCATCGCGCGCTCGTGTTCAGTCAGTTCACGTCGCACCTCGCGCTCGTGCGAGAAGCGCTCGACGCGGCCGGGTTCGAGTCGCTCTACCTCGACGGCGCCACGCCCGCCGGCAAGCGCGCCAAGCTCGTCGAAGCATTCCAGCACGGCGAAGGCGAAGCGTTCCTGATCTCGCTCAAGGCGGGCGGCACCGGCATCAACCTCACCGGCGCCGACTACGTGATCCACCTCGATCCGTGGTGGAATCCGGCCGTCGAGGATCAAGCGAGCGATCGCGCGCACCGGATCGGCCAGACCAAGCCAGTCACCGTGATCCGGCTGATCACGCGCGGCACGATCGAGGAGCAGATCCTCGCGATGCACGGCGACAAGCGCGCCCTCGTCGCGGGCATCCTCGAAGGCACCGACATCGCGGCCCGGCTGACGACACGCGATCTGCTTCGCCTGCTGCAGGCGGGAGACCGGCCGCCGGCAGTCGAGGACGCGCCCGCGAGACAGCGCCCCGTGCTACGTCTCGTGAAATAGGGACGCTTTCCACTAGCTCAACCACATCTCGAACCCGCTTTCCTTGGATTTCGAGCACTTGGGGAGGGACGCTCTCCACTAAGAGCCGATCCTAAAACCTTGCATGCGGTGATCGTGTCGTGATCTAACGCGTGTGTGGAACTGCAATTCGCCGACGTCCCGGACGATCTGTGGAACCGGATTGAACGGTTGCTGCCTGCTGAGCCGGACAAGCCGCTGGGCGGACGTCCTCGCGTCGCCGACCGCGTGGTGATGGCGGGCATCGTGTATCGCTTGAAAACCGGCTGTCAGTGGAAAGCGTTGCCGAGCAACTTCAGTTCGGGGTCGACCTGTCATTTACGATTTCAGCAGTGGCAACGCATCGGCGTGTTCGATCAAATCTACGCCGAGATGCTTCGCTACTACGACGACCGCAAAGGCGTTCAGCTGACGTGGACGTCGCTCGACAGCGCCAGTGTGAAGGCCCCGAAAGGGGGACGACACGGGCCGAAACCCGACGGATCGCGGAAAGCTCGGCGTAAAACGACACATCCTGACTGATCAGCGAGGCGTTCCGATCGCCGTCGTGTTGACCGGCGCCAACGTCCACGACAAGTGGATGGTTGGCAAAGTACTCGATGGTGTGATGCTCCGCAGCTCTCGCGGACCGCGCCGCCCGACGCATCTCTGCCTGGACAAAGGCTACGACTATCGCGACAGCGAAGCTGCTGTTCGTACGAGGCGCGTCATCCCGCACATTCGGCGACGCGGCGAGCAACCTCTTGTCGGCTGCGTTCGCGGTAGACCGCGCCGCTGGGTCGTCGAGCGGACCAACAGCTGGCACAACCGATTTCGTGCATTGCTCATACGTTGGGAACGCAAAGCCAAGAACCACCTCGCGCTCGTCTACCTCGCGTCGGCGCTCATCACGTACCGGATGGCGCGCTCGTGACAGGTTCTAGGATCGGCTCTAACTCAACCAGCAGCCAGTT
>WBZN01001190.1_pt1 | contig 16325 bp, 15 predicted proteins | sample 5204281 | NCBI WGS metagenome assembly WBZN01 (sample SAMN12344347, study PRJNA552823) | activated sludge metagenome | biome: Activated sludge suspended growth; feature: Nitrification reactor; material: Wastewater; isolation source: activated sludge from nitrification reactor of wastewater...
GATCAGGGTGGTGGCCCCCACCACGGCGGTGCCGATCAGCACGGGTTTCGCCGTGGCCTTGAAGGTGTTTCCAGCGCCGTCGTTCGCCTCCAGATTGTGCTTGGCGCGCTCGAAGTCGGGCGTGAAGCCATAGTCCTTCTTGATCTCCTCCTTGATGTTCGGAAGAGTCTCGATCATCGAGAGCTCGTAGACCGACTGCGCGTTGTCGGTCACCGGACCGTAGGAGTCGACGGCGATCGTCACCGGTCCCATGCCCAGGAAGCCGAAGGCGATCAGGCCGAACGCGAACACGGCCGGAGCGATCATCAGCGTGCCGAGGCCCATCGTCGCGACGTACGAGCCGATCGACATCAGGATCACGATCGCCAGCCCCATCCAGTAGGCGCTGAAATTGCCCGCGACCAGACCCGAGAGAATGTTCAGCGAAGCGCCGCCCTCTCGGGAGGCGTTCACGATTTCCTTGACGTGCGCCGACTCGGTGGACGTGAACACCTTCACGGCCTCGGGGATGATGGCGCCGGCCAAGGTGCCGCAGGTGATGATCGTCGAGAGCTTCCACCACAGCGTGCCGTCGCCGAGATCCGGGATCAGCAGGTAGGACGCGAGGTACGTCATGCCGACGGAGACGATCGAGGTGAGCCACACCAGGCTGGTGAGCGGGGCCTCGAAATTCATCTCGTCGCGGTCGGCATAGCGGGCCTTGGCGAACGCTTCGTTCACGAAGTACGAGCCGACGCTGGTGATGATCATCAACACGCGCATCACGAAGATCCAGACCAGCAGCTGGACCTGGGCCGCGGGATTGTTGACCGCCAGGAGGATGAACGTGATCAGCGCGACACCGGTGACGCCGTAGGTTTCGAAGCCGTCCGCCGTCGGACCCACCGAGTCGCCGGCGTTGTCGCCGGTGCAGTCGGCGATCACGCCGGGGTTGCGCGCGTCGTCTTCCTTGATGTTGAACACGATCTTCATCAGATCGGAGCCGATGTCGGCGATCTTGGTGAAGATGCCGCCCGCGATGCGCAGCGCCGCGGCACCGAGCGACTCACCGATCGCGAAGCCGATGAAGCACGGACCCGCGTAGTCGCCGGGAATGAACAGGAGAATTCCCAGCATGATGATCAGCTCGGTCGCGATCAGCAGGGTGCCGATGCTGATCCCCGCCTTGAGCGGAATCGCGTAGCAGGGAAATGGCTTGCCCTTGAGGCTGGCGAAGGCGGCCCGGGAGTTGGCGAAGGTGTTGATGCGAATGCCGAACCACGCCACGCCGTAGCTGCCGGCGATGCCGATCAGTGAGAACAGCAGGATGATCGCGACCTTCATGGGCTCGAAGTGACGGAGCCATCCGAAGTACACCAGCATGATGGTGCCGATGAACAACTCGAGCAGGAGGATGAACTTGCCTTGCGTGACCAGGTAGGTCTTGCAAGTCTCGTAGATCAGCTCCGAGATGTCGCGCATCGAGCGATGCACGGCGAGGTTCTTGAGCTGGGTGTACATCCACAGGCCGAACAGCAGACCCAGGACGCAAACGCCCATGCCGCCGAGCAGTAGCTGGTGTCCGTTGACGCCGAGGAAGCTTTGACTGCCAAGGTCGGGCAACACCAGCTCCGCCTCACTGGCGGCCGCTGGGGCGGGCGCCAGTAAGAGAGCGAACAGGGCGACGAGGGCGAGCGCTCCGGCGCGTCCCAGCCATGACGGGCGGCCCGGTCGAGGGCCACGGTTCGAATTCTGCATACGTTCCTCCACGAGACGAGTGGCAGTGATCAGACGACGATCCGACGAAGGCGCTGGTTCGGTTCGCGCCGCGAGCGCCGCCGCAGCGGTGCTCGCGAAGCCAACCCAACCGGCGGTCCGAGAGATCCGAGGTGCCGGGCCGCCCGCAGGGACCCGGCGGCAACCGGCGGCTATGGCCCAGAAACAGCCGCGGCGAGCCCAGGGAGCCCGCCGCGCTTCATGCTCGACACTGTGAACTGCGCCCAGGCCGCCGACGGCGGCCCGGGATCACTGGGACAGTCCGACCGCGGTGGCCGCGCCGGCGCCCGGCTTCAAGTCGTCGAACACGATGCCGATGTTCTTCGCGCCCGCTTCACGGCACAGGTCCATCACGTTGGCGACCTTGTCGTAGGTGATCTCGCCGTCGGCGGCGAAGAACACGATCTTGTTCTCGCGGTTGCGGATCGTGTCGCGAAAACGGCCGGCGAACTGCGCTTCCGGGACCGCCTCTTTGTTGATGTACACGGTCCCGCTGGCGTCGAGCCGCACGATGAGCTGGTCGTTGTCGACCGTCTGCACCTTGGTCTCGACCTTCGGCGGCGTGTTCACGTCGTAGCCGACCTGCGTCATCGGGATGATCACCATGAAGATGATGAGCAGTACCAACACCACGTCGACCAACGGCGTGACGTTGATCTCGCTCTTGGGGCCTTTGCCCCCGCCTCCACCCATTCCCATGGCGCCTCTCCTCTATCGCGACCGCTGAACTCGGGACAGCTGGCTCAGTGCGAGCCGCCCGAGGTGTCCTTGCGAGTGGTGATCAGGCCGACACCGCTGTAGCCGGCGTCGTTGACCATCTCCATCACCTTGCGAACGTCCTTGTACTTCAGGCGACGATCCGCCTTGATCACGATGTCCTTCTCGGGCGACTGCGTGAACATGTCCTTCATCTGGGCCTGGAACTTCTCCGACGGCACCCAGTTCTGGCCGAGGAAGATGTCGCCGTTCGACTTGATGGCGACCGTGACCTGCTTCTGGCTCTCCGGAATCTTCTCCGGCTTGGCCGTCGACGGCAACTGCACGTCGACGCCGGTCTGCAGGAGCGGCGTGACCACCATGAAGATGATCAGCAGCACCAAGCAGACGTCTACGAGCGGCGTTACGTTGATCTCGCTCTTGACTTCGAACGAGCCCATCGCAAAGCCGGAGCCATAGTTGCCTCCGCCCGTGCTCTTACCGCTGGACCCCAACTGCATCGCTGCCTCCGTGCTTCTTGATGAAGAAGTCGATCAACTCGGACGACGAGTTGGACATCTCGACCTGGAAGCGCTCGAGCACATTCGTGAAGTAGTTGTACATCCAGGCGGCCGGAATGGCGACGAGCAGGCCGAGGGCCGTGGCGACGAGTGCTTCGGCGATACCGGCCGAGACCGCGCCGATGCCGCCCGAGCCACTGACGGCCATGCCGCGGAAGGCCGAGATGATGCCGATCACGGTGCCGAGCAGTCCGATGAAAGGAGCCGTCGTGGCGATGGTCGCCAAGCTGCCGGTGCCCTTCTTGAAATCGGAGTAGGTGATGAGCGTCTCACGCTCGATGGCGCGACGCGCTGCCTCGACGACGTCGGCGCCCGACAGGGCACCCGGCTTGCTGTCGACGAGCTGGAACTCGATGAGCCCGGCGCGCGTGACCCGTGCCAGGTGACTCTGCTTGTACTTGCGCGAGGCCTCGATGGCGTCGCCGACGCGATCCTGCGCCAGGTACTGCGTCACCTGCTTCGCGAAGACCAGCGACTGCTGCTTGGCCTTGCGAAAGAACATGATGCGCTCGATGCACACGTACACCGACCAGATCGAGCACAACAGAAGGATGACCATGACGGACAACCCAATGCCCGACATGTTCCTTAGGATTTCTGCTAGATCCAATCCACCCATGACTCTGCTCCTCCTGAAGGAATTTGTTTACTGCAGCTGGAAGTTGACCGTCAGTACGAAGTAGACGTTGACCGGCCGTCCGTTCAGATCGGCGGGCTTGAACTTCCACTTCTTCACGGCCTCTACCGCCGCGTTATCCAGACCCATGGGCAGCGCCTTCAAGACTCTGACGTTGGTGACGTTGCCCTGCTTGTCGATGATGGTTTCCACGATCACCACGCCCTGGATACGAGCACGCCGCGCGGCCTCGGTGTATACCGGCTGCACGCGGGTGATGATCTCCGGCTTGTTGATCGCCCCGCCGACTCGGAGGATCTCCTCCGCGCCGCCTTCGACGCCACCCGGAACACCGCCGGGTACGCCACCGGGGACGCCGCCCGGAACGCCGCCCGGAACGCCGCCCTCGACGCCCGTGTCGGGCGTTGGATTCGCGGGAGCCTCCGGAATTTTGTCCGGAACGGCGACCGGCTGCACCGGCTCGGTCGGCACCTCCACCGGCTTGGTCTCCTGCACCTGCGGCTTGGGAGCCGGGGGCGGCGGCGGCGGTGGTGGCGGTGGCGGCGGTGGCGGCGGAGCGGACGCCGAGAAGAAGCTGACCTGGATCGGCGGTTCCGGAACCGGATCGACGTTCCAGTACTGCGCCACCACGACGCTCACCAACGCAACCGCGTGGATGACCAGCGCGAGCGGAATCCACTTCAGCTTCTTCGTGTCCGTCTTGCGGGTCGATTCGATCAGTGAGGTTTCGAACATGGAAAATCCTCGGCAGACAGACTAGCTGGCCTTCTTGGGGGCCGCAGCGTCCTTCGCCTTCTGCGCCTCGCGCAGGGCGATCGCCTTCTTCGTCCACGCCTCGGCCTGCGCAATCCATTCCTGCGCCTTGGCCGGATCGAGCTCCAGCTTGGCCTTCTCGCGGAACAGCAGGTTGTAGTAGGCCATGGCTTCGAAGTAGTCGGGCTTCATGTCCAGCGCGCGCTTCGTGGCCGCGAGACCGGTATCGACCACCTTACCGCGCGCCGCGACGTCGAGCATCGGATCGTAGTAGGCCTTGTCCCAGCATGCCACGCCGATGCTGTAGAACAGCGCTGGGTCCGGCGTGCCGACCTGCTTGAGAGCCCAGTCATAGGCCTCGTCCAAGCGGCCCGCCTTCGCCAGCGTGCTGACGATTCCCTGACCGAGACCAGGCTTGTTGGGCGACTTCGCCAACTCCGACTTCATCATCGTCAGCGCGTCGTCGTAACGCTCGCTGTTGATGAGCATGGTCATTAGGTATTCCTGGACCTTGTCGTCGCGCGGATAGTCGTCGAGGTACTTCTTGAACGCGTCGATGGCGATCTGGGCGTATTTGTCGTTGTCAGCCGACTTCGCGCCGGGGCGGTACACCGCCATCGCCGAGAGGCCCACCGAACGCCACGCGAAGGTTGCGCCGGGATCGAGCTCGAGCCCCTTCTGGAACTGAGCCATGGCCTCCCGGTACACCTCCTCCTTGTAGAGTTCATTGCCCTTCTTCAACTCTACGCGGGCGCGCATCTTCTGGCAGCCGCTGAGCGGCACCAGAACCACGACTAGGAGGCAGAAACTAGAAAAGGCACGGCGCATATCTGATCCTTAGAAAGACAGGTTCAGTGGGTTCGGACTGCGTCGGGATCGTCACAGACGAGCGCACGTTATCCGCCACCGCACGGCAAGTCAAGCAGAGTGTGCCCTTCACGCAGACAGTTTCTCCCAGTCGCTCTCGGGCGCATCGGTCGCGATGGCGAGACCGCCGTCCGAGCCGACGTACACGGGGTCCTTGACGACGCGAACGCGACCGCCGCCGATCTCCTGCAGGGCCCGCGCGAGCTTCTCGTCGAGCCCGCGGATGAGACCGCCGCCGCCCGAGAGGATGACGTTGTCGCGCACCTTCGCCTGGAACTCCGGCTCGACGCGCGACAGCAGGTCGATCATGGTCTCGGTGATCGGCGGCACCAGCGATTCGCAGGCCGTGCGCATCTCGTCGGTGATGTCGATCTGCGTCGGCTTGCCGTCCACCGGCGCGGTGACCAGAACGCGCTCGCGCGGTTCGCCGACGAAGCTCCAGCGCTCCTTCCATTCGCGCACCATGTGGATCGAGAACCGCGCCAGCGGATGGCGGTCACGGATCATCTTGAACAGCTGCTCGTCGACCTGGTCGCCGGCGTTGGTGAGCGTGCGCTGGTCCTCTTCCGTCGGATAGCGCCCGTTCATGACACAGAAGTCCGTGGTGCCGGCGCCGATATCGATGATCATGGTGTGCACCAGCGCTTCCATGCCGTACGCCACCGCGAACGGTTCGGAGACGATCATCAGGCTGCCCGTGAGGCCGCGCATGGCATTGCGCAGCGCCTGCTTGTTGACGCGCAGCGCCTCCGCCGGCACACCCACGACGGCACGCACCTTCTGCCCGTTGGCGCTGTCGGCGCCCACCAGGCCGAGAAGGTGGATGAGGAGCTCACGCACCGCCGCCTCGTCCTTTTCCGAGCCCTCCTTGATCAGGCCGCGCTCGAGCGGGCGATGCAGGTCGAGCATCAGCCGGTTCTCGAGCGCCTCGCGCCCGATCACCACCGAGCGCTTGAGCACCTTGCGCGCCACCATGTCGACCGGCCAGCCGACGAAGCTGTCCACCACGTGGCGCTGCCCGTTGGAGGCCGAGATCGAGCTGCGCGAGGTACCGAGATCGATCCCGGCGTACAGCACTCCATCCGTCGTCATCGCGTCATGTTCCTTTCTGAGCTCCGTTCTTCGAGGCCAGGCGTACGTCGGGGGCAGTGCCGCGCTCCGCGAACGAGCGCACGCCGGCGTAGAGGGCGAGCGCGATGCGCTGCCGATAGCCTTCGTCGGCGAGCAGCTCCGCTTCCTTCTCGTTGGAGAGGCAAGAGACCTCGGCGAGCACGGCGGGCATCTCGGTGCCCACCAGCACCACGAACGGCGCGGTCTTCACGCCGCGGTCGGTGAGCGCCGGATTGACGATCTTGAGTGAGCGGTACAGCGCGCCTTCGACCACGTCGGCAAGCCGCCGCGACTCCTCCTGGCGCACGCCGGCGTACACGCCTTCGAGAAGACGCTTGAAGTCGGTGAGGGAGTACCCGGAATCGCCGTTCTCGGCCGCCGCCAAGCGGTTGAGCTCGGGGTCTTCGGTGCCACCGAGATAGTACGTTTCGACCGCGCGACTCTGCCGCGTGGTGAACCAGTTCACGTGGATGGAGACGAACGCGTCGGCCTGAACGCGATTGGCGATCTGCGTACGCTCGGCAAGCGAGACGTTTTCGTCGCCGTGGCGGGTCAACACGACTTCGTAGCCGCCTTCCTGCAACAGCAACCCCAGGCGCATTGCGATGTCGAGGGTGAGCGACTTCTCGACCAGACCCTGCGGCGAGATCGTCCCGCGATTCGAGCCGCCGTGGCCGGGATCGACCACCACTCTGCGTACCGCCAAGGGGAATACCGCCGGGTCGATCGCGCGCGGGGCGGTGCGGCGCTGCGTCTCGTCGGTCAACACCACGGCCTCGTTCGCCGCCGTCATGATGGGCGCGGTTCCCGCGTTGGGTGGCGCGCTCGTGCTGCGCGTCGAGCCCACCAGCACCAGCGCGGGAACGGCTGCCAGGAGCGTCGTCCACAGGGGCCAGCGCCGCCGTTTGCGCTCGACGCGCCGCGGTCGATTGCCCTGCACGAGATCCACGTTCTCCTGCACCATCTCGCGCAAGAGACGTTGCTTAAGACGCGTGGTGTCGGCCGGCTTCTCCAGCATCTTCAAGGGCTTAGCAGGATACTACAACCGCCCGCTCGATGCCCGTCGAAGTGTTGGACCGGCCGACCGTGGCGAAAGTTCCCGGGCGGGGTCAGCGGGAGTGGTGACGGTCCCGATCGAGCTCGGTGTCGACGTCGCAGACGTCGTCGTCGGCGGCAGCGGAGATGACCAGCTGGACACAGGCCGTCTGGTACTTCGGCAACGCGAAACAGGAGACGTACGAACCCGCGGTCAGCGGATAGTCCTTGCCGCCGCCGGAACCGTCCCAATCGTCCGCGATGCCGATGTCCTTGCCGTCGATCGCCACCCGCGCCTCTTCCGGAGAGACATTGAACTCGGCGGCCTTGCGACAGCGGAAGGTATTCGAGATTGCCGCGGGTGGCTCGTATACGGGGGTAAGCGGCGCTGCGGACGCCTGCGGGGCCTGCTCAGCGGACGACGGCTCGCCGGAAGGCGGCGCGACGGTGGTCGAGATGACGGGCGCCTGAATCCCGGACACGGGCCGTTCCACGACCTGCCCCACGGCAATCGGCGCCTCCTTGACCGACGCGCCATCCGCCGAGGCGGGCGCACCAGCAGCGGTCGACTGCACGCCCGCAATCGCGGCTTCCGGCGCCGAACCTTCGCCCTTCGGCTCTCCCGCACCACTTCCGAGGCTCGGCGGTGGGGCCGGCGGCTGACGCAAGCTCCAGGCTCCGGCGAACACCAGCCCCAGCAAGCCAGCCGCGACCGCGAGCCAGGGCCACAAACGGCGAGCCCGCGGGCCGACGGCCCCGGGCTGGACCGTGCCGGAGAGCTCCGGCAACGGTGGTTGCAGGCTCTCAGCCCGAGTCGGCGTCGGCGGAATCCAGTTCGACGGCATCGGCTGCTGGAGCGGAACGGGAGGCAGCGGCGCCCCGCTCCCGACCTCCGCAGGAACGGCAGGCGACGGCGAAAGGCCGCGCGGCGTCAGCATCACCGTGGGGCTGGTCTGCACCAGCTGTGGGGGATGCTCGGCGAGTGCCCGCGCGCGCGCCGCGAAGGTCTGCGCGTCGGGGACCCGCTGCGCGGGCTGCTTCGCCAAGGACCAGCGCAGGAACGCCGCGAGATCGGCGCCGAGGGGGCGCAGAGCCTCGGCATCCGTGAACGGGTCCTGGTGCAGGATCTGGTAGATCAGCGTGGTGACGGTGTCGGCGGGGAAGGGCTTGCGGTGCAGCAGGATTTCGTAGAGCACGACGCCGAGCGAGAACAAGTCGGCCCGGCCGTCGAGCTCCAGGCCCTGCACCTGCTCCGGCGCCATGTAGGCCGGGCTCCCGAGCACCGAACCGGTGTGCGTGAGCTCGGTCGAGTCGCCGACCGCCTTGGCGACGCCGAAGTCGCTCACCTTCACGTCGCCGCCGCGCGTCAGCAGGATGTTCGCGGGCTTCACATCGCGATGGATGATGCCGACGGCGTGGGCCGCCCCGAGGGCGTCGGCCACCTGGGCGACCATGCGCAAAGCCGCAGCGGGGGCCGGAAAGTCTCCGCGCTGCAGGCGACGCGCCAGCGAATCGCCCTCCACTCTCTCCATCACCAGGAACAGACTGCTGCCGTCGCGGCCGGCGTCGTACACGGTCGCCACGCAGGGGTGCTGCAGCCGGGCCGCCAGCCGCGCCTCGCGCAGGAAACGGGCCTCGACGTCAGGCGACGCGTTGAGACCCGACTCGGTTTCGAAACGGATGACCTTGACCGCGACGGCTCGTTCGAGGGCCGGATCGTGGGCGTCGTACACCACGCCCATGCCGCCGCGGCCAAGCTCCCCGGTGATCTCGTAGCGGCCGATCTTCGACGTGCCGGAGGTCATGCGAGCTGAGTCACGCGGGGAGTGTCATGAGCGGGCGGCCATCTCGCGCGGCATTGTAGCGCCGGTGTCGCCTTGAGCGCACCGGCTAGCGTCACTGGCGCCGCCCGCTCCAAGAACGCGCGGCGGCGGCCACCGTGGCAAAGTGAATGTCCACCGTCTCATCGATCCGATGACCGTAGCCCCCCGCCATCGTCACGACGACCGGCTGGCGCCGCTCGGCGACGGCGGCGAACACCCGGCGGTCGCGCTCGGCGAGCGCTGGGGCGCTTACCCGCAGCCGGCCCAGGCGATCGCCGGCGAAGGGATCGGCGCCGGAGACGAAGAACAACACGTCGGCCGTCCGCTCCATCGTCGCGGCGAGCGCACGCGCGCAGCCCTCCAGGTAGGCCTCGTCGCCGGCGCCGTCCGGAAGCTCGAGATCGAGATCGCTGCGCTGCTTGTGGAAGGGATAGTTGTCGGCGCCATGGAGCGAGCACGTGAACACGCTGTCGTCGTCCGCGAAGATCGCCGCCGTGCCGTTGCCTTGATGAACGTCGGTGTCCAGAACGGCCACGCGCTCGACGACTCCTGCGCGCTGCAACACCCGCGCGGCAACCGCCACGTCGTTGAACACGCAGAAACCCTCGCCGTGGGCGGCGAACGCGTGATGCGTTCCACCCGCCAAGTTGACCGCCACGCCCTCGCGCAGGGCCGTCCGGGCGGCCGCCAAGGTGCCGCCCACGGAGCGGCGCGAACGCTCGACCAGCCCCGGCGACCACGGGAAGCCGATCCGACGCTGCTCTGCCGGCGTGAGCGCGCCCGTCGCCACGGCGGTCACGTACGCGCGGGCGTGTGCCAGGACGAGCTCCTCGTCGGTCGCGGCCGCGGGCTCGCGCAATTCGACGTCCTCGAGCCGCGCCACGCGTTCGCGCAGGCGGCGGTACTTGTCGATCGGGAAACGATGGCCGTCCGGCAGCGGCAAGAGAAAGTGATCCGTGTAGAAAGCCTTCATGGGATCCGCGAATGCGCCTCCCGGCGGGGGCGCGGCCGCGTCTGCAACGCCGAGCCGGACATTGTCCGCGCCTCAGTGCGCCTCGGTGCTCGCCGCCGTGAAGATCCACGGCTTCTGCCCGGCAGCGCCATCCGCGAACCGTGTGTCGGCGTACTCCTCGAACGGAATCGCGCGCTCGATCAGTCCGGTCTCGAGCATCAAGTCCCGCACCAGATCGAAATCGGCCCGGCGCGGAGCGAGCGGCGAGTACACGACCCGCGTGAGATCGCGCGTCAGCACCCAGCGCAGCAGCTCTGGTGGCTGGTTGTAGTAGTAGCGGCCCACGAAATCGGAGGCATGCGCGCGGTTCGTGACCCCCTCGTCGAGCCACAGGCCCGAGCGCGCGATGCCGTCGACCAGTTCCTGCACGGCCTGCCGGCGGTGCTCGATGGCATCTTCGCGCACCACGAGAACGCACGACATGAAGTCCGGCCAGTACTCCTGCGCTTTGAAGAGCAAGCGGCCGTAGCCGCCCATCTCGGCCTGGCCGGGAAACGGCTCGCCCATGGAAAAGCCGTCGATGGCGTTCACGGCCAGCGCTCCGGCAACGTCCGGCGGCGGCATCTCCACCATCTTCACCGCCGTCCGCGGCAGGCCGTTGAGCTTCAGCGCCCGCACCAGGATGAGGTACTCGTCCGAGAACCGGCTCGGGATCGCGACGGTCTTCCCGACCAGGTCGCGCACGGAGTGCACGGGACCGTCCTTGCGCACCACGACCGCGGAGCCGTAGCGATGGCCCAGGTAGACGATCTTGATCGGCACGCCCTGCGACCGCAGGGCAATCGCCATCGGCGCGACCATGAACGCCGCCTGCATCCGATCCGCGATCAACGCTTCCTTGATCTCCGGAAAACCCTGGAACTTCTTCGGCAGGAAGATGTTCCCGGATGCCGTGCGACGCGACACATAGTCGGTCACCGGGCACGCGAGGTGTCACGTGACCGGAATGTAGGCGACGTTGAACTTCCGCTGGTCGAGCGGCAGGCGATCGTTCAACAGCGCGGACCAGTCGGCATTGAGCCACAGGTGCGCCGCGGTGATCACCGCCACCCAACCGAGCAGGAGGCTCAGCAGACGCTGCATGCTCATCTCGCTCCCCTCGCGGTTCGGTTGCGTCATCTGAATGAAGTCCGTCTCATGAGCTCAGTCGGCCTGCGCGGAGCGGAAGCCCCAGCGCAGCGGCTTGAGACGCTCCAGGCGCCGCGCGCCGAGGTCGAGCACGAGACCGATCGCGCCGATCATCAGGATCGCGGCGAGCACCAGATCGTAGCGCTTGCCGGCATTGCGCGCGTCGATCACGAGATAGCCGAGCCCCGAGTCGACGGCGATCATCTCGGCCGCCACCACCACCAGCCAGGCCACCCCGAGCGCGATGCGCAGGCCGACCAGCACCTGCGGCAGCGCCGCCGGCAGGACCACCCGCCGCAGCAGGGTCGCCGTCGACAACCCGAAGTTGCGGCCCGCGTCGACGTACATGCGCGGCACGTTCGCAACGCCGTTGGCGGTCGACACCACGATGGGAAAGAACGAGGCCAGGAAGATGAGGAAGATCGCCGCCGCGTTGCTGACGCCGAACAGCACGATCGCGATCGGGATCCACGCCAGCGCCGAGATCGGCCGCAGGAACTGCACCACCGGATTGACCGCGGCGGCAACCGCGGACCACCATCCCATGGCGAGCCCCACGGGCACTCCGAGCACCAGACCCAGACCGTAGCCCGCCGCGACGCGGCCCAGCGAATCGGCGATGTACGGCCCGAGGACGCCGCGGCGTCCGAGCTCGCCGAACGCCAGCGCGACCATCCAGGGCGACGGAAAGACCTTGGTCTTGGTCCACAGCACGGCGCCGTGCCAGAACAGCAAGACCGCCACGCCGACCGACAGCGGCAGCAGGAGCGCGCTCCAGGAGAATCGCCGCATCCTAGATCCGGTGGGCGAGGCCGATTTCCGAAAAGATGCCATCGCGCAGCTCGAGATAGCGCGGCGAGCTCAGGTCGCGGGGATGCGGAATGTCGATCTCGACGATGCGCCGGATGCTCGCCGGGCGCTGCGACATCACGACCACGCGATCGGCCAGCTGGACCGACTCCTCGATGTCGTGCGTCACGAACAGGATGGTCTTCTTCTCCGCCTCCCAGATGCGCAGCAGCTCGGCGCGCAGTTGCAGGCGCGTGATCGAGTCGAGGGCGCCGAAGGGCTCGTCGAGATAGAGGACGTCCGGGTCGACGGCCAGGGCGCGGGCGACCTCGACTCGCTGCTTCATGCCACCCGAGAGCTCGTGTGGATAGGCCTCCGAGAAGCCCTCGAGGCCGACCAAGCGCACATAGTGCTCGACCCGCGCCGCGCGCGCGGCCGCCGGCAGCGCGCCGAGACCGAAGCCGATGTTCTCGGCCACCGTCAGCCACGGGAACACGCCGCGCTCCTGGAACACGAAGATGCGCCGGCGGTCGGGGCCACGCACGGTCTCGCCGTCGATCTCGACGCTACCTTCGCTCGCCGTCAGGAAACCGCCGATCACGTTGAGCAGCGTCGACTTGCCGCACCCCGACGGGCCGAGGATGCACACGAACTCGCCCTCCCGCACCTCGAGGTCGATGTTCTCCAGCACCTCGGTGCGCTTGTCGGCGGTTTCGAAGCGCACGCCGAGCCCGCGCACCACCACCTTCGCTCGTCCGCTCATCGTCCGGCCTCACCGCCGGCGTAGCCCCAGCGCACCTGCGGCAGGCGCTCCAGGCGACGGACCAGCACGTCCAAGGCCATGCCCACGACGCCGATCATCACCATCCCCGCCACCACCAGGTCGTAGCGGTTGCCGGCATTGCGCGCATCGATGATGAGAAATCCCAGGCCGGAGTTGACGGCCAGCATCTCCGCCGCGACCACCACGATCCAGGCGATGCCGATGCCGATCCGAATACCGACCAGCAGCTGCGGCAGCATGGCCGGCAGCATGACTTTCCGCACCAGGGCGTAGGCCGACAAACCGAAATTGCGCCCCGCCTGGATGTGCGTCGGCAGGATGTTGTGCACGCCGTTCTTCACCGCCAGCACCAGCGGCAAAAAGGAAGCGACGAAGATGATGGCCACCGCCGACAGGTCGCCCACGCCGAGGGCCAGGATGGCGAGCGGCGTCCAGGCGAGGGGTGAGATCGGTCGCAGCAGCTCGAGGAACGGGCCCGCCGCCTCTTCGGCGCGCCGCCGGGCACCCAGCCAAAGCCCGACCGGTAAGGCCAGGGCCAGCGCCAACAGAAAGCCCCAGGTGAAGCGAAAGAGCGAAGCGGCGAGATGCTTGAACAAGGCACCGCTCGCCGCGAGCTCGACGAGGGCCCGCGCCACTGCGAGCGGGGTGGGCAACAGCGTCTGGGGGACGGAGGCGATGCCGAGCTGCCAGGCGAGCACCAGACCGGCGAGGCCGACGGCGGAGAGCCAACGGGAAGGGCGTCGAGAAGACATGTCGGCGGGCGCGAACGCGGCCGAACAATAGCATTCCGGACATACGATAGCGGCCGCGATTGACCGCCGGGTGCGCCGCCGCTCGCGGACGCGGCCATCGCGGAGATTCCCGCGACTCGTCGCTGTCCGCGCCGCTCACCGTGGCAAACAGCTCCAGCATGGAGACGATGCCGGCGTGTCTCCCCGGCTCCGTCTCGGTCTTACCGCGTCCCGAGACGCCGCAACAGGGCCGCGGCAGGGCCGAATTGGGGATCGAGCGCCAGCGCTTGCCGTAGCTCCGCCACCGCTCCCGCCCGATCACCGAGATCGACCAGCGCCAGGGCCAGGCTGAGACGGGGACGCGGGTCCGCCGGGCGCAAGCGCAAGGCCTCGCGCAACTCGGTGGCGGCCGCCGCAGGCTGGCCGGCGAGACGCAACGCATCGCCGTATCCGGCCCGGGCCTCCATCGACTCCGGAGCGAGCCGCGCGGCACGTCGGAAATGCTCGAGCGCTGGCGCCAGGTGCCCCGCCGCCATCTCCGCGGCGGCCAGATTCACTTCGGCGAAGTAGTTCTCCCGCGTCACGGCCAACGCCCGCCGCCAGAGGGTGAGATCGTCGTGCCAGGTGGCGATCTGGCGCCGCGTCGCGGTGACCTCGCCCGCCAGCGTCAACGCCAGGAGCGCGCCGAGCAGGACGCTCGCCCGCACACCCGACACCTTGCGCACGGCCCGTCGCACGGCAGCGACCGTGAACCAGACGATGACGATCAACAGACCGATCGACGGCAGATAGCTGTAGCGGTCGGCCCACGCCTGCGCGCCCACCTGGAAGAGCCCGAGCACCGGCACCAGCATGCCGAGAAACCAGCACCAGCCGACCAGCTCGTACGCGTCGCCCAGGCGCCGCCGCCAGGCCCACGCGCTCACCGCGGCGAGCAGCGCGATGGCAACCAGCAGCCGGACGCCATCGAGGTTTTCAGGCAGCGGGTACATCGCGGCCAGGCCGCTCGGCCAGACGGTGGCGCGCAAGTACTCGCCGCACGCGAGGATCGCGTTGGCGATTCGCGCAACCATCGGGAAGCGCGCCGCCGAGGCCATCGCCGCGGACTGGAAGTGCAGGGTCGCCCAGATGCTCGCGGCCGACAAGGCGAAGAACGGCAGCTTCTCGCGCACGCGCCGCCGGAGCTCGCCGCGGTCGCCGAAGTGCAGGCGGCCGAGCGGCCACAGGTCGAGCAGTAGCAGCACGCAAGGGGTCGTGACCAGCATCGGCTTGGCCATCAGGCCGAGGGCGAGCGCGCCGAGCGCGGCGGCATACGCGACGCGCGAACCCCGCCGGGCGAACCGCGCGTACGCCAGCAGGGTGAGCAGGAAGAACAAGCCGGAAAGGACGTCCTTGCGCTCCGCGATCCACGCCACGGACTCGACGCGCAGCGGGTGCCAAGCCCATATCGCGGCGAGCGCCGCAGCCCGCGCCGCCGCGCCGGTGAGCTCGGCGAGCACCAGGAACAGCAGCACGGCATCCGCGGCGTGCAGCAGCACGCTGGTGAGATGGTGGCCGAGCGCTCTCGGTCCGTACCAGCCCGCGTCCAGCATGTGTGACCACAGCGTGAGCGGATGCCAGTTGCCCGCCACGTTCGCGGTGAGCGACCAGCGGAATCCCTCCGCGGTCAGCCCCTGGCGCACCATCGGATTGGCGGTGACGTAGGCACTGTCGTCCATGGCCACGAAATCGTTGGCCAAAGCCGGCAGGAAGACGACGCTCGTCCCGAGCGCGAGCAGAAGGGCGACCAGGGTGCGGCGGCCCACGGACATCGCGTGCCGCTCGCTAGACGCCGGGGCTGTGGAACGCCACGCTCGCCCCGATCCAGGTCTTGTCCTTGTTGAAGTCGACCCCGAGCATCTTGCCCTTGCTCATCCGCACCAGGCTGTTGACGAGCACCGGCTCGTCCTGCCAGAAGAACATCATCCGCACCTCGGCCTTGGCGTGACCGTCCGGCGTTTCGACGAGCGGCGCGTACGTGACCTTGCGCTGCAGGATCCAGTTCTGCGGATCCCGCACCGCGGCGATCTTGGCGGCCGTCACGTCCACTTCGACGCCCAGGCCGGCGAAGGAGTAGATGGGCTTGAGGACGTAGTTCTCGAGATCGCCCGGAATCTCGCCGAGCTCGCTCACGAAATGGCAGTCGGGCACGAATTCGCCACGCAGATAGGGCAGCGAATACTTGCTGATGCGGAAGAACCAGTTGGGATGTCCCAGCCATTCGGCATCGATGTCGGAGGCGAAGATGTGCGCGAGGTCGATGCCCTTGCGGTCGAGCTCGTCGAAGATCACCCGGTTGTAGATCCGCCGGATCTCGATCTCGCGTCCGCCGCGCTCGTAGAACAACTTGCGCCCGCGCTTCTTCACCGCCAGCGCGTCGACCACGGCGATTCCCGCCACGCGCTCGGTCACCGCGAAGTCGATGCGCGTCTTCTGCTGCTCGGGGTGCACTTCGAGCAGCACGACCTGCTCGGGATCGAAGGCGCCCACCAGGACCTCACGCAGGCGCGCCGCGTAGGTGTCGTCGCGATAGCCCGAAAAGTAGGGATGCCAGCCCTCGGGCATCTCGAAGTGCCGTGTGTACC
>WBZN01000683.1_pt1 | contig 16323 bp, 16 predicted proteins | sample 5204281 | NCBI WGS metagenome assembly WBZN01 (sample SAMN12344347, study PRJNA552823) | activated sludge metagenome | biome: Activated sludge suspended growth; feature: Nitrification reactor; material: Wastewater; isolation source: activated sludge from nitrification reactor of wastewater...
AAGGAGCAAGGCATAGCCGTGGAGCACGAGGCGGGCGCCGTGACCGGGAACCAGTGCGAGGCTGCGGTCGAGCTCCAGCCCCAACTCTTCCAGCCGCTGCGCGAGGCTGCGCTTGAAGCGCAGGGCGGTGGCGGCATCGATGTTGCGCTCGAGCACGCCGTGGGAAAGGCTGGCCAGGCGCAGCAGCGCGGGGTTCTCGAGGGGATAGGCGCAGAACTCGCTCGCCAGCGCAGCCACCGTTTCGGCGGCGGCCGGGCGCGAGCCTGCGGCGAGCGCTAGGACGGCGGTCGTGAAGCGGTCGATCCACGCGTGCAGTTGCTCCTCGAGCATCGCGAGAAAGATCTCTTCCTTGGTCTGGAAATAGAGGTAGACGGTGCCCTTGGCCAGCCCGGCATGGGCGGCAACGTCGGCGACCGCGGCCAGCCCGCCCTCCGAGGCCTGGAACAACTCGAAGGCAGCGCCCAGGATCAGGAGTCTCTTTTCGCTCTTTTCGGCATCGCTACGTGCCCACGCTGGCATTGGTCGGCTCCTTAATGACTTGTGGTCAGTTCCAGATGCTACTCTGACCGCGGGTCACTTTGTCAAGCGTCGACACGTCGGATGGCTCGGATCGACACCGGGGGTGATACCCTGCCAAGGGTTGGAAGTCGAAGAGAACAAAAACAAATCAGGAGAACGCACACGATGATCACTCGCTCCGCCAACGCTCGCTGGACCGGTGGACTCAAGGATGGCAAAGGCACGGTTGCCCTCGGCAGCGGCGCCTTCTCGGGAAACTATTCGTTCACGTCGCGCTTCGAGAACGGCACGGGCACGAACCCCGAGGAGCTGCTGGGTGCCGCGCACGCCGGCTGCTTTTCGATGGCCCTTTCCGCCGGGCTGGAGAAGGCCGGTTTCAAGCCGGACTCGGTCGCCACCGAGGCCAAGGTCCACATCGACAAAGTGGACGGCGCGTTCAAGGTGACGCGCATCGATCTGGTCACCGAGGCCAAGGTGCCGGGAATCACGGCAGCCCAGTTCGATGAGCAGGCCCAGGGCGCCAAGGTCGGTTGTCCGATTTCCAAGGCGCTCGCCGCCGTGGAGATCACGCTCGCCGCGCGCCTCGTTTGATGCCCAGGACGACGTGCGGTCTCGGGCGAGCGGTCGTGACGGCCGTTCCGTGAACGGTACTTCTGCGCCCGAATCGTTCGTCGTGCCCGAGTCGCTGGCCGGCTCGACGCTGGCCGCCGCGGTGCGCGAGCTGCTCGGTGGGCTGAGTTGGAGCGCGGCCAAGGCCTTGTGTGCGGCCGGCCGAGTGCGGGTGGACGGGCAGGCGGCGCGCGATCCGACGCAGCGGTTGTCCGCGGGCGCCAGCCTGACGGTGACTGCCGAAGGTCAGCGGGAGGAGCGGAGCCTGCTGGTGCACGTGGACGAGACGATCGCGGTCGTCGACAAGCCGCCGGGCCTCCTCACCACCCCGGTCGAGGCCCGCGATCGAGATACCTTGATCCAGCGCGCCGCGGCTGCGGTGCGCAAGCAGGATGCGCGCCGAGGCCGGCGAGGCAGCCCGTCTCTGCGCGCCGTGCAACGGCTGGATCGCGATACGTCCGGCCTCCTGGTCTTCGCGCGAACCGTTCCCGCGCAGCGCGGCCTGCAGGAGCAGCTCAAGCGGCGCACCGTCCTGCGGCTCTATCTCGCCCTGGTCCAGGGCCGCGCGAGTGACGCGACGTATGAGACTCATCTGCTCGAGGATCGTGGCGACGGCATCCGAGGTTCGTGGGAGCGTCTGCGCAAGCCTGGGCCTCCTCCCGTTCTGGCGCGAGCCGCGATCACACACGTGCAGGTGCTGCGCCGTTTCGCCGACGCGACGCTGGTGGCTTGCCGCCTCGAGACCGGCCGGCAGCATCAGATTCGTATTCATCTGAGCGAAGCCGGCCATCCGCTGCTCGGCGAGCCGGTATACGTGCGTGGGTCGAGGCTTGCCGAGGCGCGCGACCGGGCACCGCGGGTCATGCTCCACGCCGCCGAGCTCGGATTCGTGCATCCGATCACCGGCCAGGAGCTGTCGTTCGCCGTCGAGCCGCCGGCGGACTTCGCGGCGGTCGTTCGGTCGCTCGCCGATTGATTCAGGTCTGCGGCGAGGCCTGCTGGGGCAGGGCGCCGAGGAAGCGCTCCAGGGCGCGCCGGCTCTTGGTGGGCACGGCCATGAACTCCACGCCGATACGGTTCAGCCCGCGCTCGTTGTCGCGCATGTCGGGACCGATGAACGCCACGCGCGCCGCGGAGCGGAACCACTCGCCTTCGATGGGGAATTCGAGGTGGATCATCTTCTCGGGCGCGACGTCCAGGCGGCTGGTGGCGAGCAGGCCGCCGAGGCTCAAGCGCAGCAGCTGACACGGCTGACCGTCGATCGATCCGCGGATGTCGGCGACCTCGAAACGCGGAAAGCGGCGGCGATTGCTGTAGTCCATCAGCGACTCCGAGAAAATCCCGCCGCGAGGCTAGCACAGCGAACTCACAGCAGACGGCTCCGGCGGTGCGAACCGAGCGCCGCGCGACCCAACCGAGTCCGGCGTTGACCTCTCGGGCGGCGTTTCACTAGTCTCCCAATTCCATGGCAGAAACTCAGGACGACGCGCTGCTCGGTCGGCTGGCGCTGCACTTCAAGCTGATCACGCAGCAGCAGCTCGTCGAGGCGACGGTGGTGCAGGAGCGCGAGGGCGGCGGCAGGCCGTTCGGCGAGATCCTGGTGGAGCTCGGCTATCTGACTCCGCCGCGCCTGCAGCAGTTGCTCGCGACCCAGCGCGAGTATCTGGCGAAGCGGCGTGCCGAAGCGGCCGCCACGACCCCGGCGCCCAGTCCGGCTGCGGCCGCGGTGAGCCTCACGCCGCCGGCGGCACCGGAAGTGGTGCGTAGCGTGCGCGGCCTCGACAATGTGCTCGAGCAGGCGGTACGCCGCGGTGCCAGCGACTTGCACGTGCACAGCGGCCTGCTACTCAAGATGCGTCTGCACGGGGAGCTGGTGGAGACCAAGCCGCTGATCGATCGGGCGGTGGCCGAACGTCTGATCGGCGAGATCCTCACCGCGGAACAGGCTGCCGAGCTTGCCGGCAAGGGCCAGGTCGATTTCGCGTACTCCTTGCCCGGGGTGGCGCGCTTCCGCGTCAACATCTATCGCCAGCAAAACGGGTTGGACGGTGTCTTCCGCGTCATTCCGGAGCGCCCGCCGAGCCTTTCCGACCTCGGGCTGCCGCAGCAGCTGGCGAAGCTCGCGAACTTCCATCAGGGCATGGTGCTGTGCACGGGTCCTGCCGGGTGCGGCAAGTCGGCGACGCTCGCCGCGATGCTCGACATCGTGAACACCGATCGCCAGGACCACATCATCACCATCGAGGATCCCATCGAGTTCGTCCACGCCTCGAAGGGCTGCCTGGTGAATCAGCGTGCGGTCGGTCATCACACGAGTTCCTTCGCCCGCGCCCTCCGCGCCGCCCTGCGCGAGGATCCGGACGTGATCGCGATCGGCGAATTGCGCGACCTCGAGACCATCGCGCTGGCTCTGACCGCTGCCGAGACCGGCCATCTGGTGCTCGCCACGCTGCACACCAGCAGCGCCATCCGCACCATCAACCGGATCATCGGCGTGTTCCCGGCCGGCCAGCAGGCGCAGGTGCGCACCATGCTCTCCGAATCGCTGCGGGCGGTGATCTCGCAACGCCTCTTGCCGCGGGCCGACGGGCGTGGCCGCGTGGCGGCGCTCGAGGTGCTGATCGCGAACAAGGCGGTGAGCGCGCTGATCCGCGAGGACAAGACGTTCCAGATCCGCTCCATCCTGCAGACCCAGGCTTCGCACGGCATGTGCCTGCTCGATTCGTCGCTGGTGCAGTTGGTCAAGGCCGGCACCGTGACCAAGCAGGAGGCGCTGCGCCACGCCGAGGAACCCCAGCGCTTCGCCGCCGTCTAGGTCGAGAGAAGAAATGCCACGCATCCACCCGCTCTTCCAGTACCTGCACGACCAGAGTGCGTCGGACCTCCATCTGGCCGCCGGGATCGCGCCGCGGGTGCGGCTGCACGGCAGGCTGGTGGACGTGCCCGGATGGTCGCCGCTCTCGCCGGCCGAGCTGCTGGCGATGATGCGGGAGATCGCGCCGGAGCGCGCGTGGCGCGAGTACGAGGCGAGCGGTGACGCCGATTTTGCGTACGGTTTCACCGGCGTGGCGCGATTCCGCGCCAACTACCTGCGGCAGGAGAACGGCCCCGCGGCGGTGTTCCGGCTGATCCCCGAGACCATCGTGCCGCTCGCGGATCTGGCGCTGCCGCCGGCGATCGAATCCCTCGCGCATCTGCAGCAGGGACTGGTGCTGGTCACCGGCCCCACCGGCTCGGGCAAGTCGACGACGCTCGCCGGCATCATCGACGTCATCAACTCGACGTATCGCAAACACATCGTCACCATCGAGGACCCGGTCGAGTTCGTGCATCGCGGCAAGACCGCGACGTTCTCCCAGCGCGAGGTCGGAACCGACACCGAGAGCTTCGCGGCGGCGCTGCGGGCGGCCATCCGCCAGGACGCCGACGTCATCCTGGTGGGCGAGATGCGCGACCTCGAAACCATCGCCCTGGCGATCACGGCCGCCGAGATGGGCACGCTGGTCTTCGGCACCCTGCACTCGAACAGCGCGATCAACACGGTCGACCGGCTCATCGACGCGTTCCCGGCGGAGGAGCAGGCGCAGATCCGCATCACGCTCGCCGAATCGATCGCCGGGATCGTGTCGCAGATCCTGCTGCGCACCGCCGACGGCAAGGGCCGCGTGGCGGCGATCGAGATCCTGCTGCGCAGCCCGGGCCTCCCCGGCGTCATCCGCGAGGGCAACACGCCGATGATCACGTCGCTCATCCAGGCCGGCAAGTCGCAGGGCATGCAACTCATGGACGACGCCCTCCTCGCCTTGGTGCAGGCGGGCAAGGTCTCCGGTCGGGACGCTTACCTCAAGGCAGCCAACAAATCGAAGTTCGAAGAGTTCGTGCAGGAAGTCTGAAGCGCGAACCTTACTGGTGGTTCAGGCAGTGGCTGCGGAACCGGGATCCGCGGCGCAACGCATAGCGCCGCTACGCCTCACGCCCCGGCGTCGCGCAGCAACGCGCGCAGATCGAGCGGCTCGGTGACCATCGCCATGTTGCCGTCGGCGTCCCGCGGCCACGCTGCGCGCGGTCGATCCCAGTAGAGCTCCACGCCGTTGCCGTCCGGGTCGCGCAGGTACAGCGCTTCGCTCACCCCGTGATCCGACGCGCCGTCGAGCGGCACGCCGGCTTCGCGCAGCCGGACCAGCGCGTCGCCGAGCGCGGCGCGCGTGGGGTAGCGAATGGCGACGTGGAAGAGTCCCGTGGTGCCGGGCGCCGGCGGCTTGCCGCCGCGGCTGTCCCAGGTGTTGAGGCCCAGATGGTGATGGTAGCCGCCCGCCGAGACGAAGGCCGCCTGCGCACCATAGCGCTGCGTGAGCTCGAATCCGAGCACGCCGACATAGAACGCCAGGGCGCGGTCGAGGTCGGCGACTTTCAGATGCACATGGCCGATGTCCACTCCGGGATCGATCGGCCGCGCGGGGCGCGAGTCACTCATGGGGTGGGCAACCGCTGCATCGCCTGGCGTATTCCCGACGCGGTGGCGAAGCGTCGCCGCCTCAGAGGGCGACCAGCTCGCGCACCGCGGCGACGACGTCCGCCGCCTTGGGCAGGAAGTCGTATTCGAGCGGCGGTGAGTACGGCACCGGTGTGTCGGGCGCGGTGACGCGCTTGACCGGCGCGTCGAGGTACCAGAAGAGCCGATCGGCCAGGATGGCGGCGAGCTCGCCGCCGAGCCCGCCGCGGCGGGTGTCTTCGTGCAACACGACGACCCGCCCGGTCTTCTTCGCGGTGGTGGCGATGGCCTCCTCATCCAATGGAGAAAGCGAGCGCAGGTCGAGCACCTCGAGCTCGATACCCTCCGCGGCGAGCACGTCGGCGGCCTGGAGCGCCGTCCAGGTCATGGCGCCGTAGGTCAACACGCTGGCGTGGCGTCCGGCCCGGCGCAGGGCGGCGCGGCCGATCGGCACTTCGAAGCCGGTGCCGAGCGGCACCTCCTCGCGCAGGTCGTTGCGAAAGAAACCGTACAGACCCTTGGACTCGAGGAAGATCACCGGATTGGGCTCGCGGATCGCCGCCATCATCAGGCCCTTGGCGTCGGCCGGCGTCGAGGGCGCGACGATCTTCCATCCCGGCGTGCGGAGGAACCACATCTCGGGGCACTGCGAGTGAAACGGTCCGCCGCCGAGCAGTCGGTTCATGGTTCCGGTGGCGCCGCCGTAGGGCAGCCGCACCACCATCGAGATCTCACGGCCGCTGCGCCAGTGCAGCTTGGCCGCGTTGTTCACCAGCGCGTTGAAGCCGGTCGCCAGGAAGTCGGCGAACTGCATCTCGGCCACGGGCCGCAGGCCCGCGATCGCGGCGCCCACGGCGCAGCCGATGATCGCGGACTCGGCGATCGGCGTGTTGAGACAGCGCGCGGCACCGAACTGCTTCGCGAGACCGCGCGTGACGCCGAAGGCGCCGCCGTAGCGGCCGCCCACGTCCTCGCCGAGCACGAAGACGCGCTCGTCCTCCTGCATGGCCTCGATCAGCGCCTGGCGCACCGCCTCGTCGTAGGCGAGGCGCTTGGTCGCCGGCGGGCTCTCCGGCGCCGGCGGATTGTCGCGGCGGGTGACGTAGACGCGATCGCGATAGTCCGCGGGCGTGGGCCACGAGGCATTCGAAGCCGTTGCCACCGCTTGCGCGACGCGATCCCGCGCGGCGGTGCGCAGATCGGACACCTCGGCCGGTGCTAGGACTCCTTCCGCGAGCAGGCGCGCCTCGTAGAGCGCGATCGGATCGGCGGCCTCCCAACGCAGGCGTTCGTCGTCGACCTCGTAGCCGGCGACGCCGGCCGCCGGATTGCCGTGGAAACGATCGTCGTCGTGATGCGCGTGCCCGGGCCGGCGATAGGTGACGAGCTCGATCAACGCCGGACCGAGGCCCGACCGCGCGCGGTCCGTGGCCCAGGCGCAGGCGGCGGCGACCTCGTCGGGATCGTTGCCGAACACCGTGATGCCCGGCATGCCGTAGCCCGCGCCGCGCAGGGCGAAACGGCGCACGGCGCTCTGCTCCGTGGTGTGGGTGCCGAGCGCCCAGCGGTTGTTCTGCAAGATGAACACCAGGTTGAGGCGCTGGATGCCGGCGAAGTTCACCGCTTCGTGCCACTCGCCGAGGCTCGAGGCGCCGTCGCCGATGCAGGTCACGCCGACGCGATCCTCGCCGCGGAGCTTCCACGCGTAGGCGAGGCCGGCGATGTTCTGGGTCGAGATCGCGAGCGGCGCCGAGGGCGGCAGCACGCCCCAGTCCAGGTCGCCCACGTGCAGGTCGCGACCGTCGAACGGCGTACCCTTGAGGCCGGCCTGCGCCAGGATGGGATTCAGCGGATCCGGCATGAACATCAACATCGCCGGAAGGTCGCGGATGAGCGGCGCCAGGATGTCGCCGCGATAGTCCGGCCCGGGGGCGAACTCCGGCGGCCGGCGCAGGCGCAGCGCGGCGCCCACGATGGCTTCCTGGCCGGTGGCGCGGAAGCCCTTCTGCGGCGACGGATAGCCCTGCCATTGCACGGTCTTGCGGTCGAACGCTTCCTTGAGGTGGTCGTCGACCGCGCGGGCGAGCAGCATGGTGGCGAACATCGTGCGGCGCTCGGCCGGCGTGAGGCTCGCCTTGAGCCGCTGCCGCGCGAAGAACGAGTGCGTCAATTCGAGCAGCGCATCGCGCGCCGCCGCGGCCTCGCCGGCCTGCGTGCGGCCCGGGAACATGTCGAGGCCGGCGTAGCGCGGATCGGGCACGCTGCGATCGGTGATCAGCTGCAGCACGCGGCGTTCGAGCTCGTCGAGCGAGTCTGCTGCCGGCAGGTCGTGAATCAGGTAGGGAGCTTCTTGGGCGAAGAACGCGTGCAGGTCGCGGCGCGTGTCGAGTGCCAGGCCGTCGCGGAGCTCGGTAGTCATCGCGCGAAGTATATCGGCGCGGACCGGCAGCGGATCGGTGACGGAGGGTCGGAGCGCGGGCGGAAACCCGGCTGCGGACCGGCGTCAGAAGTAGCCGAGCGCCCGCAGCTGCCGCACCGCTTCGTCCGGCAGATGAGCGGGCTCCGCATGCAGCTGGATCGCCGTGCCGAGCTCGAAGGCGCGGAGCCGTTGCAGGAGGTATGCACGCCGCACGGGCAGGACGGCCGCTAGGTCCGTGTGCTCGCCAGGGTCTTGCGCGTGCGCGTAGAGCTCCGCCGGCGCCACCGGTGTCTTGGGCACGATGAGCTTGAATCCGGAGAGCTGCACGCTGACGCTTTCCTTGCCGTCGTAGCGCAGGTGCGAGAACGCGGCGCGATCGATGGACGTCGCGAGCCGCAGATCGCGCCCGGGCAATCCGGCGGGCTCGCCGCCGACGCCGGCGCTGCGCAGCAGGGTAACGAAGAGGTCGACGTGCTGCGCGAGGTCGGCGCGCCGCTCGCCCTGCCGCTGGCCGGGCAGGCGCAGGATCATCGGGATGTCGAGCACTTCGGAGTGCAGATGGTTGCCGTGTCCCAACATGCCGTGCTCGTCGAACTCCTCGCCGTGATCCGCCACCAGCACCACCAGCGTGTCGTCGGCGAGGCCACGGGCCGCCAGGCCGTCGAGCAATTCTCCGAAGGCACGGTCGACGGACGCCACCTCGGCGTCGTACAGCTGCCGCAACTCGACCATCCGGCGCTCGCGCCGGCGGCCACGCGAGGCGTACACGCGGCCGAGATCCTGGCGCGTGCCCGCTTTCTCACGCACGTCCGCCGCGTAGCGCTGCCGCAGATCGGCCGGCGGGGCGTACGGCGCGTGCGGATCGAGCAAGTGGAGGTAGAGAAGAAACGGCCGACTCGCCCGACGGGGGTCATCGAGCAATGCGAAGCCGGCGCGCACGACCTCCGCGCCCTGGGCTTCGGGCAGCAGCCGGAAGGCCTGGAAGCCCTGTTTCAGACCGGTCTGCTGAGTGACGTGCCAGTTGGTGCTCACCGCCGCCGTGTGGTAGCCGGCGGCGGCGAAGAGCTCGGCAAGCGTGGTGGCGGCCGGGGAAAGAGAAGTATCGAGACCGGTGACGCCGTGGGCCGGCGGGTAGAGGCCGGTCATGATCGAGGTGACGGCGGGACGGGTCCACGACGCCTGCGCCACGGCCTCCTCGAACACCGTGGCGCCGGCCGCGAAGGCATCGATGCGGGGCGTGATGCCTCGGCTCTCGCCGTAGACGCCGAGACGATCTCTGCGCAGTGTATCGACCACGAGTAGCAGGACGTTCGGTCGTTTCAGGCTCGCCGGCGGGGGAGCGGTCGCCAGACGGTCGCGCTCCGCGTGCCCGGCGATCTCCGGCCGCTGGACCAGGATCGCGCCGTCGGGCGTTCCGACGGCGCGGAGGCGCAATTGGACCAGGCGGCGACCGCGCCCCGGCAAGGCGAGCTCGGACGGGCCGGCCGGGCCCGAGATCGTGGCCAGGACGCGCTCCGGCTCACCCTCGATGCGCGCCGAGACCGTGAGCCGCGCGTCACCGAGCGAGCGCAGCCCGCCGTGGCGGAAGACCGCTTCGCCGTCGAGGTCGAAGACGAAGGCGATGTCGCAGCCCGCCGGCAGGTCGAGCGCTGGGACGGGTCCGCGCGCCGCGGCGGCCGAGCGTCCGCCGGGATTGGGGCCGACCTCGGCGAGGGGCAGCTCCACGACCAGATCGTGGAGCTGCGACTTGGGCCCTGCATCGCCGCACGCCCAGAGCGCGAGCAGCGCGAGCGTTGCCGCGAGCCGCGGCAGCGCGACGCCGGCGCGGCGGGATGGCCGGGCCGCGGTCAGGCGCGCAGGTGGTCGGCTCGCCAAGTGCGGATCATCTGCTTGATCGTCGTGCGATCGGTGATGTGGTCGGTCAGCACCTTCTGCGCCAGCGGCACCAACTCCTCGTCGCTCGCGAAGCGCAGCGCGATCAGCTGGCTGGGCGAGTATTCCTGCACCCGCGGACGCCAGTCGGCGGGCAGCAGGCGGGACAGGCGCTCGCGCTCCTCGGCGCGAATCACGCGGTCCTGCACGCGCAGGGCGAAAAGGCGCGCCTGGAGGGCGAGGATCGCGAGCACGACGGCGAGGACGATGTCGGCGACGGCGTTTGCCTGCACGGCGCGGCCCGGGTACGCCCAGATCTTGTACAGATAGAACACTCGCCAGAGCAGATTGAGCACCAGGAGCGGCACCGCGACGAAGTGGTAGGCGGGCACGTACTTCGCGTGGTTGGCGAGAGTCTGCGATGGATTGGCCATGCGGTTCTCCTGAGGCTCGTGGTGGCGGCTCAGCCGCCGATGTGGGACATCTCTACCTTCTCGAACTTCCGATCCGTGGCGGCGAGCTCGGCCCTCACCTCCGAGTAGCGGTCGGTGCGGGCACCCCAGACGCGAGCGAGCGCGCGCTCGAGCTCGGCATCGTCGGCGCCGCTGCGCAGCAACTCGCGCAGGTCGAAGCCCGCGCCGGCGAACAGGCAGGTGAAGAGTCGGCCCTCGGGTGACAGCCGCGCGCGCGTGCAGTCGCCGCAGAACGGCTGGGAAACGGAGGTGATGACGCCGATCTCGCCGGCTCCGTCCGCGTAGCGCCAGCGCTCGGCCACCTCGCCGGGGTAGGTCGCGTCGAGCGGCTCGAGCGGAAACTGCGCGCCGATGCGCTGCACGATTTCGCTCGCCGGGACCACCTGATCGCTGCGCCAGCCATTGGTGTTGCCGACGTCCATGTACTCGATGAAGCGCAGGATGCAGCCGGTGCCGCGGAAGTGCCGCGCCAGGTCGACGACGCCATCGTCGTTCACGCCGCGCTGAACCACGGCGTTGACCTTCACCGGGGTCAACCCGGCGGCCGTGGCGGCAGCGATGCCGCGCAGCACGGCGTCGACCGGCACACCCACGCCGTTCATGCGCTGAAACACCGCGTCCGCGAGGGAGTCGAGGCTCACCGTCACGCGTCGCAGGCCGGCCGCGCGCAGTCGGGGGGCGGCCTCCGGCAGCAGCACTCCGTTGGTGGTGAGGGTGAGGTCGTCGAGTCCGGGAAGATCGGCGAGCATGGCCACCAGCCTAGGCAGGTCGCGGCGCACCAGGGGCTCGCCACCGGTGATGCGGACCTTCTGCACGCCGAGATGGGTCGCGGCGCGCACCACCCGCGCGATCTCCTCGTAGCGCAGGACTTCCGAGTGGGGCAGGAAGGCGAAGCCGGGTCCAAACACCTCTCGCGGCATGCAATAGGTGCAGCGGAGGTTGCAGCGGTCGGTGACCGAGACGCGTAGATCGCGCAGCGCGCGTCCGCGCGTGTCCAGCAACGGCATGCTGCGGATTATAGGCTCTCGCGCGACGCGGCGGCGGGCGAGTGCGTGGGCGTGCCGAGCGCGGCGGCGGTCACCCGATGGCGATAGGCGAACGTGCGCTCCAGCCGCCGCCGGGCGATCGCGCCGCCGAACATCCGGCCGAGGGCGCCGAGGGGCAGTACGTACTCGACGCGATCCTCGAGAATGCTGCGGCCTGGGCCGTCGGCGAGCATGCGGTGCGTGTGCTCCCAGACCGCGAAGGGGCCGCGAATCTGGACATCGCGAAAGCTCTCGCCCGGGACGACGGCCTCGATGCGGGCCAGCCACACGATGGTGAGGGGCCACCGGCCGAGCCGGAAAGAGACCGTTTCGCCGTCGCGGAGCGCCGCGGCGTCGTGGAGCAGCCGTACGGTCTCCCAGGGCGGCACGAGCCGCGAGAACGCCCCCGGCTCCGCGTGCCAGGCGTAGAGGCGCTGGGCGTCCACGGGCATGGCGCTGCGGCGGATGAATACCTCTCGGACTGGCGGCGTCATGCAAACAGCAAGCTACACCCGCGCGCGCAGCGCACCAAGCGCTGTTCTGCGCGCTCGCTTCCCTCGACGGGTGCGCGCAGAAGGTCCGGACGCGGCCCGCAGGCCGCGCCGGGCGAATTCGGGGGCCGCGAACGGCGCTCGACCGCTCGTCTCGCACCGAGGTCCGGCCGCGAGCCGGGGCTCGGGCGGTTTTCCGGGTGGGGGACAACGATCGAGAGGAGGCGTGGACTGAGGCGCCGGTGCTCGCCCCGGAGAATCGGGGGCTTGGTGGGTGTAGCAGTTGCCCGGGATCCGGCGAGATCGGTGAACAGCGCGCGTGGTTCCACGCCTTCCTCCGATGCTTTCTTTTACCTGGAAACGACAAGGAGGCGACTCACGGTCGGACCTCGGTGCAGACTTTCCGAGCCACGTGCACTGTCGCCGCAGAATCCGCCCGGAAAGGGTGGCGCAAGTAGATCCTCGCGCAGTAAGAGGCCGGCGAGGCGCGCCTGACGTCCGCGCTCATGAACCTGAGCTCGCGATCGAGCATCCGTCCCGGTGGCGTAGCATGCGCCGCGTGGCGGCAGAGGCGCGTATCGTTCATCTCGACTCCCGGCTGGTGGTGATCGACAAGCCGCCGGGGCTCAGTCTCGCCACCAAGCCGAGCGAGCCGGGTGCGGCCGTCGCGCGCATTCGCGCGGCGCTCGCACCCGCGGAGCGCGCGGCGCTTGCGGGCGGCGAGCTTCATCTCGTGCACCGACTGGACGTCAACACCTCGGGCCTGGTCGTGCTGGCCCGGGATGCCGACATGCATCGCGCGCTGGTGACCGCGTTCTCCGAGCGTCGGGTCGAGAAGGTGTACCTGGCGCTGGTGTGGGGCCGGCCACGGCCGGCCCCCGGTGAGTGGACGTCGCCGCTCGGACCCGATCGCGCCGACCGCCGCCGCATGCGCGTCGATCCGGCGGGGCGGCCCTCGGTGTCCGGTTATGCCATTCGCGAGAGCGGCCACGGCGTGAGCCTGCTCGAGCTGCGGCCGCGGACGGGGCGGACGCACCAGCTTCGCGTGCATGCCGCTCACGCCGGTCATCCCATCGTCGGTGACGATCTGTACGGCGGCCCCAGGCATCGCGGCGTGAAGGACCGCGACCTGCGCGCGGCGCTCGCCCCGGACCACACGCTGCTGCACGCCTATGCGCTGACCCTGCCGGCACCGCCGCTCGCGGAGCCGCTGACCTTGCGCGTCGCGCCGCCGTCGCAATTCACTCGCGCTCTCGTGGCCTGCGGCTGGATGGTGCCGGCGTGAGCGCCGCGGTCGCTCTGGGCGTCTGGCTGGGGCTCGCGGCGGTGAGCTTCGTCGCGTTGTTCTTCGTCGCCGCGCCCTACGGACGTCACGCCGAGGGTTTTCGCGGGGCGACCGTCGAGAGTCGCGCCGGATGGTTCGCGATGGAGCTGCCGGCGCTGCTCTCGTTCACGCTCTGTTTCGCCCTCGGCCCATACCGCCAAGGTGCGGCAGCCGCGATTGCGCTCGCGCTGTGGCTTGCCCACTACGTACATCGCGCCTTGGTGTATCCCTTCCGGCTGCGCGATCCGCGCCGCCCGATGGCGCTCTATGTCGTGGTGATGGCCTTCTGCTTCAACTGCGTCAACGGCACGTTGAACGGCCGCTACCTGTTCGCCCGCCCTGGGGGGACAGACTCCGCGTGGCTGCGCTCGCCGCGCTTCTGGATCGGGTGCGCTCTCTTCGTTGCCGGCTGGGCCGTGAACTTGTGGTCGGACGAGACCCTGCGTCGTCTCCGGCAGCCGGGCGAGACGGGATACCGGGTGCCGCGCGGCGGGCTCTTTCGCTGGATCTCCTGCCCCAACTACCTGGGCGAGGGGATCGAATGGACCGGTTGGGCGCTCCTCACCGGATCACCGGCGGGGGTCGCTTTCGCGCTCTGGACGTGGGCGAACCTGGTGCCGCGGGCCCGCGCCAACCATCGCTGGTATCGCGCCCGCTTCGCCGACTATCCGCCGGAGCGCAAGGCTCTGCTCCCGGGGATCTGGTAGCGCGGGTCTCGACGAGTTCGGCTCGTCGGGGCGCAGCTAGTGCACTTGCGCCGACGGACTGTCTTCGCCGTCGGCCGCCGTCTGGGCGAGGTCGCTCCAGTCCTCGGTCGCCAGGATCGCGATGAAGGCCTCGACCACGTCGGGATCGAACTGGCGACCGGCCTCGCGGCGCAGCTCCTCGATCGCCACCTCGGCGGAGCGCCCGCGCCGATACGGACGATCCTGGGTGATGGCGTCGAAGGTGTCGACCACGGCAAGGATCCGCGCGCCGAGCGGGATCTGCGTGCCGGCGAGGCCGAAATAGCCGGGATAGGCCACGCCGTCGCGGCGGCCGTCCCAGCGTTCCTGGTGATAGCGGATCAACGGCTCCACCTCGCGCAACTCCTCGACGCCGCGCACGATCCGGAGGCCGATCTCGACGTGCTGCTCCATGGCGATCTTCTCGGCGGGATCGAGCGGTCCGGGCTTGTTCAGAATGCTCTCCGGGATGCCGATCTTGCCGACGTCGTGCAGCACCGCGCCGTAGCGCAGCAACGTGAGCTCATGAAGGCTCATCGCCATCCGCTCGCCCACCCGCACGGCCAGCGCCGCGACCCGCTGGACGTGTCCCTCGGTGGAGGGGTCCTTGGCCTCGATCGCGCCGGCGAGGGACGCCACGGCGACCTCGAAGTCGCGTCGCAGTTGTCGCTGCTGCGCGCGCAGCTGCTCGAGCAGGCGCCGGTTGCGGCTGGCCATCCAGCCGCCGAGGATCGCGAAGCCGGTGAACACGGCGACGCTGCTGTAGCCCGGAGCGAGCACTTGCTGCGCCGGGTCGTTGGTTGCGGTGAGGGCGGCGAGCGGCGCGGTGACCAGGGCGCTGATGTAGGCCGTGCACGCGATGCCGTTCACGAGCAGCGCCGGACCGAGGCCGCCTTGCAGCGCCGCGAGCGCGATCGGCGCCGCGATGCCCACCGCCAGCCAATGCGGGAATCCCCAGCCGATGCGCGGCAGGACGTAGGCCGGCAGCACCGCCAAGACGAGGAGCAACGCCGTCCACGCGAGCGTGCGTCGGCTGTGCAGCCAGTCGCCGAGTGCGCGCCGCTCGGCGGGGATCAGCACCACCTCCGGACGCAGGAACATCAGCAGAGGAAGACCGAGAACGAGCGCCGCCAGGAAGTCGCCGGTCCACCAGAACGACAAGTTGCGCAGGACGGGCGCGCGCGCCGGTGCGATGAAGCCGAGGCTTACCAGCACCGCGGTGCCGGTGATCGCCGACAGCACATTGCTGAGCACGCCGCCGAGCATCACGGTACGCGACAGCCGCGTCCAGGCGCCGCCCTCGGGATGGCGCAGGGCGAGGGCCGGCACGGCGGTGGTGGCGGCGTGGACGAGGGCGAACAGCACCATACCCGAGAAGGTCCCGGCGGCGCCCGCGGAAGAGAGGACCGATCCGAGCGCCACGCCGAGGACACCCCACAGTCCGAACGACGCGCCCGCCGCCAGGATGACCGCCGCCGGCGGGAAGAGGAACGTGGCGCCATCGGGCTGCAGGAAGTGCGCCGCCAGGTCCGAAGCCAGCTTGAAGGCCAGCGCGGTGCCCAGCACCGCCAGTGCGTTGCGCACCGCGGGGGAGTGGAGAGAGCGCTGCGCCACAGAGCCCGTCTGCATCTGCGCCTCCGACTGGATGGACCGATCGGCAGGAGCGTAGCAGGACTGGATCGGGAGGGAGTACTTCTGACCGCGTTCCCCGAGCGGGGCCCGGGTGGCGCCGCGCCGGCTCAGTGCGAGACGGGAACGGCGACGGCGCGCGGCGGATACTTCGTGGCCACGTAGTCGTCGATGATGCGGCGGAAGGCTTCCGCGAGCTCGGTGTAATTGCCCTTGAGCATGGCGAACTTCTCGCCGTCCACGAACACCGGGCAGGTCGGCGCCTCACCGGTACCCGGCAAGCTGATGCCGATATTCGCCGCCTTCGACTCGCCCGGACCGTTCACCACGCAGCCCATCACGGCGACGGTCATCGTCTCGACGCCCTCGTAGGCGGTCTTCCACTCCGGCATGCGCTCGCGGACGTAGCCCTGGACCTTCTCGGCGAGCTCCTGAAACGTCGTGCTGGTGGTCCGACCGCAGCCGGGGCAGGCGGTGATGCTGGGGGCAAACGAGCGCAATCCGAGGGACTGCAGCAGCTCGCAGCAGGCGTAGACCTCTTCCCGCCGGTCGCCGCCCGGCTTCGGGGTGAGCGAGATCCGAATCGTGTCGCCGATACCGTCGTGCAGGAGGATGCCCATGGCCGCCGACGACCAGACCAGCCCCTTCACGCCCATGCCGGCCTCGGTGAGGCCGAGATGGAGCGGCTGTTCGGTGCGCTGGGCGAGCTCGCGGTAGACGGCGATCAGGTCGACCGGCCGAGAGA
>WBZN01001192.1_pt1 | contig 16309 bp, 11 predicted proteins | sample 5204281 | NCBI WGS metagenome assembly WBZN01 (sample SAMN12344347, study PRJNA552823) | activated sludge metagenome | biome: Activated sludge suspended growth; feature: Nitrification reactor; material: Wastewater; isolation source: activated sludge from nitrification reactor of wastewater...
GGACCAGGAGCCTCAGCCAGGGGGGCGCCCCGTCGCCGGTTTCCGCCCTCCCCAGCGGCGTTTGCGGCGATTCGTTCAACAACCCCGACAGCCAAGCGTGCGAGGGCCGGGCGTCTGCTGGCAATCCTTCTATCAGGTAGCCGTCGATACCCGTCGCGTTGGTGAGTATCAGAGCCGACTCGCGAATCAGCAGAGCGGGCAGGACCTCCGCGCGTAGCATGTTGGACAAGTCGTCGCGATCCACGGCGGTTGGAATTCGCCGAGCGGCGAGTCCAGATACCTCTTCCACTGGAAAGGGGATACCGAACACTCGGCGATCCACGAGACCGAGGAAGGCTCGACGGCAGGGCAGCACCACCGCGGCAAATACTCCGCAAAGAACGAGGATCTCGACGAGGAATGCCGGCGAGGGAGACGGATCCGCCCACCGAGTCAGCCACGCCAGCGCGCCCAGAAAAAGAACCAGTACGCTGGTTCCAAAGGCGTACGCACCCAGGAGTCGATTCGACCGGATCTCGAGCGGCGCCAGCGCGCCCCGTCGAATGGCGTACAGGTAGCACAAGGGAAGCAGGGGGATGCACAAGTACACCGGCCGCATAACAGTCGCCGCCGAGAGGCTCACCGGTATCAAGGCAACGAAGCTGTGGACCGCGACCAGTGGACCGAGCCCAAACAGCAGGCCGAAGAACATCGCGCGTCGCGCCACCGAGGCGCGCGAACTCGCCGGCGGTCCAAGGCTGCCGATCAGGAGTAGCACCATCGCAACAGCCAGCGTGCCCAGAACAAACCAGGCGGTCTTCGCCGCGATACCGTCAATCAGCCGGTGCGCATCCAGGAGCGCGAGGATCGCCGCGACGAAATACAGCGCCGTTACCACCGCACGGCGGGCCCGCCTGCCAAGCAACTCTTGGGGCACGAGAAGATGCAAATGCACCGTCAGCGGCAGGAAGAACCACACTACGGCGTGGAATACCACCAGGGAGCCGAACGGGCGGCCCGCCGCTCCTCCCGACGCGAGCCAGAGCGCCGTGTCGTAAGAGAACAGCAGCATGACGGCCCAGGTCTCGTCGCGGGGACGCACGAGCAAGAGAACCAACGTGCCGGTAGTCCAAAAGACCAGCGGTCCGACGAGCGAGAACAACATGACCGGCGCCCTGCTTCTGGTCTCTCGCGCAATCTCTAGGTGGACTGCGCGCCCATCCCGCAAGACCTTGAACGGCACGATTCTGCTCTTTCCCAGGAGATCGGACAGTGACCTCGCTCGATTCTCCAGGTACGACTGAAAAGGCTCGCCGTTCACTTCCAGAACGCGATCGCCCTTGCGCAAGCAGTCAAGGCGCTCGCCCATGCAGTCGCCGGAGTCCAAAACGGCTTGCGCGCTGGCGGGGAGACTTGGTACGCCGGCGCGCAGCAGGCTCACGGGATACACGACACATGGCACTAGTACCGCCAGCGCGGCCACCATCGACACCGCGTCGGGCCATCGCGAATGGCGTGGAGAGTCGGTCAAAGGGAGCTACTCGGAGCCGCTGACGGGGCCATGGCAAGCCTGCATTGCGGCACCGCGCTCCGGCCACTCCGACACGCTCAGCTCCAAAGCGATGGCGCCCGCCAATCGGCCGTCGCCGTCCCAGCACGGAGCGGCAGCGATCACGGAGATGTCCCGTACGAGCTGGACCCGGTCGGACTCAATGACGACGGCTCGCCCCTCCCTTATCGCACGCCGCAGGCATTCGCCGCCGCCGTTGAAGCTCTCTACGGGCTCGTCGCGCACAAGCTCTCCTCCGCTTCGTCGCCACACCGCCAATCCATTGCCTTTCGGGTCCGCGAACATTGAGCATAGCGCTGGTGGCGTTTCGCGCATCAGCTGCTCGATCACCGCAGGAATTGCCGTCGCCGGAGCGTCGGCGAGACGTCGACTCCAATCGGTCGCCAAGTGCTTGAGCGAGGCTGGGGAGTCGAGCTCGAAGGTCTGCGTCAAGACGTGCGCTCGGATGCCCAAACGATACATGCGCCGGACCATCTCCTTGAGCTCTCCGATGTCTCGGGACCCTTCCTGCACGCTTCGGCCGAGCTCGCGAATCGTCGACAGGACTTCGTCCGACGAAGCGATCTGCTGACGCGTGATCCCAGAAATCTCGCGCGCGACCCGAGACATCCCGTCGATCACGCCACGCAGATCGGCAATGGCGGCGGCACCGACCTGCGCCCGTGCGATCACACTCGTCAGCTCCTTGCAGACCTCTTCGATCGCCACGACGATCGCTCGGATCGCGCCCACCAGTTCCTCCAGCAGTCCACGCACGGAATCGATCGACTCGCGCGTCTCCTTCGCCAGTCGACGGACTTCGTCCGCGACGGCCGCGAATCGATGCCCCCGGTCTCCAGCCGCAGTCGCCTCGATGGCGGCATTGAGGGAAAGTACGTGCGTTTCCGTCGCGATCTCGGCGATCCAAGCGAGAATGCGCACGATGTCCTTCGAACGCGCGGCGAGCGTGTCGGCATGCGTGCTCATCACCGAGATCCGATCCTTCATCTGGACCAGTCCGGCAAGGCCGAGCTCCATACCGCGAGCTCCCTCCTGTCCAGCACGCTCGACTCGGGCCGCGAGATCGATCTGCGCCAACGCGCCCAACGCGATCTGCGCCGAAGCGTGCGTCACCTGCTCCATAGCCGCGGTGATCTCCGCCACCGACGCTCCCTGCTGCGAGGCGCAGGCCGATAGGTCGACGAATGTGGCGTCAGCCTCCGCGATCGCCGCCGGAATCTTGACGGTGCTGTCCTGCATGGCGCGCGAGTGTGCGGACAGCGCCTCCAACGCGTCAGCGAAGTCGGCATGAAGCTCGCTCGGCAGCGCGTCCACGGTCCCTGGGGCTGCGCCCAGGTCACCGTTACCTAGCCTTTCGAAAGCGTACGCCACGTCCGGCGACTGCCACCAGGGAGCTTGGGGCGTCGGCAGCCGACGCATTTCCAGGTAGTGTGCGCATCCCGCCCCGCTCGCCACGACGAGAAAGATCGTCGCCAGCCAGGAGGGGGCGCCGTATCGCTCCGCTTGATGCAAGAGCAGCCAGCCGCTCAGCAGGAGTCCGAACCCCAGAGCCCATGCCAGCCGCGCCGCAGTCGAGCGATCGAGAACCGACGGTGGCGCCTCGGCGCGCGCGTAAAGCGCCAGCCCCAAGCTGTCCTTGTCTCGCGCGGCGCTGATGCTTGACGGCTCGGATCCCCCTGGCGGAACCCCGGCCGCCCTCATCCGCCGGTCCGCAAGGAGCGGCTCAACGGCGCGTCAGAAAGCGACTCCCGCTCTAGAGCCATTCGACTCTGTACGCACAGGCGGCGCCGCCCTCCTTTCGGCACGCCTCCGTTGCATGGGTCACCCTGATCAACAGCGGATCGGGCACAAAGCGAGCGGCAAAACCGTGAACGATTCCAAGGTCAAAATCACAGGGATACGGCGTGTCAACCACGACGAGACCCGAGCGCTGATCGACGGCGCGGAGCGCGTAGTGCCCAATGCCCTCCAACATCTCGCCGGTCGTCGGATCGAACATCGGGCGTCCCCCGAAACGGTGGTTCATGTGATAGCCGACGTCGATCGCACCGAGAGCGGTGGGAACGTCCACGATGTTCGGCGGCAGCAGCGCTGTTTCTGGGATCTTGAGACCGACATAGAACAGCGTGCGGGCCCCTACCTTCTTCGCGATCGCGGCGAAAGCCGCGAGCCAGGCCGTACTGGGATACCAGCTGCCTGGATGAATCTCGTCGATGCCCGCGTCCTTGAGAAATCGACGCGCCGTCGCCTCGAATGCGCCCATGCCCGCAACGATCGACAGAATCGCCTCTCCCGAAGCCTCCACATCCGATATCGCCACTTCTTTCATCTCGCCCTCCTTGGCACGTCAACAGGATCAACAGCAGGATCGACAGCGTTCGACCGAAAGGCCCGTCCGGTGGAGCTACGCGAAGAAGTCATCACGCACCTCGGCGGCGCGCCGGCGCAGCACCACCTGGAGGGCGTCGCAAAGGCTGGGCACAGTCTCGAGTCCCTGAAGATCCATGCCAATGCGCGTCAACGTCAAAGCGATATCCGGATTGATGCCGCTGAGCAAACATTCGGCGCCGAGTAAGCGCACCGACTTCGAAAGCCTGACCAGTTGATCGGCGGTTCTCGTGTCGACGAGCTCGACGCCGGTGACGTCGATGATGACGGCCCGAGCCTGCCGACGGATGACGCTATCGAGAAGCAGTTCCGTCATTGCAGCGCTCCGGTCGGCATCGGGATTCCCGACAATCGGCAGGCACAGGACGCCATCCCAGATCTCGATGGTGGGGCTCGACAATTCGCGGATGGTATGAACCTGCTCCTGGATGGTGTCGATCCTCGACTTCAGCTCTCGCGCAGCAGCGCCCTGTCGCGCGAGAAGCGCCGCCGTAACCGCCTTGCTGTTGGCCAACTCCCGGATGAACACCGAGAAGGAGATCTCGAACTCCGCGAAGCGATCTTCGTCGCCCGCACCATCGAAGAGTCCGAGACAGCCATCGTAGTCGGCCTCGGAAGCCAGTCGAATGGCGGTGAGCATCCGACGAAGACGCGGCGCGTCGATCGAAGAAACGCCCGACTCCGGCACCACCGTCACGACCGCCCCAGTCCGCGCGCCAGAGGTTTCCTGGGCGACAAAGTGCACACGTCATTTCTTGGTTGAGCCAAGAGCCTAGTACCTCCGGACCTAAACCGCGCTGCCTGAGTACGCCCGAAAACAGCAAAGGGCGTGCCACCGCGGGCAGAGAGGCGCCCGGCAGAACCGAATGATCGCCGACAGAGGCCCTCTCTTCTTCAACGTCCGTGTCGAGTCGCTTCATGGATGCCGCAGTCAGCCGAATAGCCGAACTCTCGCTGATCTGGGCCCACATCACGCCGCGTGCGCACGGGCAGCGCGAGCGCACCGCGCGACCGTCGCGCAACGTGGCAACGATCACTTTCGCGGCGGCCCGGGAACCTGCTCGCGAACAGTCCGGATCGGACTGTTCGACGCATTCCAAGCACCGTCTGGGGCCACGCAGCCCTTCCGCCGGGCGTCGCGCGAACACATCGGCCGACGAAGCGCGACGGTGACGTGGCTATGGGGCTGCCATCCGTCCACTTATTAGACTTATTGTCTCGACTTTCGAACGCTTCCCCGACCGTCACCGTCCCCACAGCCGACACCACCGCCGACGTCGCCGATCCTGCGGTAGGTGATCCATGACTCGCCCGGGCCGCGGGAAGGTCGTCGCCAGCAGCCCCACGAGCGGCAGCAGCAGATCCTGGGCCGGCCAGCGGAAGCGTGGATCGCCGAGGAACACGGCGGCGAGCAGCACCAAGTAGAGCGCGCCACCGAGCAGCACCGTGACACCCAGGCGATCGCCGAGCGACCGGCGCCAGCCGCGCGCGGCGAGGGACAACGCGCAGAGCTGCAGCGCGGCGGTCAGGACGAAGCCGGCGACGAGAATCGCGCGCGCGACGGCGCCTCCCGCGGGCGGAGCGGCCTCTGGATCCGGAGCCGCGGTGCGCCGTGTCAGCTGCTCCGGCTGCTTCTGCTCCTCGAAGATCATCTCGCCGACGCTGCGATCCGCGTCGAACATCAACCGCAGCTTGCGCACGTAGAGTCGCGCCGCGCGCAGCGGGTGCCTGGCGATCCAATACCTGGCCGCGTCCTCGAGCGCGCGCTCGCGCTCGAATCCCTTGCGCCCCAGGCTCGCCGGCGCGGACTTCGCGATCTCCTCGGCGGTGGCCAGGTACCAGGTGCCCGTGGCGCGCGGGTTGTTGCCCAGGAAGAGATCGCTCCCGCCGGTGCTGGTCAGCAGAGAGAAATGATCCAGCGTGACCTGGTTGCGCACGCCCCACGGCAGCAGGACCGCGTGTTGCAGCGCCAGTACCAGGCCCAGCTCCGCGGCGAGCGTACGGAGCCGTTTGCCCGAAACCAGCGCTGCCGGCAGCCAGATCCAAGGCATCAGGTAGCCGATCGAGCGCGTGAGCGTGAACAGGCCCGCGGCGACCCCGGCCCACGCGGCTGGCGCGAGCGCGCGCGGTTGCTGGGCGGCCCGCACGGTCAGCCAGGCGAACAGCAGGAGCAGCGGCAGGAACAGATTCTCCGACAGCACCAGGCAGGGCATGAGCACCAGCCGCGGTTCGAAGGCCGCAAACATCCCCGCCGCGAGCGCCGCGCGATCGCCCCACAGCGCCCGCGCGATGAGCGCGATCAACACGACCGAAATCGTGCCGAGCAGCACCTGCAACACCGCCACCCCCGCGAGCGGCGACGGCATCCAGGAGACCGCTGCGATCAGCAACGAATAGAGCGGCGGCCAAGTCGCGTCCGGCGCGCCCGGGCGTACGCCGTACACGCCGGTCGCCACCAGATTCAAGCCACGCTGGAGGTACGACCAGCCGTCGGCGGTCGGCGGCGTGAGGAACAGCGCGGCCGCCACGCTCCGCAGGACGAGCGCCACAGCGGCCGGCGCGACGAGCCACCGATGCCCACTCGCGGCAGCCGCGGTGACGGCGTCGTCTCCGGCTCGCGGTGTCCGTTCGTCCGTCACGGCGACGGTCTCCCCCACGAAATCATCCGGCGACTGTACCCTTCTCAGGAATCGAAATCACCGCACGCGGGAGAAGTGCCGTCGGTCCAGGAGCAAGCGTTGGACGGCCTCGGCTAGGCGTCGCCTCGCCCCCACGGCCACCACGCCCGCCAACCCCGCCGGGATGGCGGCCTCTCCCCCACCTGGCTGAGATGAAAGTCCTCGAAGGCCTCGGCCGGCGCCACGCCTTCGTTGCCGTAGCGCTCGCGCAGGTAGTGCAGGTGATCCATCACGAACAGATAGAGATCGGTCTCGGTCCGCCCCGGGAAGTCGTCGAGGATGCCGGCACCGCGGATGGCTTCGACCATCGGCCGGTAGAGACTCTCGCGCCACGAAGCCACGGCCTCCGCGGCGGTCACCGGGCGGTGCAGCTCCATGCCGCGGTAGTAGCGGTGCTTGCTGATGTGGTCGAGTAGACGCTGGTAGCCGTCCGGCTCGGTGACGCGGAAGTCGTCCGGGTGCTCCGGCACGAGGCCGGTGACGACCAGGAACTCGTCGAGTCCGCGGCGCAGCAGGAGATCCTCCACGGAGGTGTCGGCATCGAGGGTCACCGGTGTGACGAACTCTTGCACCCGCGCCTCGATCGCCGGCGCGCCGAGCGAGCGCTCGACGGACACGCGATGGTGGCCATCGACCACGAAATACGCCTCGCCCACCTTGTAGAGCTCGACCGGCGGGAAGCCGCGATCGCCCTCGGCGGCCTGGCGCACGCCCTCCCAGCGCTCGCGCAGGGCCTCGCTCCGCGGCAGGAAGGCGCGATTGAAGTCGCCGGCGCGGCCGAGCGAGCCCACGATGCTGTCGAGCGGAACCTCCTGCAGCCCGCGATCGACCAGGCTGTGCAGACGCAGCTGCTCGCGCACGGTCTCGAACGGCAGCAACTCGCGCGGCTCGCCGCGCAGCAAACGCAGCAGGTCCGCCATGAAGGCGGCGCGGCGGGCGGAATCGAAATGCGGCATGGGAGCGCACGGCGCCCCGCAGAGGGGCGCCGCCACAGAACGGTCAGGGCTTGGCGGGCGCAGGAATCACGGCCGGCAGGCGCACCGGGATCTTCTTGAAGGGATCGCCCGAGCGCAGGATCTTCTCCTGGGTGGTGCCGGCCGGCACGATCAGGTCGACGATCGGCGGCTGCTGATCGTCGTCGTCGCGGCCACCGCCGAAGTGGTCGCTATTCCCGCCCGGCGAGATGGGCAGCAGCATCAGGCGCTCGTCCGAGGCCTTGTCCAGACCCGGCGCGTTGATCTCGAAGCGCAGGTCGATGTCGGCGCCGGTGGTGAAGACCACGTAGCCCCAGTCGGCGCGCGCCGGTCCGCCGAGGAACGAGTCCGGGACGAAGAAGCGGATCGTCGAGCCGGAAACCCGCACGCGGGTCGGGAAGAAGACGCGCGATTCGAGCTCGTCCGGGAGCGCCGCCTTCAGGCGCTCGGCGTCCTCGCGATCGGCGCCGTCCTTCTGATTGAGCTGGCGCTTCAGCGACTTGAGCAGGATGTTCTTGAGCGCCGTACGGGCCTCGAACGGCCGCGGCGTGAGACAGATCATGCGCTCCCAGCCGTTCGCGGGATCGAGCTCGGCGCGGCGTCCGGGCAGCGTCACCACGCCGCCGGAGCCCGCGACGTGGTCGGTGTCGATGTAGATGTCGAGATTGGTGGTGTAGAACCCGAGGCGCGCGATGTCGTCGAGCGAGGTGCCGCCGACGTCGATCGTGCGTCGCGCCGTGGGGCGAACGTGCTGCGCGAACGTCGCCGCGAATTCCGTGCCGCCGCTCACCCGGCTCGCCGACAGCGAGAGCAGATCGAGGTCGCCCTTGGCCAGGCCGTAGTACGACAAGGGATACGTCAGGTCGCCGTCGCCGTGGTCGTCGCCGCGCGCATCCTCGAGGGTGAAGATCTTGTCGGCGCCCAACACCGGCGCTGCCGCGAGGCAGAGGGAGAGAGTCCACAGCGCGAGTCGCTTCATAGTGTCTCCGGGGAAAACCAGCATCGGGCCCGGCCGCCATGACGGCTGCCGGGCCCGCGCCGGCAAAGCTACCTCAGAACTGAATCTTCATGAAGGCCTTGATGCGCTGCTGGTCGAAGTTGCGGCGCTCGAGGCTGTTCCAACCGCCGAAGCGGCCGGCGAATCCGAGCGAGCCTTCCCGCACGCCGAAGTCGTGAGCGACCTGGGCCGACGCCTGCTGCGGCACGAAGCCGCCGCCGAAGTTCGGGTCGAAGGTGCCGAAGTTGTACTGGTACTCGAAGCCGAACTCGGCCCCGGCCAGCACATAGCGCGCCTTCAGGCTGATCTGATTCTTCTTGCTCACGCCCGAGGACATCTCGTGCAGCTGATACGCCTGGAACGCGGTGTTGCCGTCCTTGAGGTCGGCGTCGTAGTACTGGTACGTGAGCGACGCGTAGAGGTCGTCGCTGAGCTGATAGCCGGCGCCCAACTGGTACGTCTTGTAGTTGAGGTCGCGGTCGTCGTCCGAGAGGCTGTCGAACGGCTTCCACTGGTAGCCGGTGACGCCGTTGACGGTGATCACCGGCGGGTTGCCGTAGATAGCGGCGCTGGAGTTGCCGTTCCCGTTGTAGGCGTTCACGTTGTTCTTGCACGCCACGCCGCCGCCCGGGCAGTCGCCCGCCTGGTACGGCAGGAAACTGGCGTCGTTCATGCGCTTGTCGGTTTCCTTGATGAACTTCAGCTTGCCGAACAGGTCGATGCCCTTGCCGACGTCCGCCACGTACTTGCCGCGCAGGACGCCCAGGGTGGTCTTCTTGTCCTGGAACGGAGCGTACGCGCTACGGAAATTGTGGCCGATGCCGGCGTCGCTCTCGTGGTTCGGATACAGCGACTGGTCGATCGGGCGCGACGAATCGCCCCACGCCTGCCAGTTTGTGTTGTAGCCGATCAGCGTAAGCTCGCCCGAGAGCTCGAGAGCGCCGGTGTTCCAGGTCGGCGCGACCGTGACGCCCTTCCAGCCGATGACCGTCTCGGCCATGGGCTCGTCGAAGTCGGTGAACTCGTTGTCGACGTTGATCGTCGCCACCTGCTGCGCGGTGCCGTCCCAGCCGCCGTAGCCCAGGCGGGTCGGGTTGCCGGCGAAGACGCCGAACGCGGCGTTGGACGGGCCGGGGAAGTAGAAGGCTCCGTCGTGACCCTCGGTGATCAGCACGTCGCTCTCGCGACGGGCGGCCATCATCGAGAGGTACTCGGCGCCGATGTCGAACCCTTCGATGGCGACCGAGAAGCCGCCGCCGAGGTCGTTCAGGTCGACATTCAGCTTGAACGACTCGTCCTTGTGCTTACCGGTGATCACCGGCGAGAAGCCCGAGGTGCCGAAGGTGCCGAACGCCCCGCCCTTGATCGGCGTGTCGGACGACGAGTGATAGATCGCGCCGCGGACGTCGAGCTTGCTGCTCGGGTGGAGACCGAAGCGCGCGCCGACCACTTCGTTGCGGAAGCGCGTCAGCGTGTTCTGCCCGTTGTCGAGGTTGGTGTCGTGGGTGTTGACCTCGATGTCGTTCACGTACTCGGCGATGCCGAGCAGGTCGAACATCGGGCTGAAGACGTACTTCGCCTGCCCGCCGTAAGCGGCGTCGGCCGCGGCGTAGGTTCCGGTGTTGAAGCTCGGGCCGGCCCACAGGCGCGGCAGCGAGATGCGCGCCGCATCCCAGGTGAAGTGGCGATTCGCGGCCGAGCCCTGGAACAGCAGGCCCGCGCCGTTGTCACGGTCGATGTAGCGGATGCGACCGATCACGAACGGGTCGAACTGGCCCCAGTCGTTGGCGCCGATGGTTGCGGAGTCGATCCACCGGTAGCCCGGGGTGAGCGTCACCGCGACGCCGCGCAGCTTGACATACTGATTGGAGCGCGGATCGAACTCGCCGCAGGCACCGCCGGTGCAGTTGCCGCCCGGCGGATTCTCGAGCGCCGGGTTGCGGCCGCCGAAGCCGCCGAAGTTCGTCCACTCGTTCTGGCTGAACCGGCTGTGCAGGCGGGCCTTCACCTCGACCTGCTTGGACACCTTGGCCGACAGCAGCAGCTCGATCTCCGTGCCCTGCCCGTTGTCGCCGTAGCCCTCGCCGGGGACGGTGGTGAAGTTGTAGAGCGAGCCGCCGAGGTTGGCGTTGCCCCACAGCCACTTGGTATAGGTCGTGCCGCCGATGATCAGCTTCGGCTGCGCGCCCGCGATGCCGGCCACCGCCGCCATCACCAGCAGCGCGACGGCGATGCGCATGACATTGGTTTTCATCTTCGTTCCCCCTGTGTCTGACGAATTCAAGAACCGCTTCACTTTTTGTAGACCATCGTCAACGTCGCCATGCTCTTGCTGGTGCCGTCGGCGTTGCACTCGTACTTCAGCATGTCGTGCTGCGCCTGCACTTCGCTGGCGTCGCCCGTGCCATTGCCGGCCAGGATGTCGATGACGTGCGGATCGCAGTCGCCGTCGTTGCCGCCGCCGAAACGATGCTGCCCTTCGTATTCGTTCACGCGCCGCGTCAGCAGCTCCTTGCCGTCCGGGAAGCCCTCGTTCGACTGCACGATGACCTGATAGCCCCACTTGGTGATGTCGCCGTCACCGAGATCCTTCTTGTCGACCGTCGCCGAGATCGTGCGCCCGGAGCCCTTGACGCGGCCCGGCACCACGATCGCGCCCGCGAGGTCGGCCGCCTTGGTGCCGACTTCCGACTTCACGCGCGAGGCGCCCTGCGGCGAGAGGATGATGCACTTGTCCCAGCCCGAGTCGGCCGCGAACTGCACGTACGTGCCCGGAATGCCCTTGGTCTGGCCGCCGCTCGTGCCGGTCTTCACGAACACGAAGATCATCTGCACCGAGAAGCCGGTCTTCATGCCCCAGGGATCCTCGAGCGCCGAGTTGACGCCGACGTCGATCGTGACCTTGCCGCCCTTCTCGCTGACCGTGAGGCCGGTGAGGTCGAACGAGCCCGGCTTGTAGACCGTGTCCGTCGGATAGGTGTAGGTCCCCGGGCCGTTGTCGTCGCCCGTCGGATCCTTGAAGCTCACCTCCTGCGCGGCGAGGGCGCTCGCCATGACCACCCCGACGCCCGCGAGTGCCAGCCACTTCCATGTTGCTCTCATTGCACTCCTCCTTTCGTTACCCTGATGCCTGGACTGTCTCAACCCTTGACCGCTCCGGCGGTGAGGCCGGAGACCAGGTATTTCTGCAGGAACAGGAACAGCACCACCACCGGAATGGTGACGATGATCGAACCGGCCGCGAAGTACCCCCATTGCTGAGAGAAGCCGCCGACGAAGAACCGCAGCCCGACGGGCGCGGTATACATGTTTTCCTTGTCCATCAGCGTCGCCGCCAGGATGAACTCGTTCCACCCGGTCATGAACGAGAACAGCGCGGTGACCGCCACGGCGGGCTTGGCGAGCGGCAGCACGATGCGGAAGAAGATCGTCGCCGGTCCGGCGCCGTCGATCAACGCCGATTCCTCGAGCTCGCGCGGGATGGTGTCGAAGTAGCCCTTGAGCATCCAGACGCAGAACGGAATCGCAGTGGTCGCGTACACCAGCACCAGGCCGACACGCGAGGAGCCCAGACCGAGCCACTGCACCAGGATGATGTACAGGGGGATCAGCATCAGCGTGCCGGGGAACATCTGCGACACCAGGAACGACATCAGCCCGGCCCGGCGCCCGGGGAAACGGAAGCGCGAGAAGGCGTAGGCCGCCGTGCACGCCAGGAACACGCCGAGCACCGTGGTGGCGGCAGCCACGATCGCGCTGTTGAGTAGCCAGCGGCCGAACGGCTGCTGGGTGAGCACGTCGTGAAAATTGCTCGTCGAGAAATGCGTCGGCCAGGGCACGATGGCGCGCAGGCGGTCCCACGTGGTCGGCTCCGCCGGTAGATCGGCGAGCGCCAGGCTCTGCTGACCGGAAAATGCGATGGTCACGACCCACAGCACCGGGTAGATCGTCGCCAGCGTGACCAACGCCAGAAACACGTGCAGCGGCCAATGCGGCAACTCCTCGGAGCGACGGGAACCCAGCAAGCCGGCCATCAGAGCCCCTCCGTGGCGCGCGTCACGCGGTTCTGCCAGGTGCCGTAGATGAGCAGCAGCAGGAAGATCACCGTCGAGTAGGCGGCGGCGTAGCCATAGCGATACTGCTCGAACGCCAGCTTGTAAGCCTGCGTGATCAGGATCTCGGTCGAGCCCGCGGGCTCGCCTTGCGACACCAGGTAGATGATGTTGAACTGGTTGAACGTCCAGATCACCGACAGGATGATCGCCGGCACCAGCGCCGGCTTGAGCGACGGCAGCGTGATCGAGCGGAACTGTTGCCAGCGAGTGGCGCCGTCGACGCGCGCCGCTTCGTACAGATCGGCCGGAATGGACTGCAGGGCGCCGAGCGAGACCACCATCATGAACGGAAAACTCAGCCAGCCGTTGGTGGTCAGCACGGTGGCGAACGAGGTGAGCGGCTTCTCGAACCACGACACCGTCGAGCTGCCGAAGATCTGCAGCACCTGATTGATCACGCCGAACTGGCGATGAAACATACCCTTCCAGATCAGCGCGGTGATGTAGTTCGGCATCGCCCACGGCAGGATCAGCAACACGCGATACATCGGACGCAAGGCGAGGCCCTTGGTGTTGAGGATCAAGGCCAGCAGCAATCCCAGGGACACGCCGATCGTGACGTTCGACACCGTCCACACGATGGTGAAGAACAGCGTCCAATAGAAATTGCCGTAGTTGAAGACCGTCCCCTGGTCGGTGTGCTCCACGACGTGGAAGTCGCCGAGGATCTCCTTGAAGTTCTGCAGCCCGGTCCAGATCTCGGGGATGGCCTTGTTCGAGTTGTAGATGTTGGCGTTGGTGAATGACAACCCGATGCCGTAGATGAAGGGGAAGAACACCAGCACCAGCATGCCGAGCATGGCCGGCAGCGTGTAGGCATACGCCACGTGGTTGTGTTTCAGAATCTGCCAGAGGCGGGCCGCGCCGCCGAGCCCGCAAAAGAGCAACATCGTGAGCGCCAGAGCGCCGGCGCCGAGCGCCAGCCGGTCGAGGCCGGCGACCGAAGTCACCGCCACGCCGCGCGGCCGGCGGAAGACGTCGGTGTCGAGCGCAGCCGGATCGACGGTGGCACCCCCCAGCACTTCGGAGATCCGCTTGGCCGCACTGCCGGCCTCGGTCGTGACGCTCGCGTCGGTCGCCGCGGTGCGCGCCGACAGACCGGCCGAGATGTCCCGCGTCGCCCAGAACAGGCCTCCGAGGAGCAGGATCGCAGCGGCGATCAGCAGTCCCACCGGCGAGCGGCGCAACAGCGGCAGCGCGATCGCCAGCCCGGCGAGCGGCGCGAGCAGCGCCAGCCAGGGGTACGCCGCGGGCGCCGGCGACGCGACCGGCGCCACTTCGAGCTTCACCATGCCGGCGACTTCCCCGCCGCGCAGCCAGGGCCCGGCGAGAGCTAGATGCCCGTGCTCCAGGCGCTCGATCTCGATCTCGTCCTTGCGCTCTCCACCCGGAGCCGCCGGCGCGGCCGCCGCTTCGTGGTTCTCGGCCACCGCCGCCTTCAGCCGCTGGGCCTGGTCGAACAGCGGCTTCTCGTCGCGCACCAACTTGCGCGGCGCGGCGTGCTCGCCGGTGTCCTCGGCGGCGGTCGAGAGCAGCAACGACCGTTCCCCCGAGTCCACCACCCGCACCCAGCGCAGCGTCGCGTGTCCTTCGGCGAACGCGGCCAGCGCCGTCGCCGCCGCTTCGGGCGTCGCGGCGCGCTCCCAGACCTCGGTCGCGGCGCGCAGCTCGACGATCGCGCGGCGGTCCTCTCCCCACTGGTCGTCCGCGGCGCCACCACGGCGCGCGAGCAGCCACAGCGCGGCGCCGCCGAGCAGCACCGCCGCCGCCATGCCCGCCGCCACGCGGCGCGGAGTGACGCCCGAGAGATCCATCTAGTTGTGGAGCTTCGAGATGCGGTCGATCACTTCCTGCTGGGCGACGGTGAGCGCGGCCTTCGGCGTGGCGGACTTCTTCACCACGGTGTTCATCGCGGTGGTCGCCGGCGACCAGACCATGGTCATCTCGGGCAAATTGGGCATCGGGATCGCCACGTCCACCTGGGCGCGAAACGCCTTGAGGATCGGATCGGCCGCGACCTGTGCATCGCTGTACACCGACTGGTTGGCGGGCGTCTGGCGCCCTTCGAGCGCCAGCACCTTGGCCGACGCCGTGTCGGTGATGAACTTCGCGAACTCGAAGGCCGCGTCCTTGTTCTTCGACGGCGCCGCCACGTAGACGCCCTCGACGGTCATCCACGGCCGCAGCGGCTTGCCGCCGTTCTCGTCCAGCGTCGGCAGCGTGGCCAGCGCGTACGGCACGCCGCTCGCGATCTCGCCCAGGAACCACGGTCCGGAGAACACCATCGCCGCCTTGCCTTCGTTGAATAGCGACGTGATGAGCGCGGTCGACGGCTCGGCGGGCATGAAGCCCTGCGCGATCCAGCGGTTCAGGAACTCGAGCGACTTCACGTTCGGGGCCGAGTCCATGGTCGGCTTCTTGCCGTCGAAGACGCCGCCGCCGAAGCCGTTCATCAATAACGCGTGGTAGTAGAAGTCGGCATAGGAATAGGCCAGACCGAAGTGCCCGCTGGCGGCATTGGTGAGCGATTTCGCGACCTTCACCAGCTCGCCCGTGGTCTTCGGCGGCACCTTGAGCAGATTGGTGTTGTAGATCAGGGTGATGACTTTGTAGTTGAGCGGCAGACCGTAGACGCCGCCCTGGTAAGTCATCGCCTGCAGGGTGGTGGGGATGAAGCGGCCCTTGATCGCGTCGTCGAGGAAAAAGTCCAGCGGCTCGACGGTGTTGCCCGCCGCGATCCAGCCGCCGAGACGGTCCTGCGCGTAGATGAACACGTCCGGACCCTTGCCGCGCGGCACCGCGGCGGTGATCTTGTCGGCGAAGGCGTCGTACGGCACCGCGAGCGGCGTGACCTTGTAGCCCTTGGCCGCCGGCGACTGATTGAACGCCTCGCACACCTTCTCGAAGGCGGCCTTCTCGCCCCCGCGGTACGCGTGCCAGACGACCAGCTCCTTCTGCGCGAACAGCGCCCCCGGAAGCGTCAGCAGGGCCAGCAGGAGCAGCAGAAGGAACGCGAACGGGCGCGGCGAGATGCGGATCTTGGCGATCATTTGGGCTGGTCTCCTCGGACTAGAACTCGAGCCGTTTTTCGCTATCGGGATCGAAGAAGTGCAGCGTGTCGAGCTCGACCACGACGTCCAGGGTCGAGCCGACTTCCGGCGCGCGGTGCGGCGGCGCCTTGGCCACCATGGTGTCGTCGCCCACCTTGCCGTAGACCACGACCTCGTGTCCCAGCGGCTCGGCGAGGTCTACCGTCATCTGCAGGTGCGCGGTCTCCCCGCGACCGCCGATCGAGGCCTCGATGATGTTCTCGGGCCGCACTCCGACCATGAGCTGCTTGCCCGCATGCGCGGCCAGCATCGCCCGCGCGGCGCTCGGCGAGGGCAGCCGGTAGCCGGTGGCCGCCAGAGCGGCGCCGCCGTCCTCGACCGTGGCGCGGAAGAAGTTCATGGGCGGCGTGCCGATGAAGTTGGCCACGAACAGGTTGGCCGGGCGGTCGTAGAGCTCGAGCGGCGTGCCCACCTGCTGGATCTTGCCGGCGTTCATCACCGCGATGCGGTTGCCCATGGTCATCGCTTCGACCTGGTCGTGGGTGACGTAAATGGTCG
>WBZN01000821.1_pt1 | contig 16308 bp, 9 predicted proteins | sample 5204281 | NCBI WGS metagenome assembly WBZN01 (sample SAMN12344347, study PRJNA552823) | activated sludge metagenome | biome: Activated sludge suspended growth; feature: Nitrification reactor; material: Wastewater; isolation source: activated sludge from nitrification reactor of wastewater treatment...
ATAAACTCGATCAAGCTGAGTTGTAATATCGAAAAGCTATCGCAGCGGATTCGCAGTTGGCTGATGCTAGATATAACCTTGGCGTTCTAATGTTCGACAAACGCAAATATTCTGATGCGGAAAAACTGCTTGAAGAGGCAGTTACGATCGACCCGCAAAATCCTGAATTTCATTACAACCTGGCTCTCACTTATGCCAATGAAAACAAGTTGGAGCAAGCTAACGAACGTTTCGTCAACGCCATTAAGCTCGATGGCAATAATCCAACATTTCATTATGGTATTGCCTGTCTCTACCAGAAGACTGACAAAATGGATGATGCTGTTGAGGAGTATAAAAAGGCTATAGCGCTGAATCCCAATTACATCGAGGCACACAATAACCTTGGTGTCGCATACAGTGCTATGGGGAAATATCCCGAGTCAGTTGAGGAATTTCAGAGCGCTCTTAAAATCAATCCTGACTATTCACAGGCGCAACGCAACCTGGGTTATGCACAAGCGCATACCAGTCTCGGTATAACTTATTTCAAACAGGGACAGTTGGCGAAGGCATTTGACGAATACAAAAAAGCATTGAAAATTGACCCGATGTTTGCTGACACGCACTACAATCTTGCCCTCTTGTATCAACACAACAACCAGCTTCAACCCGCCGTAAAGCATTACCAGTTCGCGATTAAGGTCGATCCATCCAATTACATGGCTCACAATAATCTTGGTGTGGCCCTATCGAAATTAGGAAAGAAGGATCAGGCGGAAGCTGAGTATAAGCAAGCGTTGCAACTGAAGCCTGATTACGCAGAAGCGCAGCAGAACTTGAATGCCCTGGGCTCTGCACCGCAATAACACGACTACAGGCAGTTCGAAATATCTACACTACATATGGTGCAGTGAAATTCGGTTTGTAACCGCAATGTTAAGTCAGTGTTCTGATAATGTTTGCTTTCGTCGCCGGAAATCCTCATAAATAGTGAGTTTTGCTCAATACTTATATTGCAGATGTAAATGTTTTGGGTGCAGAATGATGCCGCTGCATCGCGGCTATGATGCGACTGGCTTGCGATGCCAGGTTTGATGGTTGCTTGGAGGCAGTAGAGATGAGACGTAACATTAGTCACAAAAGGGTTGCCATATGAAAGCCGCACCCTTAACCTGTTCTTAGTCACCGACAGGCAAAAATAGTTTGGTGACATTGGAGGTCTAAATAACATGCAAGTGTGCATAATGCAGCGACAATGCTGCCCTCAGCAGCCAGTATAAAAGTATTTGTTTCACTGTAACAGCGGGGCTGGAACATGCGATGTGTCGAAGCTGGCGTCAGCTCAGCGTTTTATCGCTTTCGCGTAACCTCAGGCAGTTGCGTATGTGTTTCTAAAAGAGAAAGTGTAGGTATACCATGTATGAATTGAAGGAAAAGGATCTTCTCGCGATTCTGGGCAGAAATCCCAGTCAGCGAGCCAAGTTGATCATTACAGACGTTGATGGAACTTTAGCGTCGTTCTGGGATTATTTCGTTCCAGCGATTCGAGAATTTTTGCGGGAAATTAGTGTCAAGCTTGATACACCGGTCAGTGAACTTGCAGAGGACATCGGTCGAGTCATAGACAGGCGCGGTACACACGAATATCCGTGGCTTCTGGAAGAGACGAGTTTCGCCTGGAAGCACTTCTCAAAAAATCCAGACAAATTTCGCGAGATTTTCGTCAGACCTTTTTGGCACGCTCTCGATGTGAACAGAACCAAGTATCTTCGACCGTTCCCCCAGGTGTTGCATACTCTGGCAGAGTTGAAAAGGGAAGGCATCAAAATCGTCGCTCTCAGCGACGCGCCGGAATATATGGCGCGCGTTCGAAATCAGCAAATCTTCGATGGTTTGCTTGATGCAGTGTATGCGCTGGAAACGGTTGAGCCGACTGCTGATGAGATATGGCAGCCGATTTCGCTGGAGCACGGACGAGCCCGAATTAAGGAGATGCGGGCGTCTACGAGTAACTTGAAGACCAAGTTTCACGTGCTGCCTGTAACTTACGAGAAGCCCAACCCTGCCGGCTTGGACCGAGTTCTGGCTGACTTCGATGTCTACCCGCAGGAAGCAATTTTTGTTGGAGACAGCTTAACTAAGGACGGACTGGTGGCTGCGCGACGTGGGATCAGATTTGTCTGGGCTCACTACGGAAATCACCTGCCGGCGGAGTATGAGGAGTTGGTCAACTATTCACTCAAGCCCGAAGGAGAGGACGCAGTTAAACGCCCGGTGCCAATGTCCCTGGTAACCGCTGTAGCGGCAAGATACGATGAGTTGTTGAATCATATCTAGCAGCATAGAAATTTAGCAGCAATAGAAATTTAGCAGCACAAAAAGTTTTCTGACGAAAAGAGAAGAAGCATGCACCTCGTGGTGCATGCTTCGCTCTATGTGCACTACTTCAAGTTCACTTTCTTGTTTTCACCAATCTCAACCGGTTGCCCTGTCATTGCGCGAACGAGCTCGATTGTTTTGGAGAGAAAGTTTCCAGGTGAATCCCAGTACTCCGCGCTCTCCGCTGACACCTTAAGCAGCGCGATGTCTGGCGTCTCGATGCCTTCGGGAAACCATGCTTTCAATATGGGCTCCCAGAGTTCTTCAATCTTTGCTTTATCTCGCACTAGCTCGGCTGTTCCCGAAAGGGATACATAGGTTTGCCCTTTGATGTCGCTGAAAGAGACATTCACGTTGCGATTCTTCTGGGCTTCGATAACTTTGTGTGAGTTGCCGTAGGTGAAGAACCAGATGTCGCCATCGAACTCAACATTGCGGTTTGCCGACATGGGTCTGCTGTGCAGTGTTCCGTTCTCATCCACGGTAGTCAGCATGCCAAAGTCAATATCTTTGATCATTCTGGCAATTTTCTGAATGTCACTTTTCTCGTCAGTTTTCTGCATCTGTAATCTCCTTTTTCGTCATCAATCTGACGAGAGGTACAGTGCAAGGTTCCAGTCGAGTTATCTTGCAGCTTTCCCAACTTCAAGTGGATAGCTGATCATTGCTTTCTTGGCTGCACCGATTGGTTGTGCCCATACGCAGATCCACCCTTTTTCAGGAGCATCTTTCAATTTGATTGAAACAGATCCGTTTGGCCCGGTCTTCGCTCCTGTCAGCGAAACTTTTGCACCGAAAAGTGGTACCACCATACCGTTTGCAGACGACACGCCTCGTTGTGCGCCATGAAGTATAGTCAGTTTGGCATTTGGCGGAGCGTTGCTGACATTCAGGTAGAGACCGTTTTGTTTTCGCTCCAGTTGAGCAAGATTTTTCGTGAGTGGAACGATGCGATCTGGAGATTGCGGAACGATCACATGGTGCTTGTCGAGGAAATGACGAAACGCCGCTGAAATGCGCTCGGGTACGTATTCAATGTTCTCAGCTCCTGAAAAATCGTAACCCTCGCCTGATTTAAAGCTGTAGTCATTGACAGCGATCTTGTACTTTCCGTTTGGATCGACCGGCTTCCACTCCCCATTTTTATCTTGTACGAGGGCGTAGACGATGCGGTCGCCTTTGGGTCTGCTTGCATCGTAGGCAATCTTCATGCCGCTTTCGTCAAAGAAGCTGCCGCCGAGAGGTCCGGCGAAAGTATGCTCCATTGCTTTTAAAAGTACTGCACCTGATATGGTGGCAAAGACTACCCTGTTGTCGAAAGGAAGCATCTCTTCCACTTTTTCGGCTGTGATTGGACCTTTGTCGATGCGAGCCCTGATGCCGCCTCTGTTTTCAAAAGCAATCTGGATGCCGTATTTTTTGCCCTCTTCGAATAGCGAATCGGTAATTACATCTCCCAGGGCCGAGTCCCAGGGAAAGTTTCTGAAACTATTGTCGAAAGCACCGCTTGCCTCCCCGACAACTTCTCGACGCAATCCAAGCAGCGGCTCGACTTTCTCATCGACGTATGCCTTCAAATCAGGGTCCGAGATGATTTTGTCGGTAATGTTGATCAAGCGATATGTGGTGCCTGCAGGAACAACTTTACCTTTGTCGTCGAAAGCAATATCGAGCTTGCCGAAGGCTCGCCCATAGCAGCCTGTCTGCACAATCGTGGTCGTGGTGCCGTCGGAGTGTTCAACGATCACGGGTTTATCCAGCCTGGTGTGGCTGTGCCCACCGATGATTACGTCTACTTCTGGAATTGATTGCGCCAGAATTTTATCGCTCTCCACGCCGCAATGCGTAACCAGAACGATTTTATTGATGCCTGATGCCTTCAGTCTGTCCACTTCATCAACAAACGGTTGAACCCAATTTGGTCCGGCCGATTTGATCTTTACGCCGCCTGTATTGAGTGCGACTGAATTCAGATCCGCAGTAATGCCGCCGATAAAGGCAACTTTCTGTCCATCAATCTCTTTCACTACTGAAGGTTTGACAAGTGCCGCCAGCTCAGGCTCTGCAGTCAAATCCATATTCACGTTGATGACGTCGAATTTGGCTTGTTTCAGCTGGTTTGCGAGATTTTGCGGGCCGTCATCGAATTCGTGATTGCCAATCGTATAAATGTCGTAGCCCATCTTGTTGAGCATATTCACTTCGACTTCGCCGTGATATTTCGTGAACAGCGGCGTTCCCTGGAAGATGTCGCCGGCATCAATTGTCAAAGTGTGTTTGGGATCTTTTGCTCGAAACAGCCGCAGCATGTGTCCGATGCGAGGAAATCCACCGATTGAACGCTGTCGTTCTTCAAAAGATTCATCGTGAGCATGCAAATCATTGGTGTGCAAAATTGTAAGATGAAGACCTGCGCTGTCAGACCTTGCCGCAAGTGAAGCCACTACCATGAGCAGCCCACATACCATGAAAAATATCCAGCTGACGAAGTTAGCTCTGTCCTTTTTCTGGAGTATCGTCATTGTCTTCCTCTCGTTAGGGCTTTCCGAATTTTTGCCGGCTACATATACATACGCTCAAACCGAAAATAAAGTTCGAACTATTGGTTCGGAATTTATTCCGGAGGCGGGGTGTCCTGTCTCGGTGGAGGGGGTGAGGGCGGATCTAGACGTCGATGCATTCGACGCCCCGCTTGATGCGCGAATTTATATCGACTACAAAAATATCGGACCCAAACCGATAGCTGCAGTTAAATTTCGCCTGCGGTTTGTAGATGATAGCGGAAATAACGCGGGAACGTTCCAGGCTTCTGATAGCGCTTTGCTGGCTCCTCAACAACAATCCAGTCAGAAGTTCAAGCAAGAAAAGGTTGACCCTCACTCAGTTTCTCTGCTGCTGAGAGTGTTGATGGTCAAGTACGCAGATGGTGGAATCTGGGAATCTGCCAGGTCGCCGTCTGTTCCTAAGCCTTAATCGGTCTTTGCGGAAAATGCTCGCTGGCAAGTTGACCCATTTTTGAAGATCGGGGATCTGGTTAACGCTGTGCTGGCCGGTATTTGCGGTCGCAGTCCGATAATTGTCGAGTCTGTTAACGAGAAATTAACCGGAAATAAGCTGTCTGTCCGCGAAACTGCGCTTGCCAAGCGATTTGCCTATCTTTCAGGGGTGTATCTTATATACACCAGAGTGCCTTTCGGCACCATTCGCAACTCAATTAGTAAGGAAATTTGAGACGCCATGAGCAGCGCCTTTAAAACATTTACGTCAGCCGCTGGAGTCGGCTCTGCATGCTATTTGTTGGCTACATCGACCTGGGATCAAGTGCTTCTGCTTTTTCTAGCCGCTAGTTTGGGCTGGTGCTTGTTTGTCTCGTATGCCGGTCGGCGCCAGGTAGCGGCACCGCGCATGGTTCCAGGCAAAGTTGCGAAAGCCAAAGCTACGCCGATGCCTGCTCCGGGCACTGAGGCTGTCGCGCCTCAACCTGAGCCGCCGCGTAAGGTCTATAAATTTCCGATACACGAATTGGCTGGAGCCACAGTTCCACGAGCCGTTCAAGCTTTCGAATAAACGGTCGCTGCAATTAATCATCGCACGCCAAGAATTTGCCAACTGAACCTGTTAGTGTGAGCTTCTCGTCAGGAGGAGTTCAATGGTCAGTCAAACTCGCTATTCGCTGAATGATGTGAAAGCCGTTGTGCAGCGGTATTGGGGATATGACACACTGCGTCCGCTCCAGCAGCAGGCGATGGAATCTGTGTTGAACGGCGTTGATTCCCTTCTGGTATTGCCCACAGGTGGTGGCAAATCTTTGTGCTACCAGGCTCCTGCCATCGTCAAAGGTCATACGACCGTTGTCGTTTCTCCTTTGATTTCCCTGATGAAAGACCAGGTTGACGGATTGAAAGCGTGCGGTGTGGCAGCAGTTCAACTGGATAGTTCGCAATCCTCCAGTGAACGTGCAGCCTTAGAGGGGCAGATACGCAACGGCGAAATACGTTTGCTGTTCGTCTCACCGGAACGGCTGGCGATGAGTGACTTCAGCAATTTGCTTCAACAGATTCAAGTGCAAACGTTTGCCATCGATGAGGCGCACTGCATCAGCCAATGGGGGCACGATTTCCGAACTGAGTATCGCCAGCTCAAAAGAATCAAGGAGATCTTTCCGGGCGCCTCTGTTCATGCTTATACAGCCACAGCCACGCAGGATGTTCGCGCCGATATCATCAAGCAACTGGGGTTGAGATATCCAGATGTTCTGGTCGGTGACTTTGATCGCCCGAATCTGACCTATCGAATTTTGTCGCGTCGCGAGCCGAAAAATCAGGTATTAGATGTAGTGCGTCGTCACGAGAATGAAGCAGGCATCATCTACTGTATCAGCAGAAAGCAAGTTGATTCGCTGACGCAGTCTTTGCGAAAGAGCGGTCTGAACGCGGTCGCTTATCATGCTGGTTTAAGTAGTGATGAGAGGAAATCGGCGCAAGATTATTTTGCTAGCGAAAAATGCAATTTGATTGTTGCAACCGTCGCTTTCGGCATGGGCATCGATCGTTCCAACGTGCGATATGTAATGCACACGGGCATGCCGAAATCGCTCGAGCACTATCAACAAGAGACTGGAAGAGCCGGCAGAGATGGTCTCGAAGCTGAATGCGTGTTGCTTTACTCCAATGCGGACCTGATGCTCTGGAAATCGATTCTGGAAAAAAATGCCAATGGCGATCTTGCCAGTGATACCGATAACGGTGCATTCCTGGAAGCTGCGAACCATCATCTGGAAACGATGAGCCGCTACTGTCGAGGCGCTGGCTGTCGGCATCGGGCACTGGTAGAGTATTTCGGACAATCTTATGACAAGGGCAGTTGTCATGCTTGCGATGCCTGCCTGGGTGAAACTGTTGAGGTAAACGATTCGCTCGTTATCGCGCAGAAAATTTTATCGTGTGTGGCGCGCATCAAAAACGGAAGATTCGGTGCCGGACATTTTGTGTCGATTTTGCGCGGCGAAAGCACCGATATGGTGCGGAAGTGGCAACATGAAGAGTTAAGCACATTTGGGATTCTCAGTGCGCATTCCAAGAATGATTTACGTGATTGGATCGATCAGTTGGTCGGGCTCGGTGTGCTGGTTAAGTTGAACGTTGAGACGCCCGGAGGTTTTTCGTTTCAGTCTGTAGTTTTAAATGATGAATCCTGGAAAGTGATGCGCGGGCAACGGTCGGTTAAATTAGTGCAGCCGATGGGTTCAACGAAAGAGCTGCGCAACAGAAGATTGAAAATTGCGGAGCAATCATGGCAAGGAATCGACAAAGATTTGTTCGAGAAGTTGCGGGAAACTCGAATGAGGATAGCGCGGGAACGCGGCTGGCAAGCTTTCATGGTTTTCAGCGATGCAACACTGCGCGAACTCGCATCTGTGAAGCCTCAGACTCTTTCCAAAATGGCGAAAATAAAAGGCATAGGTAATGCTAAGCTCGAGAATTTTGGTGAAATATTTTTGCAAGTCATTGCCGAGCACTGCCAGTAGTGGCTGTACGGAGATCGGCATGGCGGTCTCTCTACTGGTCTCCGGGCTTTATGGCGCTGAACTTATTGAGCAGTTGCAAACGAGCCAGATCTTCAGTTCTGCGCGCAATATGATTGACCGACGGCAAACCCTTTTCAGCTGGCGTTGATTGCCATATTTCGAGTGCTCTTGAAAGATGTGCGGCTGCTCCTGCATTGTCGCCTATCGATTGCTTAACACTGGCCAGCTTGTCATAAACCCAGGCCGTTTGCGGAGTTGCCTCTCCATTGGCGCTGAAAATCCGCAATGCTTGTTCGTAGCTCGCTTCGGCTTGTGGACTGGATAGTCTTCCTTGCGTCATGTGCGCATCACCGAGCTGCACCAACATAGATGCATGTTCGGGGCTATTTTCGCCATATTTTGCTGTCACATCTGTGAGCGTTCGTTGCACAACTTCTGGACTCGGCCCGAAGATGTCAGAACCCTTTGGCGGAGCCGCTGACTTTTCGGCAAATAAGGCAGCGTCACTTCTTAACGGGCTTACAACCAGTGGATCGCCGTTCTGCGCCAGGTTCTTAGACATCGCATTGACTGTCGATTCAAAATTGCCGCGGCCGCGCGTCTGCTCTGCTTCAGACAACGAACCGGCTTTGGGCAGAGCACCGAATACGCCACCTACCATTGCGAACTTAAGCCCCGACTGCAAAGCATCTTGATGAGGTTTACCCAGCATGTTGCTCGCTTCGGCACTGACGACACCAGCACCAAAGCCGGAGACTGAACCGGTGCCGGCGCCAACCAGTCGGTTTGCGACCTCAGAGGAAAATGTGCCAAACATTGGTCGAATCATATTGTTGACGCCAGCTCCAGCGGCGAAGGCACCGAATGCGATACCGGCATCAGCAGCCTTGTTGAGAAAAAAATTGCCATTTGTCTGAGCTGGTTGAAACAACGTGCTGTAAACGGCGCCAGTCATCCCGGCTTCACCCATGCTGATTCCAGAAGCTGTCAAAGCTGCGCTTTCTCTGCTTAACCCTGCAAGAGAACCCCCGGCACGAACTAATTTGTTCGATGCGACCACCCAGGGAATCATTCCGACTGTGCTGCCGACTGATTCTGCAAACCATGCCACCGAACCCGTCTTAGCCTGCTCTGGAGCTGACGTGAACTGGGCATTTGGCAAATCAATGTGCACTTGACCGGCAATTTGCCTGATTGCGTCGTAGGGCTGCTGAAGCCCCGTGTAAACAGCCGCATGAAATCCATCGGCGACGGCTGTCGTCAATGAATTATCGTCGCGTAGTGTGTTTCTGCCTTCCATAGTTCGCCTTATCTTTCCGTCGCCAGACCGTTATTTTTCGCTATTAACAACCAAATATTCGCCATCAAGTAAAACGCTAGCTCATTTCAACCGCTCCTTCTGCACCACGTAAGTGAGGAAAACGCAGCTTTCATAGCCGCGAGATTTTTTCGAAATTCTTCTTTAGGTGCCTGGTAGTGCAGCTCGATGATTATGCTGCTACCTGGCTCTTCGGGCATGAACAGACTGTATGCATCATTTCCGTTTGACCATCGGCCTTCTACGCTCAAGACATTTCGCTCCTGAATAGTTTCAGTGCGAATCATCAGGGCTCTAAAAACAGACTCTTGTGCCATGTTTCCCAACACTCTGCTAATTGAACTGACCTTCGATTTTGTAAGAATCTGTGCTCGTTCACTTAACAGTCTCATCAAACTTTCGCAACTTTCGGCATCGATTGGTTGCCCGCGATAAAAGATGAACAGTTCAGAAGTGGGTGTGGCAAATGAGCGAAATTGGCGTTTAAAAGCAGAAGGCAATGGTCCACAATCCGGCTCATCTTCGAACCATCCAAGCGGCAGCACAAGCGCTTCTACTGGCGCTTGCGTGACGATCGTCATTTGGTCGGATGCCCTAATCACTATCGGCCGCCCCCGTTGGTAGGCTGACCCGGTTGAATAGGCGGAGGCAGGTTTGTTCCGTCGTTCTGTCCACCAGCACCCGAGTCAGGCTGGCGGAACGGCCAGTTATCCATCGGGTTGGGCAAAGGCATGTCTTTTGTGCCTTTGTTCTGTTCCTGCAGAATTCTGTAAGCCGTATAACCTGCTGCGGCGGTGCCTGTCAGTCCTATCGGGATGCCGTATTTGATCCAGTTGCTGACGCCACTCTTTGGTACATCTGCGTTAGCGGGTGGTCGATATTCCATTGCTTTGTATAGGTCTTCGACTGGCACTGCTCTGTCGCCCAGGTGGTCATTTGCTGTGCTCCACTGATTGGTAAATTCGACGTAGAGTTTGCCATCCTTTTCAAAAACATTTTGCACGTTGACTACGTGAGCGCCACCTTGCCCACCATCTTCGGGTCGTCCTGAGATGAGAGCATCCCGCGTGTCTACGAATACAGTTGCCGGGAAACCGCCGTTTTGTTGCATCTGCTTCAACTGAGCCGCTAACTCCTCTGGTGAATTGACATTGGTAGCAGCGGAGTCGGAATTCCTTGCCAGCATATGCGACGGATCATCGTGTCCGACTATTTCTCTATTGATCTGGAGCATTTGCTCTCCAGACAGATTCGGCGCTTCTCCCGGCACCCATTCAACAACCACTTGCGGCTTTCCGGTGAGCGGATCGATCATTGTCGACGGTTTCGGCGCAAGTTGTCTGGTGGGAGGGTTGGTCGAGTAGTTGTTAATGACCTCGCCTGTCTTAGAGATGCCCGGCTCATTCGAGAACTCATATCTCAAATCACCTGGTCTGAATGGAATGCCGGCTCGTACTTCTTCGACGGTGCTGGTTGGGCGCACGCCGCTGCTTTGAGTTTGCCAGTATGTTTCGACAGAAGTGGTCTGGAAGAGTTGATCGAAATAATCCCGTCCACTGTAGTTTGATGGATTGAAGCCGTTGTCGACTACTCCTTTGAATGGTGTCATCACGTTGTTCATCGCCGACATGTCGACGATGTGACCGTCGCTGGTAATGAACTTGCCGGTTGTGGCTACGTCGGTCACCATACGCAGTGCGTCTGATGGGTGCAGTTGAATCAACCGGTTTTCAACTTCAGCCGTGACATTGCAGGTATTGAAGTATCCCTGTCCGATTGTCTGCGGATTTGATGTCTTGTAAATAAATTGCTCAGCAAGCTTCATGCGGTCAGCTTGCGCGAGAATTGAATTGTCTGTTGAAATAAGTTTGTCGAGTTGATAGTAAGTGTTTGCGATTTCTTCTTGGCTTAGAGGCGGCACTCGCTTGGCTGCCGTTGCTTCGAAGTCGCTCATCCATTTTTCGAAGCGAGCTTGTCGTTGAGGTTCGCCTGCAAAATTTTTCTCTGCGAATTCTCGAACTCTGGCTCTCTCTGCATCAAGCGCGGCTGCATCTACTTTTTCGCGGCCGACTGCGTCAACGTTTATCTTGAGACCGTCAGGGCGTTCCTTGACACCCGTCCAGTCAATGTTATGGTCGTTGGAATTTTCCAGCTTGGTGATTGAGCCGTCTGGATCGACTTTGACTTCGTTCTTCCAACTTTTGAACTTGCCATCGGCATCTGTTTCTTTCCAAAATGCTCGGCCGTTGTGGTCTTCTTTAACGAACGTAGACTCGACCTTACCGTTTCTGGAGTACTCTACTCTGGTTAGATCGCCGTTGGCGTCACGAGTGAAGTTGACGTCTTGACCGGCAGCGTTGTGAACACTTACGACTTCACCTTTGGCATCGTATACGGTGCGCGAATGAGAGGCTGCGTCCTCATGTACGTAAGTTCCATCAGCTTGTGGTTTTACGTCGCCAGACTTGATTCTGTCTTCCAGTACCTTTTCTGAAGTTGGTGCTTTAGGCGGGTCAACCTTGTCTGTTGGGGCTTCTGAAAGTGATTTGTAGGTATATTCGGTAGTGCCGTCGCCGTAAACAACGACCTTATCGACGGCTTCTTTCGGTTTGGTTGGCGTATGAAGCGACTCAGATGGGTGTGTAATGGTGAAAGCACCCCAGTAATCTGTGACTTTGATGTCATCGGCGAACTTCTTGCCGTTTTTGTCGACCCAGGTGCCGTCACTTTGTTTCGTCCAGGTGTTGTCGCCGAAAGATACTTTGGTCGCATCCAATCCGTTGCCGCTGTACTCGAACTTAGAGACGACGCCCGTGGCGCTCACTGCTTCGGTTGTACGCCCGAAACCGTCTTTACTCAGGCTGGAGTTGTCGGCGTAACGAAGTACCGTGCTGCCGTCAGGTCGAAGGGTCAGGCTTTCGAGCGAATTTTTGGGATCAGTGCCGTCTGTGTAACGGTTTGAACCAATTTCGGACTTAACTGGTGTGCCATCAGGGTTGGTGCCAGTTGGTTTTCCTTTGATGGTAATAGAGCCGTCGGTTCCGACGGAAACTTCTGTTCCGACAGCTCCTCCTCGACTGCCATCAGCATTGACGCGGTAGTAAACACCATTATCGAGCATCACCGACGCGCGGTTATCGATTGATCCATCAGGCTTGTAAGTGATAGCTTTATTGACGATTGTTTCTTTCGTGACAGGATTTTCGACGTAGTCGACGGCACTGCGAGTTTTCGCACCATTGTCGCTGACGCCTGTCACCTTGCCGTTATTGTCGTAGTGGGTGATTCTCTGCCCAACGTTCAAATCCTTCGTGCCATCGGGATTCTCATGAAGAGCATCTTTTTCATAGATGGTATCGCCTGGTTTTAACTTAACCAGCGTATCTTTGCCGATCACTGGTTCGAGCGTTCCATCGGCGTGATGGATGACGGTGCCTTCCCCTGCTACAACGTTGCCAGCTGCGTCTTTTCCCAGTGCCACTTTGACATACTCGCCTGACGCTGCCAATCTGAAAACACCATGGAACATGGTGACACCGGCAACGGTGCTGACAGCGCTTCCTTTCATTCGTTCCAGAAGCGTATCTGGGCTTTCAAAGCCTACTGCAGTCGCAAGAAGCTCCTTGCCCTGAGCGCCGATCTGTGCGGCCAACATGTTTTTGACGTAAGATTCGCTTTCATTAAGGACGATATTCTTCAGACCACTCATCGTATCGCTCTTGAGCTGCTGACGAATAGCTTGTTCAACAACGTTACGGTCAACACCATCTGCAGCGACTTTCTCAGCAATCGCTGCTATCTCTTTATCACCTATGATGGCGCCCTGGCGGGTAATGTTTGCCAGTTCGTTTTTCAAAACGGTTTCAGCACCCTCGCGAAACAGCCCTTTCGCAGATCCTTCTACCAGGTGCAGAGCTGTTTGTTCAGCCAGCTCACCGCCAACTTTCAGACCCATGGTCAGACCCAGTTGTTCTGGTCCAAGGAAACCGAGCATTGCCTGCGTGCCGCCTTCGAAGCTCTGTTTGAGAATGTTGCCGGCGGATGAGTCGAAGTCGGTTCCTTCGATCGAAGCCATCATGGCGGTACGGTAGACTGCGCCGCCTGCACCGATCGCTGCCAGAAGTGCCAGACTTGTTCCGCCTGTGAAGCATGCACCGCCTATGGCGGCAACTGTGATAGTGGCATCGACAAAGGCCTCGGCAAATGCGCCTTTAGAATCGATGTAGGCTTTTTGCGCCTGCATATAATTTGCAACTGCGTCGTCGAATTGCTTGCGCTGATCGGGTGTGAGTTTGTCGAGTTCCGCAGCGTGTTCGGTAATAAATTTATTGAGGTTGTCCTGGCTGCTGTCGGCTGAAACGCGGGTGTAATCCCAGTTGTCTTTCAAGAACTGGTCCCATGAACTTGTGTGCGCATCGTTATTCATCTGCGCATCGAGGGCGATCTGGCGAACGCTTATATCTGTAGGTGCGAGCAATTCGCGGAAGCGCCACTTCTGATCACCAGGCACCTTCTCGATTACGTCTTCAGTGATTAAGGAGTGGTATTTTGTGAAATATTCATTGGCGAGGTTCTGCCGCTGTTCAGGCGTCATGCCCGAAAGCACCGTCTTGAGATTATCTGAATTACCGCCATCGAGTGAGTACAATCTGAACTGGTCGGCCTGTGAAAGATAACCTGTGTTGCCCTGCGCATCTTTCTGAGTCAAGGCGTATACCAGAACGGCGCGGCGATTTTGATCTGTTCCAAGAACTGCATCCTGGAAAGCTTTGGTTTCAGCGTCTGGATTCGCTTGCAACAGGCGAGCTTTGTCGGCATCGGAAGCGTGTAAGATCAAATCGACCTGAGCTTGTTTGTCGCCAGTCAGTTTCAATTGCTGATCTAATGGGACGTGCCCATTTTTGAAAATCGCGTCTTCGAAAGTGGCGTAGTCGCCGGGTATTGTTTGACCTTCGCCAACCACCTGGTCACCCAACCCGGCCTTGTCGACAGCTGCGTGCGTGGCGGCATGGTACCACTGGCTGAGTCTTTTATCTTCGTCCGTCTGGGGATTGTTGATGCGATCCTTTAACGTTGGATCGGCCTTGAAAGCTGCTTCGATGTCGTTGAAGACCTGAGTCGGTTCAGCATTTTTGATGCCGTCCATCAAGACTCTGTCGGTCGGACTTATGTCACCAGTGGTAGCGGCGATGCGTTGAGCAAGTGCCTTTTCTTCATCAGACTTGAGTGTGCCGTTGATTTTGTCGCGGAAACCATCTGTGTTGTTTGCATACTGCTGTCTCTCAGCCGGCGTCATGCCAGCCAGTGCATCGACACGATTTGAAGCATTATCGCCGTTGTCGCCGAGTCGGTCGAGCAATGAGCGATTGCCTACCTGCTGTGAGCCGGCAAAATCGGCGGCGTTTAATTTGTCGTGCAACATCTTCATGACTTGATCTTTGTGAGAATCATCGAAGTGCCCTAGCGCCGCTTCAATTCTGGAAACTTCCTCTGGATGAGCTTTCAGGTAGTTCCAATCTTGCTGCGAGATATTTTCAACTGCCGACAATTCTCGGTTCTTATTGGTTCCAGAGCCAATTCCGAACCAGCCGCCGTCATCGTGCGAGTCGAGAATAGAGGTAATCAAACTCTCGTTATTTCGAAGTTGAGCTTTCCACTTGTCGGTTTCACGGTCGTTGCCGGCGTCGCCCAGCTTGTCGCTGACGTTGTTATAGAAGTCGAGTGCACGCTGATCTTCAGGTGAGTAAGGCGGGTGAATATTTTGTTCTTTGATTTCTTCGCCGCGCTTGAAGTCAGCCCTGTCCTTGTCGCTGGCGTTCGTGACGGCTCTCGTGATGTCGTCTTTGTTGGTGTGATACCAGTGCGTGTCGCCATCAACAATGGTTGCGATGCTGACGCAGCCGCGTGTCAGATAGTCTTTGGCGATCTGCCTGTCACCTCCGGAGAAGGCATCATCAATCTTTTGCATGCCTCCGTCGGCTGTGAATTTGTCGCGAGCGCTCTGCGATGCGTCGCGGAAGACTTCGTCGAAGATGTCGGGGCGACCTTTGTCAATCGCTAGCTGCGCCAGTTTTAGAGTGTCTTCATCGGTACGATGGTCGTTTCCTTTGAAGTAGATTTGCAGAGCTTGTTTAGATTCGTCTGAAAGATTGGGGTTGTTTTGCAGATCTGACATCAAGTCGCGGCCGTAATCCTGCTGATATTTGGCTTCGACAGCTTTGAGCTGATCGGCAGTCAGTGTATTAATCGAATCGCGAATTTCTTTTTCGGCGCGCATGCGATCGTCATCGGTCCAGCCTTCAATAGGTTGGCCCATATCGGCAAGTTTTGCCATCGCCTGGTGGATCTGTCCGGTATTGTCAGCGACCCCATCTTGTCTCTTCAAGAGTGCTTCTGCTCGGGCAGCGTCCGGCCCGTCAAGCTTGTCTTTCAAATCTTTGATCAGGTCATGACCAGGATTTTGTTTGGCATATTCTTCGGCGACGAGTTGACGCTGTGCCGAGCTCATTGGTTCGAGAATATTCCAGATTTTGTCCGTATCAGGCGAGTCGAAGACTAAAAGTGTTGAATTATCTTTGGCCTCCTTCAGATCGTGCGCTGCCTTGGCAATTGCATCTGAATCGAAGGAGGTCTGTGTGTCTTTCGTGCTGTTAATGAACTCTTTGTTGCCAGACTTGAACCAGAAACTGCCGTCGCCTTGAACACGGAAATCGCTGATGCCTGTGTCCTTGTTTTCTGCGTCGACCCATTTGCCGTCTTGCAATGTCAGGGTTTTGCCGTCAGTTGTGACAAGTTTGTTGGGATGCCCCTGATCGTCGTATCCAAATTGAGTCTTTTTACCATCCGTGTAGATAATTTCGCTGATGCGATGATTTGCATCGAAGTGGCAGACCGAGCCGTCTGCATTAATTTGGGAGGTTTCGCCGGTTGTGGAGACGGAGACGGTTTTTCCGTCTGGCTGTCTGTAGCTGTAAGTGCCGTCAGGCGCTACTTTTGCATCGCTGTTGAGCGTATTTGAATTGTCTGGACGAAGCCATTGGTTGTCTTTCAGTTGGTAAACTTTACCGTCTGTCTCGGTCACCGAGACCAGCGTGTCGTGATC
>WBZN01001196.1_pt1 | contig 16264 bp, 13 predicted proteins | sample 5204281 | NCBI WGS metagenome assembly WBZN01 (sample SAMN12344347, study PRJNA552823) | activated sludge metagenome | biome: Activated sludge suspended growth; feature: Nitrification reactor; material: Wastewater; isolation source: activated sludge from nitrification reactor of wastewater...
CCTGATTCAGTAGTGCCACTGCATCGATCCCTTGGCCCACACCGCCCTCTGGGCCGGTGCCGTTATTAATTGAGTCGCCAACGCCAAAGTGTAGGTGCGTTCCGGTTCCCTTTGCATTGCCGGTGTCGCCGACTACGCCAATTTGCTGTCCGGTTGCGATTCTCTGTCCTTTCGCAACCAGGGGAGTCTGGTCCATGTGTGCATAATAGGCTTCCTCGCCGTCGTCCTGACGTATTAAGACGTTGTTTCCACCGATTGGATCGTTGCCAACGTACTCAACTGTTCCGCCCTTGAAAGCAACCACGGGTGTGCCTCTTGGCGCGAACAAGTCCGACCCGCCGTGTGAAGTACCGTGGTGTAGCGGCACTGTGCGCTCTGAGTAGCCCACGACGGGAAAGGCGTATCCGCCAACCTCGACGCCCTTCATGTTGGTAGTGCGTTGCTCATTTCCATCATTGACTTTCTGCTGATCGGCTCGTCGTGACTGGGCTTGCGCTTCCGTGGCGTCTGAATCTGAGTTCGAATTTGCGCCCGAATCTGGCGTGTCCTTCGGAATTCGCAGCACATCCATGTCGGCGCGAATCAAGTTTGGATTGGAAATGTTGCTTGCGGCGGCGATGGCGTTGATTTGTTCGTTCAACTCATTGTTGTTCGGTTCTCGACCCAATTTGCTGCGCAGTACGTCCTGTGAAATGCTCCAGAGTGTGTCCCCGGCTTTGACCTGGTAGGTTGCGTTGCCGTCTTCCTTCACATCGAATTGACGAGTGCCCCATTGCTTCGTTCCAGCTTGTTCAGTATTGCCAGGAGGCTGGTCAGCCCCCGGTCGTTGCCCTGTAGGTGGTGGTTGGTCGGCGCCCGGTCGTTGCTCTGTGGGTGGAGGTTGGTCGGCGCCCGGTCGTTGCTCTGTGGGTGGCGGTTGGTCGGCGCCCGACCGTTGCCCTGTCGCCGCGCGCTCTTTGACAACGTTGAATTGCTTGTCACGGGCTTGCAGTACGTCTCGAGTGGGATCGGCTGTGATGATCATGCCATCAGCAGCGCCGACAAGAACAAAATCTGGTTTTCCGTCGTGGTCTAAATCGTTTAATCCAAGCCTGGACAATTCCGTGTTGGCTCGATCCATGTCGCTCTGAAACTGCCGCATGTCGCCTGACGACTGCTGAAGTGCAACAATATTCGCGTAAACATCAGAAAAATTGTGGTCCGAACTCGCAACCGCGCGCTCGACACTCTTAACAGTATTGCCTATTTCCGTCATAATTCCAAAACCCTCTGACCAGCGAGCTGGCGGTACTGTGATGTGACCTAGATAGGGTAGGTTTTATGGGCGAAACCATGATGCCTTAAATTAATTTGGTTGTCAATCGAAAATTTCGGCTGGTGCAGTGAAAAAATAAGTAAGACGTATCGGGGTGGTTGCGCTAACCTTTTTAACCAGCGCTTGGATTGATGGAAAGCCATCGAGCCTTTTACGCATGGAAAGCTATCGCAGCCGTTCAAGCTGACGTCGTCCGATTTGGAATCTGCACCATATTCGGTGCACACGGTTCTTAAAAAATTTGTTCGCAGTATAACAACATAAGGAACTCTAAAATGGATCATCGTGCAGAGCCAGTACAACAACTGAAAAAGCGCTGGGCGACAGTAGAGTTCGAGACTTCGCCTGAGCACGAAGACATGGCTTCCTGGCTGATGATTCAGTGCGGTTCGACCGGTTGCGAGATTATTGAAATCGATCCTGATGGTGACGTTGTTGTACGTGCAACTTTTGATGAAATTGAGTTGTCCGAAGAATTGCTTTTAAAAATTCGGACCAGTTTGGAAGAGTATGGGTTGGGTCAATCACTTAAAACGCTGCGTCATAAATCTGTCGAGGAAGAGGATTGGTTGGCGCGCTGGAAGGAAGGACTGGAGCCGTTTGTCGTTGGAAATCAGTTCATGGTTTGTCCGCCGTGGCTTCTCGATACGTTGACGCCTGAAGAAATTGGTGTTCGTAAGGTGATTGTGCTAGAGCCTGGAATGGCTTTTGGTACGGGTTTGCATACAACCACGCAATATTGTTTGACAGCGTTTGAAATGCAACCACATCCGCAGCGTATTCTCGATGTGGGAACCGGCAGCGGAATTTTGGCGATAGCCGCTGCAATGTTGACTGGTCCAAAAGCTGTAATTATCGGCGTTGACATTGATCAAGTTGCAATCGATAATGCCGCCAAAAATCTTGAGTTGAACAAAGTACAAAAACGCGTCGAGTTAATTTGTGGTGGCACTGATGCAGTGACACGCAAGGATTTTGACGTACTCTTCTCGAACTTGACCTGTGAAGACATAATTTCCCTTTTGCCTGAATATGAGCGACTTCTCGCGCCCGGTGGTTTCGTGATTTGTGCAGGAATTCTTAAGGAAAAACTGCCAATGCTGACGAAAGAATTGAAGAAAAGGAAGTGGGTCGTACGTGACGAAAAAATCCAGGGAATGTGGGCTGGGCTCGTGATTGCGCGTAGCGTGCCGACCCGGAACTTGCTTTCATTTTCGCCGTCCTAGTTTGTATATAGTTGGTATAATCAAAGAGTAGAATGATTGAACTGCCGCGAAGCGGTCGTTTTGAACCCTGAAAACTGAAGAGTGATTGCTTTGAGCCTTACCCCAAACATGGGGGCGTTTAGATTCGACAGGGTTGTTGGGTCATGGGCTGCAGGTCGAGTTCGCTTAGTTCTCGTAAAAAAGCAGAGCAAAATACAGATGCAAATAACATCGTAAAATTCCCAGCCCAGCGCGTTGCGCTGGCTGCCTAACTAATAACTTAGGTTTGCTGGACTCGATAAGAGCTTGACCACCCGCACTTATTGGGTCAACCACGGTGGTTGCCACCAGGCAAAATTAGCGATTGATAGCCTGGTCTAAGACATAATCACAATCCCGGATGGCTGTTTGGGCCTTTACCAGCGGATCGGAAACGGTGACTGGGAAAATTCCAAACTAAACTTGTAGATGCTTATGTCACGGCTTCTTTGGACGCGAGTGCGATTCTCGCCGCCTCCACCATTTTATTTTCAATAGGCTTAAACGAGCATTGTCTCACGCTTTCGAGCATTCTCAATAAGGGAGAAGAACGCTCATACTATTGCGCGTGCGACGGCGAGGGGCTTATGGCGACCGTGTTACCGCTAGAAAGCTTCCGTCAGTTAATTGCCATGCTTCGACGAATGGGTTCGCATCCTGCACCGTAAAAACCAAGAGTTGGTCGTCAATAAATTCCAGCCAATCGTAACCGCATGGAAAATGCCAACCGCCGAGCATTGCGTGTGGTGCTGAACCGCTTAGGTAGACAGGATATTCTTCCATCCACAAATCAATGTACTTTTTCGCCGCTTCGCTGTCAGGAAAGTTCGGATTCCACTCGGTTTCTCGGTCCCAACCGTTAGCTTCCAACCAGGCTCCGACGGAATCCGAACCAAACAGGAAAACAGCTTCAAGCGGTGGCAAAACTTCAACCTTGTGAACATACAGCGGCGTTGCGTCCGGACCTGGCATAGTATCCGTGAACTCAATCCGATGCTCTGCGTCTCCGCTGAGGATCCGCATAAATTTACCATCCGTTGTGGAATTGAAGTTTGGAATAGCTGCAGTATCGACAGTCATCCAGAGTTCAAATTCCTCTCCATCTATCTCGACAGGCGCCTGCGAGTGCCACCATCCGCCAATGGGACCATCACCGCCGGCCATTAGGAAGACGCAAGGCTTAGCGAGACGTCGTCCTTCTCGAACCAGTTCCTCGAAGGTCATGGTGGCAGTTTGTTCTGGCATCGAGTTCTTCCTCTCCACTATCGTCTAAATCCCTTTTTCCGCCAAAGATTGATTTCGTAACGCCCAATTCAGGCGCGGCTGGAAGTGAGTAAATGCAGACAGGTGCTGCATCCCGGTTTACCAATGTTGTCCGAGAACTATTCTGACAACTTGGAATTAATTTGGGCTTCTACCGCGCCAGAAAGTGTGTATTCGTTTAATTCAAATATCACCCGTGGATTTAGAACCGAAACGAACAAGATCCTGCTACTACGCAGAGAATCTTCGCCCGGCCATCGACCTTTGCCGAGATATACCAAGTGTTATTACGTTTCCAGATACCATCTTTGACGCCTGCCATGGATTCTTCCTCCGGCGCGCGATTTGTCGAGGCACTATATACGGTGCTTTAATGATCGCACATCTTATGATGTACTTGCTAGCTAGAAAATCAGCAGCAGGGCTTGATGCTAGCTAATGCGAGGTGCGTTAGCGGTACACAAGCTTTGGAAGTGATTCGGACATGGTGATCTCCTTCGTGATTCCTTAGGGGCGGGAAATATGCTTCCTCAGCTGGTTGCGTTCGCTGGGCTCGCTCCCAGTGAGCGCTCGGCAGGTACATTTAGTGGGCAAACGCGAATGTCGAAAGTCGGTAGCACCCGCATCCGGAAAATTCTAAACTTCGCGGCCGTGTCCAGCAAGAAACAACCCGGTCATCATATATTTCTGCAATCGGATTGAGGCGCAAGCCAAGAGCAAAATAGTGGCACTGGCAGGTGCTATGTGGAAACTACTGCACATAATTTATGGCGTGCTGAAATCGGGCAAACACGCAAAGAGCCTGACCAATGGTTGCCGAGTCCAATGCTAGCAGCTATCGTATTTACTGTAGGATAGTAGTTGTTTTGGGTCAGCATAAACCGCATGGATATTCAAAGGGAACATCTCGAAGAACTCATCACAAAGGCTTGTCCATCCATCATGACGAGCGCTCACTATCTTCAATGGAGGGCGGGGGCAAGCAGTGACGCTGAGCCGCTCTATTACCTCCTAGCAAGCGCCATTGTTCGGCATCTGACACACTTAAATCAACTGAAAAAACATGATGAGTTTCCTGAGATTTTTTCTTTGATCGAGGAATTGCATCTGCGCGGTGACCAGTACGTTGGTGAATGGGCGACCATTGGAATTATTGAGGACCTCCAAAATACGAGCCTTCATCCGGAGGGCAGTGCACCAGGTGACTTCGTTAGGTTTCTTGGTCCCGTGTCCAAATGGTGGTGGGAAGAAGTAGATCTCTTCTGGAACGGTCAGATGAAGCCACCCATCGGTTCCTCTGGAAGGACACGTCCAGCAGAGATGGGCAACTCTGGAAGGGCTGTTGTCGACAAGAAGTCTTGACTTTCAATACGATATCTTGGTGTGCCACCATAGGTTCGGCTTTCGAAAGTTCCTTATACCAGTCATCGCCTTCTAATGTGGGAGTTTCACCCAGCTCTATGTCCCAGATCCATTTGGGCAGTTTTCTCTTACCCATCTCCCCAGAAACTCTTGCAGTTTCAACTAACGAGTCTAAATCACACGAAGACAGACTCATGCTCGATGCGGTTGTGGATTATATCAATCTTCTTTTATCGACTTAGAGTCAGGCTCAACTTTTGAGCGAACATCGGCGAGTGAAGTTAAATCTGCTACGTCAGCTTCCCTTCCAATTAGGCATTTGTATTCGATAAGTTCTTGCAGTGGTTGCACCATAACTTCAATCCCTGAAATTTGCCGACGTTCGGACCTGTTCAGGTCGCTCGAAAATGGCACGCGGCGACCATCTTTAGTGATCGCGAACGCATCCTCAACTTGGTTTATATCAACATCGATGCCATCAATACATAACGTCATTAGCCACAAATCGAACTCGTCATCCACGAGGTGATAAGGTTGTTGTTTCATTTCTGCTGCAAACAATTTGGCAACCTTTTCGAAATCAGCGGCTCCTACTTCGATATCGATATCGTTAGGTGGCCAGAGTGAACCATGAATATTTCCAGCAACACCACCTGTAATTTGATACGGGATATTCTGATACTCAAGTTTCTCGACGATTAAGGCTAGAACGGTCAAATGCTTGGTTAACATGTATGCCTGAATAAAAGCATCTCGACCCAGTTCAAGTGTTTGACAGAATAACTCTCTTGACTTAATGCTAAATCAATTCGCCCGGTCGAAGCGGTCGATGATTTCGATTTGCCCAACGATATTTGCGTTGAACTCGTCAAGCTTTTCAGCGGGAATCCAATACTCCTGATGTACAGCCGCAGCGCCCACAATCTGAATTTCGTATTGAGCTAGATAATCCGAGCTGACATGAAATCTCGTGACGTAGCCGACAAAGCCAGATGCGGCATCTTTTGTGTTCCAGTCGCGTGCAATTTGAGTTGCATATTCCTGATTTAGTACTGGATAAAATATCGGTTGTATTTCCAGGCGCGGTGGAAAGGCGGAAAAACCTGATTGTTCAATCAAGTCCATTTCTTTCTGCCCGACCGGTCGAAATAAGATTGTCGTTTCTTGTGTCATAACCGAAAGAGTGTAACATTTCCTTTCTTCGAAACAGTAGATCCATACTGCTACTTCTCATACGGTTTGTTTGGTGGATTTACGTTTATCACGCGAGGGCGAGACCTGTTCCAGCAGTTCTTGGACCGAGTTTCAGAGGCTGAGGTTGAGGCAATACATAGACAGCGGGAATCCGCTTTGAGAGCTGAGAGCTGGCAACAACTTGGACCTGAGTGTGGACCTGAGTTTTGTATTGAAGAGAATTGTGGGCGGCTAAGAATTCAATTGGCGGTTCGTTGTTTTATTCACCAATTACGATGGGGCAAGTGATAATCCGAGATTCGAAGTTAAACACCTTCGAAGTCTCCCGGAAAGATGCCGCTCATGTTGGTCCGCCTCTCGGTTTAACTCCAACGTTGATACGATTTGACCTCTTACAACTGACGCGAACTGCCGCCGCCAAGTACAATATTTTACTGGTGACCCGGAGACACATTCGCATCCTCACGGTTATGTAATAACCAGCGTTTGAAACCTCGAATTTTGTCAAATCGCAAAAGACTTTTGAATAAGACAGTTGTACGCGCATTGACGTGTCTTCTGTGCATCGCTCAATTGCCCTCCCAAGCTGACCAGGCAAAGTGGAAACAGCTGTATGAGGAAGGCAATAACGCCTACTTGAATGACAAATGGGACGTGGCGGAACCGCTTCTGCGCAAGGCGCTTAAGGAGTGCGAGCCGCAAAGCGTGAATTATGCAAAGACTGAAACGTCCCTCGCCCTGGTGTTGGAAAATCTGAATCTCTACACGGAGGCATTAAGCGAATTAACAGATGCACTCGCTATTTTCCGTAAAAAGACTGGAGAGGAGAGTGAGGATACAACTGAGGCCAAATGCTCCCTTGCGACATTTTTCGTTTTGTGTCAGCGCTATGCTGATGCTGAGCCATTGTACTTGGAGATATTGAACGCCAGAAAAAAGCACTTTGGTATAAATAGTGCAAAAACTGCGGATGCCATGGATGACCTGGCCTATGTTTACGGAAATCAAAATCGTGCAGCAGAAGCGGACTCCCTGGCGAACCAGGGATTGAGTATCCGCACCAAACTTTTCGGTCGCGACAATCCAACAACCGCAAAATCGTTGACGTTAATAGGAACGCTGTTGGGGTGGCAACGCCGATATGCCGACGCCGAAGCACCCTACAAAGAAGCGCTGGCAATTTATAAGCACGCTTATGGCGAGGAAAATGTACATGCTATCAGGGCATTAAAGAATTTAGCATCTTTGTATCGTGTGTCAGGTAGGAAGGATGAAGCGCAGGCGTGTCTGGATAAGATAGCTGCGTTAGACAAGAAACGCGGAACTGCGGCCGGCGCAAGGGATTTATATGTTCAAGGAAAACTTTGTACCAATCAAGGGCGATACGCAGAGGCCGAGCCAATTTTTCGTGCTTATCAGAAATTAGCCGACAAGCCGCTACCCAATACGCTCGTTTTCAAGAAACGCGCTTATGAACAGATTGAGCTGATGTTGTCACTTTGTACCGACCTTCACCTGCAAGACCTGGTTAGTTTCGAACAAAAAATTACAGGTGACGCCTCGCCCAAAGCTATAGAGTATGAGCAGGAAAAAAGTATGTCGTCGTTTGAGCGATTCAGACTGCAACTGGCTTTGCTGAAGTATGGCATCGCGAATCCCGATAAAAATATCGTGCGAGCTTTACTGCGAACAATCGATATGAGTGGTGAAAAGAACTTCGACTCAGATTCTCTAGTTACTTCGCAAGCATTTTTGTTTACCATTCATCGCTTCGCGACTCTGGATCGGCGGTCATTCGAAATGTGCCGACAAACCGCCCGACAATATCTTGAATTCGCCGATGAAAGTCTTTCTGAAAAGGGACCTAAACGGCTTTCTCTCAAAACAATGATTTTAAATGGAAAAGAGGGAACCGTAGAGTCTAATCGACTCAGTCAGAATACCTGGAACTCCGAGCCTGTCGCAGTCGAATATTTTGTGCGCTCTTTGCTTAGTCTGGCATTCTTCTGCGGTGATCTGGATGAAGGTGGTGATGTCCTTGGTCGTGAATATGCGGGCAAGTTAAACTCTGTCACTAGTCGAGTCATACAGCACTTTCTGCCAGTTCTCGGCTCAGAAAAAGGTTGTAACCTGTTTATCGACGCGGCCGAAAGCTGCAAAATGCAGGGCGATTATGCGCAAGCAAAATCGCTGCTGTCCAAGATTTTGGCAATGGAATCAGGTAGTTTGAATTCCGCTGCGGAGTTGATTCGCGCACGTGCGCTTGTATCTCTTGTAGATGTGAACTTACAAGAATGTAATTATGATGCTGTTCTTCGAGCGGGACAGGAAGCACTGGCATTGCCCGCTATGAGTAAACAAGAAATGTCTGCGCAAAGAGCCGCAGTACTTGGCAATATGGCTCAAGCAGCAATTCAAATCAATCCCGATCAGTCCGTGAAGTATGCAGAAGAGGCCATTTCGGTCCTCAAATCCGGCACCGCGGATAATGGCAGCGTGTTTAACGCTAAGCTTACTTATGCCAAGTGTTTGATCGGTGCTGGACAGTCGAATTCGGCAATCAGACTTCTTGAAACGATGAAGCCGCGAAGCGATTTGAGCGAAAACCAAAGTGCTTACATCTTAAATTGGTCAATCCAGGCTGAGATTTGTGCGTTGACCGGCGACGCGCAATTAGCTAATCACAATTATGCCGATGCTAAATTGAATTACGGCAAAGCGCTTGACGTTCACCGTCAGAGTAGAACCAAATATTCGATTATGCAGCAAGTTGACGATAGTTTTAACATCGCAATCTGTGACGCAAATTTAGGTGACCATGAGGCGGCAACAAGTCTGAGTGGTATCGCCGCAAATCAGCTGATGAAATACAGCGAGGAGGTGTTTCCCAATCTTTCCTTTGCCGAACAGAGAAGCTTTGCGCAGCAATTGAATTACTATTCCAGTTTACTTGTTGCTCTGAGGCACTCAGACGCTGAGATCGACAGTACGTTCGGATATTTGATTCAGTGGCGGGGACTGCTAGTGAAAGCTTTGCGTCGTCAGTCATTAATGGCGGATCAGTCTCATGATGCTCAGGCTACGCCTTTGATGAACAAGTGGCGCGAGCTGAAACATGAAATTGTGAACCTTGCGAATTCAAGCGACAACGCGGATCCCGAATTGAAGGCTAAGGTCGCTCGATATTCTGAGGAAAAAGAGAATTTGGAGCGGCAACTTCTTGCTGGCACTGCCAACGGTGGCGACGACCCGGTCAAAGATGTTACAGCCAAATCTTTCATGAACCGCTTAAAGCAAGATGAGGCATACATTGAACTAAGCAGTTACCAACCGCTGAACTCAACCTCTGTTCACTATTACGCTATCGTTGCAACGCCCTCTTCCTTGAAATTTGTGGACATCCCCGACGCCGACCGAATAAATAGTGCGTTGCAGGCATGGCGCCAAACCGGCATGTACAAGCCACTGGAATCCAGATCAAAACGCAATCAAAAACTTGCTAAATCTTCTGGGGGAAATTCGTTTCGCGACCTTCGGTTCGATGCAGCTCAGTCGGTCGATAATTCATCCAGCAATTCACTTAATACACTTCAGCAACGGCTCTGGAACCCAATCTTATCTGTCTTGCCGGAGTCTGTGAATCGAATTGTTCTTTGTGATGATGGTGAGTTGTCACGGCTGCCCTGGGAAATGCTTGTCGATGAAAACTCGAAAGGACGACAATTTCTGACAATGCGAGTTGATAGCCCTCGCGAATTCCTTGGGTTCAGGAGCGCGGAGACAAGCCAACCAACTGGAAAGAAGCCCGATTCTGTTTTGCTCGTCGGTGCGATTGATTACCAAAACAGTGCATTACAACTTGCCGGTACAGGAAAAGAGATCGCTGCAATCAACGCTTTGTTTGCAGATAAAACAAGGTCACAAAGCAATGAGAAAGAACCTGCGACAGCTCCAAATGTAATCATGCTTACAAGTCGCCAACCAACTCCGGGCAAAATCAAAAGTCTGCTGCCAACGGTCTCGATTGCGCACCTGGCAACGCATGGTTTTTTCGCAGCCTCTACAAAGTCCGACAATTCACCGAGTTTACATCGCGCCGTGCGGATGAATAGTACTGCCCTTGGTGATGCCGTTGCTGTAAGAAATCCACTGGTTGCTTCTGGAATTCTTTTAGCTTCTGCTACACCAAGACAGGCTAGTTCTGTTGCCACGTCTGACTCTGCCAATGCGTCTGACTCCGGAATGACTACTAAAACTCCTGGTTCGAATGCAGTGTCAACCAAGAATGGTGATATTAGAATTTCAGATGAAGGTGAGCTGACAGCGGAAGAACTCGTAGAGCTCAATTTGAACAAATGTCAATTGATTGTATTGTCAGCATGCGAAACAGGACGTGGCACTGAAGAACGCGGGCAAGGCGTTCTTGGACTTCGGTCTGTTTTGATGGCTGCGGGGTCAAAGTCAGTGTTGATTTCGCTCTGGTCCGTAGACGATGAAGCCACCAGTTATCTGATGACAGAATTTTACAAGCAACTGCTCAATGGCAAATCTGAGGCTGAGTCGCTGCAAATTGCTAAAGATGCTGTTCGCAATAACCCTGATCATCCGCAGTGGAAAGCGCCTTGCTATTGGGCTGCCTGGGCGCTCGTCGGTCAGGGCTGGTAGTATGCGTAGTCGGTGAGTGCAATGTAATATGAGTCGACAAGTCTGTGCGGTACTGCTAGCTTTTGATGAGTATAAATCGGCGTCTAAAAGCTCATCCAGTATTCTGGTAACAAGATCACTTATAAGCAAGAAGGCGTTATAAGCTTGAGGAGGCCTCTCATGATCGAAATCATTAAACAGGACGACAAAATACTGCAATTTGAAGCGACAAATACGTTGACGCACGTAGACTACGAGCGGGTTTTAATGCCTGAGTTGGAAAAGGTCATTAAAAAGTACGGCAAAGCCCGTATTCTGTTTGCAATGGGTGAAGAATTTCATGGTTGGGAGCCGTCTGCTATGTGGGATGATGCCAAATTCGGAATTAGGCACAGGACCGATTTCGAAAAATGTGCAGTGGTCGGCGGACCGAAATGGGTTCAGTGGGCAACCAAGCTTGGTAGCTTGCTTATCACTGCCGAGTGTAAGTCATTCTCTGCTAATGAGCTTCAGCAGGCTCAAAGCTGGATTGAAGCTCCTTAGGCTCAATCGGGGCTGCTATGTGCGGCGTCCTCGTTGCCGCGCTCGAAATCTGCTTTGATGTGCCATCGAATATTCGATATGTCCGATGAATTGACGAGCACTTTGTGAATCTCTAGCGGAGCCGAGCTCTGAATATTTTTATCGCGACCACCAAACAGACCCGCTAAAAATCCTGTGGATTTTTCAATCCACCCGATCCAGATGCCTGGGTCTGTTTCGTCGGCTGGTCTAAATGCACACACCCAACAGTATTTTTGGTCATCAATTGACAAGTTGAAATACCAGCCGAAGTCCTCTTGTCCAGGTTGCTCATCGCACTTGATTCCGTCCGTACTGAGCTGCTCAATCAGCCATTTGCAGAGGTCGTCCCCGAAGCACCCGGGATTGATGAAGTAGTCTCGATCCGTAGTTGTGTTGAACTTTTCGGTTTGAAACGTAACTAATGTGCGTGTGTTTGATTTCACAGAATGTTTTACTTGACTGAATGATGAGGGTAATAGACGATTTCGTATTTGATACCATCCGGATCTTTAAAAAACACTGCATAATACCCGGCAGGCGTGTACTCTGGATAGTCTCTTGGCGGGCTTACAACCGTTGCGCCTATCTTCAGCAACTCCGCATGAAATTTATCGACGGCTTCTCTTGATTTGGCTTTGAAGGCGAGGTGGTGAAGTGCCCCCGGTCGTCTTCGATTAACTTGGTCATTCGCGAATGCTTTTCTCGGTGATGTAATTGCGAAGCATAATTTCTCGTGCTTCCACTCGACCACGTGAAATTCGTGTTCGTCGATGACGGCACTGCCTTTACTGTCTGGCTGAAATCCTAGCAAGGGAAGCAGCCTTTCGTAAAATGGTTCGGCGACAATTATGTCCTTAACAGTTATCTGTATGTGGTCGATGCTCGGTTCCATCGAGCCTCCTGATCGTTAGAGTTGACAATATTGTAGCCGTCGAAGAGCGGTGGCTGCCGTGGCAAATAGTAGCGCGCCCGATGACGCTATTGAAATTCTATGGTGATTGTTGTATAACGCTGTTATGAAATATAACGACGTTATACAAAATCGGAAGAGCGAGACCAGCGCGACTTCTTTATCTCCCGGGTTGCGCGAGCGCAAACGAGAAATGATGCGTTTGAGTATTCTGGAATCGGCAAGCCGGCTCGTCGCTGAAGGTGGTAGCGAGGCTCTCAGTTTACGCAAAGTTGCTGAAGACGCTGGAGCATCTACTATGGTCGTTTACACTGTTTTTGGAAGCAAGGAGGGCTTGCTGGCGGCGCTTTGGAACGAGGGTTTTCATCGACTGTGGCAGTTTGAGGAGGAGGCACTAAAAAATCCCGACCCGATGCAGGTTCTTCGTGCCCTGGGCACCGCATATCGAAAAAACGCTATCGCAAATCCCGCCTTCTACAAATTAGTTTTCGGCGGTGCCTTGCCAAAATCATTTATTGACTCGGTTGGATGTGATGCAAGTTCTGACAGTGAGCGAACCTTTGAAGTATTAATTGAAACGGTTGCTGCTTGTCAGCAAATTGGTTTATTGACAAAAAAAATTGCAGCGAGCGAAATTGCTGCAATGTTTTGGAGTTCCGCTCATGGCGCGGTGAGTTTGGAACTGTCAGGAATGCTCTCGTGCTGGGCTGATCCCCAGCAGATTTTCGAGAGAAATTTTGATGCGCTTATAAATGGATTGAAAGACAATGTTTGATGATTTTGATGCAATAGTTATCGGCTCTGGAATTGGTGGCTTAACTACCGCTAGCTTGCTAGCCAAGATGCGTAATCTGAAAGTCCTGGTTTTGGAAAAACACTTTAAAGTGGGCGGATTCACGCATACTTTTCAACGCAATGGGTTTGTTTTTGATGTTGGTCTTCACTATGTCGGAGAGATGCAACCGGGCGGCGAAACTCGCAAATTGTTCGATTTCACCACTAACTCTGCAGTGAACTGGTGCAAAATGCCGCACGTCATGGAGAAGTTTGTTTATCCCGATTTTACGGTCAATGTACCTTCAGACAAAGAGGAGTACTTAGCCGAACTTTGTCGGTTATTCCCTGAGGAAGCTACGGCATTGCAACGTTACTTTCGCGACGTAACAGCAGTCTCGGCAGCCATTCGCTCAAGAACGATGGCGGGCGCAATGCCTCCAGCGATTGGAGCGATCATGAATGCTGCTAATTGTACTTTTAATAAGTTCGCTGATATGTCCACTGCGCAGTATTTAAATGCTCAGTTTAAAGATCCGCGCTTAAAGGCTGCTTTGACTTCTCAGTGGGGAGACTATGGTTTGCCTCCTTCAATGAGTTCATTTGTCATTCACTGTCTCGTTGTAGAGCACTATTTTGCCGGTGGCTTCTACCCAAACGGCTCTTCGGCCAGCATTGCTTCTGCTATCCTTCCAATCATTCGCACCAGCGGCGGTGATGTACTGGTCAATCATTGTGTTGAGGAGATTCTTGTCGAGAATGGTAGCGCATGTGGTGTTGTCGCTCGCGATGCAAATGGAGAGCGCAAAACGTTTCGCGCTAAAACAATTATTTCAGATGCTGGTCTATGGTCTACATTTACAAAAATGCTTCCAGCTTCGCTCAGGCTTACACCGCCTGGTTTTAAGGAAAACACTGACTTGTCCGCAATCACCCTGTATCTCGGGTTCAACCGCAGTCCTGAAGAATTAGGATTCCGGGGCGAGAACCACTGGCTTTTTAGCAGCTACGATCATGATGCCGTTTTTGAGCGTGGCAGAGATTTGTCTCAGGAACTGGGACTCTGTTATCTTTCATTTCCATCGCTGAAAGATCCGGCAGCTGAAAAGCACACTGGTCAGTTGATTACTCTGGCAAGTATGAAGGCGTTCGAGAAATGGGCTGGAACTGAATGGAAGAAACGCGGCTCCGAATATGAGGAATTCAAGGAACAAATAACGAGGCGCATGCTTAATTTTGTGTACCAAAAATATCCCGATTTGGAAAGTATTATCGAATTTACTGAACTGTCCACTCCGCTCACAGTCGAGAGTTTTACAGGGCATCCTCAAGGCAGAATCTACGGTCAACCTCTGACCCCAGAGGTTATGTCGAAACGGTTGTTCCGACCTGATACTCACCTCAAGGGCTTGTACATAACCGGCTCCGATGCCATGACAGCCGGCATTATTGGAGCATTTATGGGAGGTGTTTTGTGCGCAGGCAGAATCATCGGTGCAACTGGAATACCTGAAATCATGTCGCGTTCGAGTCGATACGCCAGAGGTCTAGCAGTCTCTTCGCCATCATTGTCTGCAGTTTAAGGCTAAACGGACGCGTATGCTGACCAGTCGGTTAAATCGCCTGCTGAACTTGTTGCAGAGCCATTAGTTCTTGTTGAGCAGCATCCGCTTCAGCACTCAATCCAGCGCCACGCAACACTTTGTCGTATTGCACGTAAATCATTTTTCGCGTGATTGGTTCAGTGGTACGTGACCAATTAAGCACTTCTCGGAAATAAGTTCTGCATCGGTCCATGTCCTTCAGATGAATACCATATGTGGTGGCTAGGTTCATCAAGCTCATTTTAAATTCGTGTGAGTCCCTGCCGTACACGGTATACATTCGGTCTGCGTCGGAACGATGCAGCTGCTCAACATCGGCTAATCGGTTTTGTTTGACCATAATTCTTTCCAGATCGACCAGCGGCGTTATCGGATCTAGAGCAAGCTGTTGCGGGAAATCGTGGCGCATTTGCACCGCCACCCGCAAGAGTTGCTCCGCCTCTGCATATTCTTCGAGCAGTCTCAGAATCGCAGCGTAATTACAGCGTGTGTAGTAAGCCTGGAGGAGATCCCTGCGTCCATCTGCATCCGCCATTGCCTGTTTATAAAACTCTTTGGCTTCATTGAATTTTCCATTACGTGCTGCAGCTTCAGCACTGTTCGTCAGCGTTGACCAAGAATCGCTCATTGAATTTCCCCGCTGATTGGTACCCTGGTGCCAAAATAGGCAATTATTTCACCGGTACTTCCTCTTATGCCCAAAAATAGCCGCTTGCTTTGCCGGGAACAGAGCAAAGTATTTGGGAACGTCTCAGGCTGATTTGCGCGAGTCTGATTCGGCAAGTTGCCCGATTGCATTTGCGTCCATTCTGTAGCGTGTCCATTCGCTCAACGGTTTCGCGCCGAGCTGTTGATAGAAATTTATGGCGAGCTCGTTCCAGTTTAAGACTGACCATTCAAAGCGCTTGCAATCACCGTCGGCTGCAACTCGCGCCAGACTGCGCATCAAGGCAAGACCAACACCCTCTCCGCGAAAAGTGGGAGTGACGTACAAATCTTCCAAATAAAGTGTTCTTGACCCTTCCCACGTTGAGTAAGCGTAAAAGTATAGAGCGAAGCCGCACATCACCCCGCCTGATTCCGCAATCAGGCAACCAAATGGTGGATTGTCTTGTCGAAGTTGATTTTCTAGATCTCTTTCCGTGACCTTCACGCTGGAAGTCTCTTTCTCGTATGTAGCTAACTCATAAATCATTCGATACAAATTCTGCGCGTCGAAGGTCGTCGCGGTTCTCACTGAAACTGTCATCTCACATTCCTCAAAACGAAAAGACCAATTTAGCGTTCCGTGTTCAGGCTGTAAAATTTTTGGGAAATTGAAACATTTATTGGTTATTTGTTATATTTATAACAAGATGCTTAAAATTGTCGATGTCGTTCGCGATATTCT
>WBZN01001197.1_pt1 | contig 16259 bp, 18 predicted proteins | sample 5204281 | NCBI WGS metagenome assembly WBZN01 (sample SAMN12344347, study PRJNA552823) | activated sludge metagenome | biome: Activated sludge suspended growth; feature: Nitrification reactor; material: Wastewater; isolation source: activated sludge from nitrification reactor of wastewater...
GACCTCCGCCGACAAGGAGGACCACGTCTCGATGGGCATGGGCGCCGCGCTCAAGCTCACCCAGGTGGCGCGCAACGTGCGCACGATCCTCGCGATCGAGCTGCTGGCGGCGGGGCAGGGTATCGACCTGCTGCGTCCGCTGCGCTCGAGCACGGCCCTCGAAGCGCTGCATGCCGATCTGCGCGCCGGCGTCGCCGCGTGGGACGAGGACCGCGAGATGGCGCCGGACATCGCCTGGGCGGAGACGTACCTGGACGGCTCGATCGCCCCGCATCTGTCGAACCTGCGCTGAGGATCCCGCGCCGAGAATCCGCGGTCACTGGGCACCCGCCCCGTCTCTCGCGGAGACGGGGCGCGACACTTACCGGTTACGGGGTGAACGCGTTGGTGTCGCCCTTGCCGCAGAGATTTCCCTGGGTGTTGTGGTACACGCGCTGCGCCAGGGTGACGGTGTCGGTGACCGTGATGTCGTATTGCACGTCGGTGAGCGCGCCGTAAAACAGCCAGTACTTGCCGTTGAGGCCGGTGGCGTCGAGCGCCTTCACGACCAGCTCCGCGTTGCCGCTGTCGAAGAACCAGAAGATGCCGCTGGTGTCGGCGGCGAGCGGGACGGCGTGTCCCGCGCCGCTGCTCGCCGGCGACGTGAAGTCGACGGTGGCGCGGAAGCGACCGCCGAGCAGGCATAGGGTGGTGGCATCGGGGACGCATGCCGGCACGATCGTGCTCTGGCTCTGTGGGATCCACGAGCCGTCGGGGTCCCGTGGCAGCTCGACGAACCTGCCGAGCGCGCCGGCGGTCGCGGACAGGGAGCCGATGTCGGCCTTGCCGCAGAGGCTGTCCTGGATGTTGTGGTAGGTCACGGAGTGGCCGAGCTGCGTGTCCTCGACCGTGATCCAGTACTGCACGTTGCTGAGCGCGCCGTAGAACACCCAGAAATGCTGGTTGATGCCGGTGCCGTCGAGCACCTTCACCAGCAGCTCGATGTTCGCCGCGTCGAAGAACCAGAACAGGCCGGTCTGGTCGCCGTTGACGTACGGCACGGCGGTGCCGATCCCGTGGCTGCCGTCCGTCCGGCGCCATTGCGCCTTCACACGGAAGCGCCCGCCGGTCAGGCAGAGAGTGTCCGGCGTTGCGGTGCACGGCCCGACGGCTCCCGTGGTGCTGGCGCTGGCGTCGTTGGTGTAGCCGGAGTTGCCGCCGGCGCCGAGGGCGCGTAGCCGGAAGGTGTATGGCGTGCCGGGCTGCAGATTGCTGACCGTGAAGATCCCGGTGTCCGCGGCCGCGACGGCGCCGATCGCAGTGAACCCGTTCGAGGCCGGTGACGACGCCTCGATGCCGAAGCCGGTTTCGTTGTTCGACTTGTCCTGCCAAGTGAGTTGGATTTGTGTGCTCGAGAGCGGCGTCGCCACGAGAGCGGCGGGGGCTGCAGGTATCGCACTCGGCGTCGTCACGCTGACCGTGTTCGAGTAACCCGAGGGCCCGGAGTTGTTGCGGGCCCGCACCCTGAAGTAGTACGTGGTCGCAGGGCTCAGGCCGGACGCCACGGTGCTCGTCACGTTGGGATTCAGGATCAGGATCTCGCTGAAGCTGCCGGTGGTCTTGCGCTCCACCCGGTAGCTGGTTTCCGTCGTGGCGTGGTCGACCCAGGTGAGGGTCACCTGCGAGGTCGTGACACCGCTGCTTTGCAGGCCGGTCGGCGCGGCCGGCTTCGCGCCTCCGCCGCCTCCGCTGCCCGTGCCGTAGAGCACGCGGATCGCGGCCTTGTCGTCGGCCCCGAGCCGGGCGCCGCGGCCGTCGTCGTGCACGAAGGAGCGCATCAGGGCGTCGTTCTTGTCCGGATCGGCGCAGGCGGCGCGTCCGCCGCTGCGGTCGTCGCCGCAGGAGTGGCCGAGCCCGAGCGTGTGCCCCAGCTCGTGCGCGAGGACTTCCTCGAGGGCGCGCCCGTCGGCGAAGTAGCAGCCCGTGCCGTCCTGGGTGATCACGTCAGCGCCGGTGATGGGGATCGGGTTCTGCGAAGTGTCGCGGGCCCAGGGGCCGCCGGTCGCCAGGACGCCACTGCCGCTGATCGCGCACGAGAAAGAGCCGTCGATCTCGTTCTTCGGGTCGTTCCAGGCCACTTCGTTGATGCCGTCGAAGTCGCCCGGTTTCAGGCCGCCGGTGGCGCTGGTCGTCCCGTCGTAGACGTACTTGATGTTGGTGTCCGGATCGTTGTTCCACGCCGCCATCGCGGTCTTGAATTCTCCGAAGCCCTGGGCCGGAGCGGCGGGCTCGCCGGTGTCCTGCGCGAACCAGTGGACGCTCGCGCCGGAGTCGAACTCGAACCAGCGCAGCGGCGGATCGTTGATGAGATTGAACTGCGGCAGGATCGAGCGGCGGGCGCTCGCCGAGAGCGCGACGGCATAGTCCGCCGTCGACGGCAGGCCGGCGGCCTGGGCGGCGATCCAGCGCTCGAAGCTATCGCTATCGCGCGCCGCGTCCTGGCTGAGATCCTTGCCGGTGGCGTCGACCACGTCGGCGAGGTCGCGCACCGCCAGTCGCTGCCCTCCCGCGACGATCTCGTGGAAAACCCCGAGCCCGAGTTGCAGCGGGCCCCAGGTGCCGTCGGGGTGCCGCATGAGGAACAGCAGCGCCTGCTCGCCGTTGCGGAAACGGGGGTTGCCAGAAATGCGCCAGGTGACCCCGTCCGGCGCCGTGCCGCCCAGCACCCGAACCGTGATTTCGCCCGGCACGAGCGCTCCTTTGAGCACCGACTCGACGCGCACGCGATACGCGGTGGCCGGGTGACCGGATGGCATCCGCGACGGCCGCTGATCGAGCACGGTGACGCGCGCCACGGCCTCCGTCTCGGCCAGCAGTTGGGCGTCGGTGGGCGCGATCACGGTCGTGGCTCCGGCCGTCGACGGGACGAGGAGGGTCAGGGCCAGGAGCAGAGGGCTGCGAAAGCTGCGCACGGATGGTTCTCCTTCGGTTATGTCAATACGTCATGGAGTCTAGCGGGATTCCCGCGGCGCGCAAGTCCAGGGCCAGGGCCCGCCACGCCCGTCCCCGATGGCCGATCTCGTCCTTGCGCTGGGCCGAGAGCTCGCCGTACGTGAGCGTTTCGCCGCTGGGCTGGAACACGGGGTCCCAGCCGAAGCCTTGCGTTCCGCGAGGCGGCAGCACGAGCAACCCGCTGGTCGCGCCCTCGGCCAGAATGCGGCGCACGCCGTCGTCGAAGAGCAGCATGCAGCGCGCCGTCGCCCGCGCGTCGCCGAGCGCGATGGCGGCGCGCGCCACGCCCTCCGCTCCGATCGCCGCGAGCATCCATTTCACCAGCGGGCCGGGGAAGCCGCCGAATGCGGCCAGCTCCAGCCCGGTTTCTTCCACCACCAACGGTCCGCGGAGCGCGCGCCGAGCTTCGTCCGCCTTCGCGCGCAGGACTTCGGCGAGGTCCAGGGACTGGATCTCGGGCAGGTCGAGGTCGAGGGCGTCGAACGTTCCGGGCCACAGGCGCCGCGCCTCGCGCAGCTTGCCGGGATTCCCGGTGACGAGCGTGAACGGCGGAGCAGTCATGGCGCCATGGCGGCGCGCGAACGGATCGCTTCGACGATCTCGTCGACGGCGGTGCGCAACTCTTCGAGCGAGCCGTCGTTGCGCAACACCAGGTCGGCTCCGGCGAGACGCCGCTGCCCGCTGCCCTGCGCCGCCAGCCGCGCGTTCGCCGCCGCCTCGGTCAATCCGCGCTCGACGGCGCGCCGCAGCCGCAGCTCGGGTTCGGCTTCGACCGTGACCACCAGATCGAAGTCCGGCCGGTATCCCGCCTCGATCAGCAGCGTGGCTTCGAGGACCACGATGTCCTCGGGGCGCGCGCCCGCTGCCTCGGCGGCGAAGCGCTGCCGCACCAAGGGGTGGATGCCGGCCTCGAGCCTTGCCCGCAGGTCGCCGTCGGCGAAGACCCGCTCGGCCACGAAGCGCCGATCGACGCGGCCTTCGGCGGTAACCGCCGCATCCCCGAGCAGCGAGCGCACGAGCACTACGCCAGGCGCGCCGGGTTCGTACAACTCGGCGACGATGCGGTCGGCGTCGAAGACTAGAAAGCCGCGCTCCCGGAGGAGGTCCGCGACCGTGGATTTGCCACTGCCGAGGCCGCCGGTCAGGCCGACGCGGTACGGCCGCACGCTACAAGCCCTGGCGGCGCCGCGAGGCCTGCAGCGTGTTGGCGAGCACCATGGCGACGGTGAGCAGGCCGACGCCGCCGGGCACCGGCGTGATGGCGCTCGCGATCGGGCGGACGCGTTCGTAGTCGACGTCGCCGGCCAGGCCCCAGCCTTTGCTCTCGAACGACGCCATCTTGGTTGGGTTGGCGGAGAACAGGCGCTCCGCCGTGGCGCGGTCGCTCACTCGGTTCATGCCGACGTCGATCACCACCGCGCCGTCGCGCACGTGCTCGGCGCCGATGAAGCCGGGGCGGCCGATGGCCGCCACCAAGAGGTCCGCCTGGCGCGCGATCGCCGCGAGGTCCCGGGTGCGCGAGTGGCAGACCGTCACCGTGCAATGCTCACGCAGCAGCAGCCCGGCCATCGGCTTGCCGACGATGTTGCTGCGGCCGATCACCACCGCGTGCTGGCCGGCGAGCGGGATCTGGTTGCGGTGCAGCAGCTCGACTACGCCGGCCGGCGTGGCCGACACGAACCCCGGTTGATCGAGCCACAGCCGGCCGACGTTCTCCGGGTGGAACCCGTCGACGTCCTTCGCCGGGTCGATGCGCTCGAGCAACTCGCGCTCCGGCAGGCCTTTGGGGAGCGGCAGCTGGATCAGGATGCCGTCGACCGCGTCGTCGGCGTTGAGCTCGTCGACCGTGCGGCGCATGTCGTCGGCCGAGATGTCGGCCGGCAGGCGCAGGGTGTGGCCGATCATGCCGACCTCCTCGCAGCCCCTGGTCTTGCTCGCGACGTAGACCTGCGACGCCGCGTCGTCCCCCACCAGCACGGCGGTGAGGCCGGGCGTCCGGCCGCCCTTGCCGCGCAGTTCCGCCACGCCGGCGGCGAGCTCGGTACGAATCTGTTGCGCTATTTCCTTGCCGCCCAGGATCTTGGTCACTCCGGCCTCCGCGCGCTGTAGAGACACACGGTGCCGAGCGTCAGCTCTTCGCACCGCGCGTCTTCGAGGCCGGCGCTGCGCATGCGCTCGAGGAAGGCCTCCCGCTGGGGAAATTCGACCACCGAGTTCGGCAGGTAGCTGTACGCCGAGCCGCGGGGCGACAGTAGCCGGCCGATCCACGGCAGGATGCGAGTGAAGTAGAAGAGGTACAGAGCCTTGGCTGCCCGCCCCCGCGGCAGCGCGAATTCGAGCACCACCAGCTTGCCGCCCGGTCGCAGCACGCGGGCGAGCTCGGCGAGCGCTTTGTCGAGGTCGGCCACGTTGCGCAGACCGAACGACACCGTGGCACCCGCGAAGTGCGCGCTCGGCAAGGGCAGCGCGAGGGCGTCGGCGGCCAGACCCGCCGGGGCGGGTCCGTGTAGGCGCGCGTACTTGTGGCGCGCGATGGCGAGCATCGGCACGCAGAAGTCCGCGGCGGTGACCCGCGCGCCGCGGCGCTCGAGCGCGATCGCCTGATCGCCGGTGCCGCAGCACAGATCGAGCACGCGCGCGTCGTCGCCGAGGCCCAGCGTGCGCGTGGCGCGCCGCCGCCACACCACGTCGAGCCAGCCCGAGAGAACGCGATTCAGCAGGTCATAGCGCGGCGCCACGCCCGCGAACATGTCGCGGATGGTCGGCGCGGATTTGTCGAGTCGAGAAACGGCCTCCGTCATGCGGCGGCAGTCTACCTCGCGCGCTGCCGTGAGGCCGCCATCCGCCCGGGTTCTAGGCCGCGGTCCGTTCGACCGGGGAGTCCTCGGTGATCTGACCGTCCTGGATGCGCACCACCCGCTGCGTGCGGCGGGCGACGCCGGGGTCGTGGGTGATCACCAGCAGCGTGTGCCCCTGCTGCCAGAGCTCCTCGAACAAGTGGAGGATGTCCTTGCCCGACGAGGTGTCGAGATTGCCCGTCGGTTCGTCGGCGAGGATGAGCGCCGGCTCGCAGGCGAGCGCGCGCGCGATCGCCACGCGCTGCATCTGTCCGCCGGACAGCTCGACCGGACGGTGCTCCATCCGGTCGGCGAGGCCGACGCGCGCCAGCAGTTCCTCGACGCGTTCGCGCCGCTCCCGTACGGGCGTGCCCTTGAAGAGCAGCGGCAGCTCCACGTTCTCGAAGGCGGAGATCTGCGGCAACAGGTTGAAGTTCTGGAAGATGAAGCCGATGCGTTGGTTGCGCACGTCGGCGAGCTCGTCGACGTCGAGGTGCGACACCTCTTGGCCGTGCAGGCGGTACGAGCCGCTGCTCGCGACGTCGAGGCAGCCGAGGATGTTGAGCAGCGTCGACTTGCCGGAGCCCGACGGGCCGACGATGGCCAGCATCTCGCCTGGGGCGACGCTCAAGTTGATGCCCTTCAGCGCCTCTACCTTCACCGCGCCGGTGTCGTAGATCTTGCGCAGGTCGCGGATGTCGATCAACGGCTCGCGATCGTTCGGCTTCATGACGTCCTCAGTCGTAGCGCAGGGCGGCGGCCGGTTGGATCGAGACGGCGCGCCGCGAGGGAAAGTACCCGGCCAGGAAGCCGATGCAGCCGAGGATCAGGATGGTGACCCCGGCGATGCCGGGCGAGAAGGTCGGCCGGCCGAGGAAGCTCATGGCCTCGCTGTGAGCGTTCTCCTGGATGACGGCGAGAATCTGCACGATCGACCATCCGGCGGCGACGCCGGCGAGACCGCCGAGCGCGGTGAGGGTCAGCGATTCGAGCACCAGCGGGCCCATGACGTAGATGCGGCGGGCGCCGAGCGCCATCTGCACGCCGATCTCCTTGGTGCGGTGTTTGACTGCGGCATACATGATGTTGGCGACGCCCATGCCGCCGATCAACAGGGTGAGCGCGCCGATGATGCCCAGGAATCCCTGGATGCCGAGCATCACGTTGCGCATGGTCTTCTGGCTCTCGACGGTGTCCCAGTTGCCGAGCGCGCGGGTGTCGGTCGGGTCGAAGCGGTAGCGGCCGCCGAGGACCTCGTTCATGCGGCTCTTGACCATCGGCATCTGCTCCGGCGAACGGGGACGCAGGACGAGGTCGTTGAGGTAGCGCTTGCCGGTGAGGATCTGGAAGGTGCTGAGCGGGATCGCCGCGGCTTCGGTGTCCGGGCCGTAGTAGGTGTTGTTCTGCTTCTTCGGCCGCATGACGCCGACGACGGTGAACGGGACCTTGTTGACCAGGATCGTCTCGCCCACGGCGGCTTGCTCGCCGAACAGGTCCTTGGCCAACTGATCGCCGAGGAAGATCACGCGTCGCTTCTGCTGCTCGTCGAGCGTGTCGAGGAAGCGCCCGCCGGCCTGCGGCGCGAGATTCCGCATGTCGCCGAACACCGGCAGGCTGCCCACGACCCGCTTGTTGAACGAATTGCGGCCGTGGGTGAGCTGCATGTTCCAGTCGACCATCTCGCCGGCGGCGGACTCGAGCTCGGGAATGTTGCGCTGCAGGAGCTCCACGTCCTCGGGCACCAGGCGAATCTGACGTCCTTGGGGGAGGCCGGCGTAGGCGATCGTCGTCTGGCCCGGCCAGACGATCAGCAAGCCGACACCCATGCCGCTGCTGCCCTCGACGAGACTCCTTTTCAGGCCCTCGCCGAACGACAGCAGAAGCACGATCGAGATCGTGCCCCAGCCGATCGACATGACGGTGAGCACCATGCGCTTGCGCTGGATCTTGGCGGCGCTGCGAAACAACCTGGCGATGAGCTTGAGCGTCCGCATGGCATCTACATCCGCATGGCTTCGACCGGATTGAGAGACGCCGCGGTCTTCGCCGGGAAGAATCCGGCGACCAGCGCGATGGCGCCGAGGATGCCGGTGGTGATGGCGGCGATCTGCCAGGACAAGACCGGCGTGCCGACGTACTCGCCGAGCTTGAGCAGCGGGAACGCGGCGCAGATCAGCCAGGCGATGACGAAGCCGATCGTGCCGCCGATCGCCGTCAGCAGGAGCGTCTCGAAGAGGAACTGCTTGAGCACGTAGCTGCGCCGCGCGCCGAGCGCCATCTTGATGCCGATCTCGCGCGTGCGCTCTTCGACCACCACGTTCATGATGTTCGAGACGCCGATCCCGCCGACCACCAAGGTCAGCGCTCCGACGACGCCGAGGAAGATACGGAACGCGAGGAAGAACGTGTCCATGAACTTCAGGCCCTCGACCGTGTCCCACATGCCGACCGCTTCCTTGTCCTGGGGGTCGAAGCGGTACTTGCGCGCCAGCGTGGCGATGACGTTGTCCTTCGCCGCGCCGACCTCGTCCGCGGTCTTCGGCTGGAACACGAAGTCGTCGACGTCGCGCTTGTTGTACATGGTCTGAAAGGTGCTCGCCGGGATGATCGCCTTGTCCTTGTCGCGGCCGCTGTAGGAAGAGTCCTGCTCCTTGTGCTCCATCACGCCGACGACCAGGAAGGGGATGCCGTCGAGGTACACGAACTTGCCGACCGGGCTTTCCTTGCCGAACAGGTCCGTCGCCAGCTGGTCGCCGAGGAATACCACGCGGCGTTTGTCGTCGGCGTCGATGTCGTTGACGTAGCGGCCGCCGGGCGCCGGGATCATGTTGCGGATCAGTCCGAACTCGGGGCTGATGCCATGGGTCTGCGGCACCAGAACCTTGCGGCCCACCTTCATCTTCACGCGGTTGTTCTGAAACTCGCCGCTGATCGATTTGAGCTCCGGCACCTCGCGCCGGAGCATCGCGATGTCGTCCTCGTTGACCTTGACCTCGCGACCCTTGGGCAGCCCTTGCCAGACCTTGCTGGTGCGCGACGGCCAGGCGATCACGATGTTGTCGCCCAGCCCCTTCTGGCTCTTGAGCACTTGCGCGTGCAGACCCCGCCCGAAGGCGAGCAGCAGCGTCACCGCCGCCGTGCCCCACACGATGCCGAACAGGGTGAGCAGCGTGCGCAGGCGCTGGGTGCGCGCGTCGCGCAGGAACTGGCTGAGGTAGTGGCCGAAGTTCACAGCCCCTTGATCTCCTTGGGCGGCGGTTCCTGCAGCAGGTCCTTCTCGGCCAGGCCGGCGAGCACCTCGACGTTGAGTCCGTCGGAAAGCCCGACCTTGATCTCGCGGCGCTCACCGGCCTCGCCCTTCTTCTTCGGCGGCAGCGTGACGAACGCCTTCTCGCCCTCGAAGGTCACCAGGCGCTCGGGGATCAGGAGCACGTCCTTCTTCTCCTGGATGATGATGCTCGCGTTCGCGGAATAACCGGCGCGCAGCGTGACCCCCGCGGCGTCGTCGATCTCGGCTTCGACGCTGAACTGCGTCGCGCCGTCCTTCTCGCTCGCCTTGGGCGCGATACGCCGCAGATGCGCTTTCACCTGGGCGGTCGGAAGAGCGCCGATTTGGATGCGCACCGGCAGGCCGTCGTTGAGTTTGCCGACGTCGATTTCGTCGACCGTGCCCTTGAAGATCAGGCGTCCCATGTCCGCGAGGGTCATGAGCGCCGTGCCGGCTTGGTAGGAGGTGAGCGGCACCACCGGGTCGCCCGGGTTCACCAGGCGCTCGAGCACCGTGCCGGCGGAGTTGGCGCGAATCACCGAGTCGACGCCGCCGACCTTGCGCAGGATCTTGCCCTCCTTGAGCAGCGCCAGCCGCTCCTTCGCCAGCTCGTGCTCCACGCGGGCCTGATCGAACGCCTTCTTGTCGTTGTCGAGCTGGTTCTGGGGCAGGATGCCGCCGGTGCGCAGGGACTGGGAGCGGTCGAGGTCCGCCTTGGCCTTGTTGAGACCGATTTCCGCGATCTGGAGCTGCCGCTCGGATTCGGTGAGCTCGAGCGGCGTCGGGTCGGGGCTGATCGAGAACAGCCGGTCGCCGGGCCGCACGCGGTCACCGACCTGGACGAAACAGTCCTTCACGATGCCGGAGATCTGCGACTTCACCTGGATCTCCTGCTCGGGGACGATCTGGCCGACCGCGAGCGCCTTGTCGACGATCGTGCCGCGCTCTACAGCTACCGGTTTCGCGGCCTTGTCATCCGAGTTGCCGCGGGTGGCGAATACGACTGCCGCCACCGCGCCCGCGACTACGACGACCCCCAGGCCGATCTTCCAAGGCTTGCGCATGAATTCCTCCCTCTCTCTGCCAATACGGCACCGGCCGTTTTAGGTTTCGGACGCGTTGGGTTGACAGCGAAGGGTCGCTCTCGTACGATTAGAGGCCCTTTGCATGCAGAGGGCGATCCTCCTGTGCATCTGTTCGCCCGCGCAGCATCGAGGAAAGTCATCAACGGAGCTTCGAAAGTCATGACGAGAACCTACAGCCCCAAGCTCGCCGAGATCGAGCGGCAGTGGTACGTCGTCGACGCCGCCGGTCAGACCGTGGGCCGGTTGTCGGCTGTCGTCGCACGCGTGTTGATGGGCAAGCACAAGCCCACCTACGCCACGCACATCGATACTGGCGATTTCGTGATCGTGATCAACGCCGATCAGGTGGTGCTCACCGGTCGCAAGGAAGAGCAGAAGATCTACTACCGCCAGAGCGGTCGCCCCGGCGGCCTGAAGGCGGAGGCGGCTCGTCACCTGCGCCAGCGCCGGCCGGTCAAGCTGATCGAGGAAGCCGTGCGCGGTATGCTGCCCAAGAACACCCTCGGCAAGCACCAGGGCAAGAAGCTCAAGGTGTATGCCGGAGCGGAACATCCCCATCAGGCGCAGAAGCCGGCGGAAATCCCCGCGGCTGCGAAGCGCGCCTAAGCGCGGCAACAGAGCACGAGGAGATTGCGAGTGAGCGAGTTGAGCTACTACGGCACTGGTCGGCGCAAGACGTCGACGGCGCGGGTCTACATGCGTCCGGGTGCCGGCGCGATCAGCATCAACGGCCGCGCCATGGATCATTTCTTCCCCAGCGAAGTCCTCAAGATGATCGTCAAGCAACCCCTGCTGCTCACCGAGACCACCGAGAAGTTCGACCTCACGGTCACGGTCGAGGGCGGCGGATGCGCGGGCCAGGCGGGTGCGATTCGCCACGGCATTTCGCGCGCGCTGCTGATCTTCAATATCGAGCTTCGTGAGCGTTTGAAGTCGGCCGGCCTCCTGACGCGCGATCCGCGTAAGAAGGAACGCAAGAAGTACGGTCAGAAGGGCGCCCGCGCCCGCTTCCAGTTCAGCAAGCGCTAGACCATCGGCGCGGCGAGAAGGAGAGATCTTGGTCGAAGTCACCATGAAGGAAATGCTCGAAGCCGGAGTCCACTTCGGGCACCAGACGCGGCGTTGGAATCCGAAGATGAAGCAGTACATCTTCGGCAAGCGCAACGGCATCTACATCCTCGACTTGCAGAAGACGCAGAAGCTCTTCAAGCAGGCGTCCGAGTTCGCGAACCAGTTGGCGCGCGAGAACCGACGCATCCTGTTCGTGGGCACCAAGCGTCAGGCTCAGGAGGCGGTGGCCGAAGAAGGTCGGCGTTGCGGCCAGTTCTTCGTGACGCACCGCTGGCTCGGCGGCACGCTCACCAATTTCGTGACCGTGCGCGCCTCGATCGAGCGCATGCACGAGATCGAGGGCAAGCTGAACGACGCCGACTCGCTGCTCACCAAGAAGGAGAAGCTGCGCCTGGAGCGTGAGCACCAGCGCATGGCGAAGAACCTCGAAGGCGTGCGCGACATGGAAGCCCTGCCGGACGCGATCTTCGTCGTCGACCCGAAGAAGGAGTACATCGCGGTCGCCGAGGCGAACAAGCTCGGTATCCCGGTGATCGCCGTGGTGGACACGAACTGCGACCCCGAGCTCGTCGACTACCCGATCCCGGGCAACGACGACGCCATCCGGGCGATTCGCCTGTTCACGTCGAAGATCGCCGATAGCTACCTCTCGGGCGCGGGTGCGCTCGAGCAGGAGATGGCGATGGCCCGGAAGGACGGCGGCGTGTCCGCCATGCCGATGAGCGTTCCGGACAAGGACGCCGAGGCGGCCGCGCAGAGCCACTAGTCGTCGATCCACACCGAAATTCGCCGCCCGCGCCGACCAGGCGCGCGGCGGCTGCGAAAAGGTCAGTCGAACGTGGGTCGATCTGACCTTTTCTTTTGTCCGTCCAGGATCAAGTCCTCAGGAGATGCACATGCAAGTCACGGCCCAGATGGTGAAAGAGCTCCGCGAGCGGACCGGCGCGGGGATGATGGACTGCAAGGCGGCGCTCGGCGAGACCGGCGGCGACGTCGAGAAGGCGATCGACTTCCTGCGCAAGAAGGGCATGGCGGCGGCGGTGAAGAAGGCCGGGCGCACCACCTCGGAAGGCACGGTGACGTCGTACATCCACGCCGGCGGCAAGATCGGCGTGTTGCTCGAGGTCAACTGCGAGACCGATTTCGTGGCCCGCACGGACGCGTTCCAGGAGCTCGTGCGCGACATCGCCATGCACATCGCCGCGGCCGACCCGCGCTTCGTGCACCGCGAAGAGGTGACGCCGGCGGTGCTCGATCGCGAGCGTGCGATCCACGCCGAGCAGGCGGCCGCGTCCGGCAAGCCCGCCAACGTGGTGCAGAAGATCGTCGACGGCAAGATGGAGAAGTTCTACTCCGAGGCCGTCCTGCTCGAGCAGCCGTTCGTGAAGAACACCGACCTCACGGTGCAGCAGCTGGTGGCTGAGACGATCGGCAAGATCGGCGAGAACATCCAGGTGCGGCGCTTCTCGCGCTTCAAGCTGGGTGAGGGCATCGAGAAAGCGGCGGAGTAAGGGGTCGCGATGTCGGCGCCCGCGTATCGTCGCATTCTGCTGAAACTCTCCGGCGAAGCGCTCATGGGCGCGCAGGGTTTCGGTATCGACGAGCCGGTGGTCGCCAAGATCGCCGACGAGATTCGCGAGGTCTGCGAGCTCGGCGTACAGACCGCCATCGTGATCGGCGGGGGCAACATCATCCGCGGACTGGCGGCGAGCCACCGCGGCATCGATCGCGCCACCGGCGACTACATGGGCATGCTCGGCACGGTGATCAACGCCCTTGCCTTGCAGGATGCGCTGGAGAAGCGCGGCGTCAGCACGCGGGTGCAGACCGCGCTCGAGATGCGTTCGGTCGCCGAGCCGTTCATCCGCCGGCGGGCGATCCGCCATCTCGAGAAGGGGCGGGCGGTGATCTTCGCCGCCGGTACCGGCAATCCGTTCTTCACCACCGACAGCGCCGCCGCCCTGCGCGCCAACGAAATCCACGCCGAGGTGCTGCTCAAGGCCACCGGCGTCGACGGCGTCTACACCGCCGATCCGCGTCACGACGCCAGCGCCGAGCTGCTGCGGGTGGTCACCTATCAGCAGGTGCTGGAGCGCAACCTGCGGGTGATGGACGCGGCGGCGATCAGCTTGTGCCGCGACAATCATCTGCCGATCGCCATCTTCAAGCTGCTCGAGCCGGGCAACATCCGGCGGGTGGTATGCGGCGAGGCGGTGGGATCGCTGGTCGTGACGGCGATAGAGGACGCGCCCGGACATTGACTTGAGCCGCCGGGCGAACCAAGATTCGAGGACGTCATGGAAGACATGAAAGAGCTGTTCCGCGAAGTCGAAGTGAAGATGAAGCACGCGGTGGATCACCTGCATCAGGATCTGAAGACGCTGCGCACGGGCCGCGCGTCGACCTCGATCCTGGAGGGCGTGGTCGTCGACTACTACGGTACGCCGACGCCGATCAACCAGGTCGCGAACCTGACGGTGTCCGATGCCACGCTGCTGATCGCGCAGCCGTGGGATCCGTCGCAGATCAACGCCATCGAGAAGGGCATCCGCAATGCCGATCTCGGCCTCAATCCTTCGAACGACGGCAAGCTGGTGCGCATCCCGGTGCCGCCGCTGACCGAGGAGCGCCGCAAGGAGCTGGTGAAGAAGGCGCACGAGATGGCGGAGCACGCGCGCACGGCGGTGCGTGCCGGACGACGCGACGGCAACGATCGTCTGAAGGCGATGGAGAAGGACAAGAAGATCGGTCAGGACGAAGAGCGCCGCGGCCTCGACGAAGTGCAGCGCCTGCATGATCACTACATCGCCGACATCGGCAAGTCGCTGGAGCACAAGGAGAAGGACATCCTTTCCCTGTGATCCACGTTGGCGGTCCCCGGTTCGCCGGGACGGTTTCGTGTTCTTGGGCCCCGGATTTTCGGGGCCCTTTCCGTCCATGGCTCCGGCCGCCGTCGATGGCCTCGTTCTCCGCGTCCCGTTCTCTTGGGGTGCCGATGGCCCGAGGGGAATGCCGCCTGTCCTTGCGACGCCGGAGCCAACGATGAACGGTGGCGGATCGAAGGTCGTTGCCCTGGTACCTGCGGGTGGCAGCGGTTCGCGCTTTGGCAGTGCGACCCCCAAGCAATTTCTGACCGTGGCCGGACGTCCGCTGCTGGCGTGGACCCTCTCACGTCTGCGCGCGGCGGGCGTCGACGAGATCGTGGTTGCGTTGCCGGCCGGCGTGTCGTTGCCCGAGGACGCCGCCTGTGCCGGTGTGCGAACGACGCTTGGCGGACCGACGAGGCAGGCCTCGGTGGCCAACTGCGTCGCCTCGGCTCTGGGCTCCGGCGACGACTTGCTGCTCATCCACGACGGCGCGCGCGCGGCGGTGCATCCGGAGGACGTGGCGCGCACCATCGTCGCCGCCGCCGCGGCGTCGGGAGGGGCGATCCTCGGTCGGTTCGTCAGCGACACCTTGAAGCGTGTGCAAGACGGGGCAGTCGTCGAGACGGTCGACCGAGCGACCTTGTTCCGGGCCGAAACGCCGCAGGTGTTTCGACGGGCGGTTTTCGAGCGCGCCCTCGCCGCGGCTGCGCGCGACGGCTTCGAGGGCACCGACGAGGCGTCTCTCGTCGAACGGCTGCCCGACGCGGTGGTGACCGCCGTGGCCGCCGCGCACGCCAATCCCAAGCTCACGGAGCCCGCCGATCTGCCGGTTCTCGTCGCCCTGCTGACTGCCGGCGTGTCGAAGTCCGAGGGGCCTTCCTCAGGAGTCCGCTCATGAAGCTCAGGATCGGGCAGGGGTACGACATCCATCCGCTCGAGTCCGGCCGCCGGCTCGTGCTCGGCGGCGAGGAGATTGCGTACGAGCGCGGCCTCGCCGGCTGGAGCGACGCCGACGTGCTGCTGCACGCCCTCGGCGACGCGCTGCTCGGTGCCGCGGGGCTCGGCGACCTGGGCGCGCACTTCCCGCCGGGGCGGAGCGAATGGCAGGGTGCGAGCAGCGTGGACCTGCTGGAACGCATCGTCGCGATGGTGCGGGCGGAGGGCTACGCCGTGGTCAACTGCGACATCGCGGTGCTCGCCGAGGCGCCGCGTCTTGCGCCCTATCGCGAGTCGATTCGAGCCCGCATCGCCGGTGTCCTCGGCGTCGAGCCGGGAGCCGTCGGTCTCAAGGCGACGACCAACGAAGGCCTCGGTGCGATCGGTCGCGGCGAGGGGATCGCGGCACTCGCCGTGGTGCTGCTGCAGGGCGCCTGACGCGATGCTGGTCTACGGCTTTCACCCGGTGCGCGAGGCCTTGCGCCATCGGCCGCATGACGTCGCTTCGGTGCTGATCGCGAACGGTCGCACGGGCCGGCGCCGCGACGAGATCGCAGAGCTTTGCGCGCGCCACGGCGTGCCCGTGCGGCAGGTGGCCGCGCATGCGATCGGCGGCGCTCCCGAGTCGGTGCACAACGGCTTCGCGGCCGAGCTGCGCGCCCCTTCCGTAGCGCCGGCTGGTTCACGGCTGAGTGGCGACCCCGACTTCCTGGTGCTGGTCGAGGACGTCCAGGATCCGCGCAACCTCGGGGCGCTGATGCGCGTCTGCGAGGGCGCGGGAGTCGGCGGCCTGCTGGTGCGCGATCGCGGCTCGTCGCCGATCACGCCGGCGGTGGCGAAGACCTCGGCCGGCGCGAGCGAGTGGCTGCAGGTCGAGCGCATCTCGAGCGCCGCCCAGGAGCTCGAGCGGCGCAAGCGCGACGGCTACTGGGTCTACGGCGCCGCCGCCGGCGGCGAAGCGCCGTGGGACGTGGATCTGACCGGCAAGGTCGTACTCTGTCTCGGCGGAGAAGAGAAGGGCCTGCGCGAACACACGCGCCTGGCGTGCGACAAGCTCCTGGGATTGCCGATGCGCGGCCGCGTCGAGTCGCTCAACCTTGCCACGGCCGCCGCGGCGCTGCTGTACGAGGCTCTGCGGCAGCGCTCGAGCAAGAAGCGCTAGCGTCGCGCTCCGCGTCGCCACCGCGGCCTTGGCGACCTTGCC
>WBZN01001198.1_pt1 | contig 16258 bp, 18 predicted proteins | sample 5204281 | NCBI WGS metagenome assembly WBZN01 (sample SAMN12344347, study PRJNA552823) | activated sludge metagenome | biome: Activated sludge suspended growth; feature: Nitrification reactor; material: Wastewater; isolation source: activated sludge from nitrification reactor of wastewater...
ATGTGTGGAAGAGGTTGGCCTGGGTGTTCGCTCCACGATCTGCTCACTTTTACATGATACCGTAGAAGATACCGACATCTCGCTGGAAGATGTGGAAAGGGAGTTTGGTAATGAGATAGCCAGGATCGTTGACGGGCTGACCAAGATCTCCAATGTAATTGATGTCAATGCCTCGCAACAGGCCGAGAACTTTAAAAAGATCCTGCTTACCCTGACCGACGACCCCCGGGTAATTCTGATCAAACTGGCAGACAGGCTTCACAACATGCGGACCCTCGACAGCATGAAGCGGGAGAAACAACTGAAGATATCATCTGAAACAGTATATGTATATGCCCCGCTGGCCCACCGGATGGGATTGTACAATATCAAAACAGAGCTGGAAGACCTGGCGATGAAGTACATGGAGCCGGATGTGTACCGCGACATTGCCCGGAAACTGGCGGAGACCAAGAAAGAACGTACCCGCTATATCAATGAGTTCATCCGTCCTATTCGTGATAAGCTGGTACGTACCGGGCTGCAGGCTGAGATCTATGGCCGGCCGAAGAGTATTCACTCTATTTCAAATAAAATGAAAAAGAAAGGAGTGGATTTTGAAGAAGTGTACGACCTCTTCGCTATCCGGATCATCATTGATTCGCCACCGGAAAAAGAAAAGGAAGATTGCTGGAAAGTGTACTCCCTCATCACCGATGAATACAATCCGTCGCCGGAAAGGCTGCGTGACTGGCTCAGCAATCCCAAAGCCAACGGGTATGAAGCACTCCATACAACCGTGATGGGCCCGCAGGGTAAATGGGCGTGGTACGATACCGCCCGCGGGAGGTTTTTCTGGTATCAAAAAAACAATTTTGATTTAATTTTTCTCAAATATTACGTTTTTTTTCAACCCCAAATAGTTAAGTTTTCCTAATCAATCCAAGTTTACTTCCCTAACCCTAACCCGAAAATTGATAAGTAGCTTCGGGTGAAATTTAAGCTTTTTTTCCGACCCAAAGGTCAATCAATCTTGCGAATCTCTGGTCGCAAGTATTTTTCAGATTCCATACGTCGATTTAACAGGTACTAGCTGTTTACGGCACCCGTTATTTTTCCAGGACACCTTGAAAGCTATGATCCCACTGATCTCGAATCCGGTTGCCACATGTCGTGAGCCAGGACAAATGAATTCCAGGTCTCGTAACGAACTGGAATGGTTCAACTGTGCAAAAACATCAGAAATGACTCGACATCATTTTTCATATCTAAACAAAATAGGTTGCAAGCCGTTGATTAGAATTCAGATAGGAATGCTAACGATGGCGATACCATTTTTTAACAATTTATATTTTCGAGAAGATTTCCAGGATCTCGAACCCTTTATTTATTTCTTCATTGACGATTCCGATTTTACTTTCCTGACTCAACATGGCAGTAAAACCTTCCTTTTTCGTTCCATCGATCAACTGTATGATTTTGGTGAATTGATTGCCATTCGATTGGATCAGGGGTACTTGAATGGTGATACTTATCTGTGTGAAATCACCGAATCCTTTTACTGTCCCTACTCGCACCATACCGGTAGTGGCGATCGCGACGAAATGAGTTTCGTCCAGTTGACCATACGCTTGATCGGAAAAATCGATATGGAGATTTTTACTGCAGAGAATGCAGAATCACGGGTAAATGAAATGCAACTCATCCCATCTAGTGGAACGGAATAGCCCATCTGACTGTCCATACTCCGAGTTTAAATCTGTCGAAGAAAAAATACTCACTTATGTTGATGATCATGACCACTTCACACTTTTGTTCCAAAACTATTTCAGACTTGAATTTTGTTTCATCGTCTCCATCATGCCTGCATGAGATATCGTCACACTACCTATTGTCAAACCATCCTCCACATCCTCCAGTTTTGTCATTCAGATAGAACAAATCACACATACACTGCTTATATTTAGGGTAAACAAATGAAAGAAAATGACAAAAATATTGACTCCAAACATGAGTCAGCATTTAACCTTGGTGTTGCTCACCCCCAATCCGAACCTTGCTTCATGACACGCTCTGAGTTGATCAAGCACCACGCAGATGGCCATGTCGTTTCATTTGAAGCGCTGGAATCAAAGAACGATGTCGGTTCCCTGTGCTACTCGATTCGGGTGACCCTGACTAAAGCTGCCGGCTCGATAGGCTGCCTGACCTTTCTGCTGGTTTCCGATCAACAGAAAATCCTATCCTATTCCAATTTGAAGCAGCTTTGCCTCTATCTGAAATACTGCGGTATCCCGATGCTACCCAAGAGTCTCAAGACAATACCCCAATTTTCACCCTTGTGATGCCTCAATAAACTTGCCGCTCTTCCGGATTCATGTTTGCTTCCAGAAGAGCATAATTACTGATTCAGACATGTCAATCCATTGATTGTCAGGTTACTTCACGTAATAGCGCCGTCAACTCATTACATCATTTCGATTAATTGACGAATCGTTAAGTGAAGCTGTGCAGATCATGTTTACGACTTAATGGAATTCTGTGGGCAGACATCAGTCAAATACTGTAGTCTTAACTCATGACGATTCAGTGTGACTGACATGAAAATCAATTTCTGCAAATATATCGCCCTTACTCTGTTTCTAAGTATATTGAGCACCACAGTCTTGGCTCATGGGCACCGCCATAGCCACCTGAGCATTGGATTAGGCTATTACGGCTCGGGTTTTTATGGCGGGTATGGCTTGGGTGGCTATGGATACGGATATGGATTTGGCTATCCGTTTTATTATCCCCCGGCTTACGCTTACCCACCCACTGTGGTTATGCCTACGACCCCACCTGTCTATATCCAGCAGCAGCAAGCACAGCCGGTGCAACCCGCTCAACCACAAACTAACTACTGGTACTATTGCCAGAATCCCGATGGCTACTACCCTTATGTCAAAAATTGCCCAGGTGGATGGCTGCAAGTGGCACCGCAACCCCCAGGACAATAAATAACGAGGACATTCCCAATGCTGAGCTTGAAAAGATTGTATGTACTTCCCGTAACCGGTTTACTGGCAGCGTGCGTCAGTTTGCCAAGTGGACCTAGTGTCATGACTCTGCCTGGTTCCGGCAAAAGCTTCGAGCAGTTCCGTCTCGATGACTACCAGTGCCGTGACTACGCCATACAGCAGCTGGGCGGCACGACAGCTCAACAGGCAGCACAATCTAGTGGTCTGCAAAGTGCAGCCATCGGCACGGGATTGGGAGCTGCAGCTGGTGCAGCCATTGCCGGAGGAACAGGTGCCGCAATTGGTGCTGGCACCGGCTTGCTGGCCGGTGGCCTGATTGGATCCGGCACTGCAACCAGCTCGGGATACGTGAATCAGCAACGCTACGACATGAGCTACATTCAATGCATGTATGCAAAAGGTCATCGCGTTCCTGTATCGGGAAAAATATCCAATGATCCCCCTGTTAACCCTAACAGCGGACCCAGGATTTCTTCACCACCAGTGAATTTCACTCCCCCCCCACCCCCGCCGGGTAGTCCGCCACCACCGCCACCACGTTGATTGAAAGCGCGGAGGCACGAAGCAGCATACCGGTCTGATACAAGTCACCAGGAGATAATGAAATGATTGATCAGAAAAAAATCGTGGAACCCGAGAAAGTATCCTGTGAAGTCTGTTTTAAGGAAATCCCGATTTCCGAAGCCGCCAGTGTCAAAGCCACGGATTACATCCTGTATTACTGTGGCCTCGAATGTTACGATCGATGGAAAAAACAGCAAGGACAATCCGAGCCAGAAAAATAAAATTGATCACTTAGAATCGACGGATTGCTTACAGCCAGCTGCAACCCGCAACCTATTTTCTAAATCACCACCAAAATATTTTGTAGCAATTAGAACGAATATGTTCTAATTGCTACATGCAATCTTTCCTCACACTGATTCTATCACCACCCAATGACAATGCGGCACTGCGTATGCGGACGTGGCGCACTTTAAAAGCTTCAGGTGCCGCCGTGCTGCGAGATGGCGTTTATGTGTTACCAGCCCACGATGCCTGCCGCGACACTTTCGATACCATCGCGACAGAAGTTCAACTGGGCGGAGGAACCGCCTATCTGCTGCAAGTCAGTGAACCCAAAGATTCCAATATTCTTGCATTATTTGATCGTAGCAGCGACTACACCCAGCTACACAACGATATCATGGCACTTGAACATAATCGTAATGGCGACACCGCCCAACAACGACTCAAGCAGGTGCGCAAGCTGCGCAAATCCTTTACCAGTCTGACGTCGATTGATTTTTTCCCAAGCCCGGATCAGCAACAGATTGCCGCTGCCTTGCAGAAACTGGAATCAGCCATCGCACAAGCATTGACTCCGGATGAACCCCGTGCCCTGACAAACGACCCCATTTTCCGGCTCGATCGCAATGCCTTTCAGGGACGCACCTGGGCAACACGGCAGCACCCCTGGGTCGATCGCTTGGCCAGCGCCTGGTTGATCCGTCGTTTCATCGACGACAACGCACGCTTGCTGTGGCTGGAATCTCCACTACTTTGTCCTGCAGATGCGCTTGGATTCGATTTCGATGGCGCCACATTCACGCATGTGGGGCAGCGAGTAACCTTCGAAGTGCTGCTGGAGAGTTTTGCACTGGAGCACCCTGGACTGAAACAATTAGGGGCAGTAGTACATTATCTGGATGTCGGCGGATACCAACCACTCGAAGCACCTGGGATCGAAGCCGTTCTGGCCGGCCTTTGCAATACCATCCAGCACGACGATCAACTTTTGGACACAGCAAGCACCGTATTCGACGGGCTATTGAAAACCTTCGCACAAGGAAACCGGAATCATGCATCCTCCTGAGAACTTCGCATCCGAATCCCACAACAACACCGTCCCGAACGTCAGCTTCCGCGAAGCGTTCTGGTTCTGGCTCAAACTGGGATTCATCAGCTTCGGTGGCCCGGCCGGTCAAATTTCCATCATGCATCAGGAACTGGTTGTCAATCGCCGCTGGATATCCGAAAAACGCTTTCTGCATGCACTCAATTACTGCATGGTTCTCCCGGGACCTGAAGCACAACAGCTTGCCACCTATATCGGCTGGCTCATGCACCGTACCTGGGGTGGTATCATTGCCGGCGCGTTGTTCGTCCTGCCTTCGCTGGCAATTCTGATCTTTTTGTCTTGGATCTATATCGCCTTTGGGGATGTAACCTTCGTTGCCGGATTATTCTACGGTATCAAACCAGCAGTTACCGCCATCGTCGTACAGGCTGCTCACCGCATCGGTTCGCGCGCATTGAAAAATAACGTGCTATGGGCAATTGCGGCGGCCTCATTCGTGGCAATTTTCGCACTGCATGCCCCCTTCCCCCTGATCGTACTGATAGCGGCACTGGTCGGATTCGTTGGAGGTCGACTGGCACCGGAAAAATTCAGGGCCGGAGGAAGTCACGGCAAAATTCAGGAATCGTTTGGTCCGGCATTGATCGATGACAACACTCCCACACCCGCACATGCCCGCCACCGCTGGAGCCGGTTGGCGCAAATCGCCGGCATTGGCGGATTGCTATGGGCGATTCCAATCGGATTCCTCACCAGCACATACGGATGGGAACACGCGCTTACACAAATGGGATGGTTTTTCACCAAAGCAGCCCTGCTGACCTTCGGTGGCGCCTATGCCGTCCTGCCTTATTTGTATCAAGGTGCTGTCGAATATTACCAATGGCTCACACCGGAACAAATGATCGACGGTCTGGCACTCGGCGAAACGACTCCCGGACCACTCATCATGGTGGTTGCTTTCGTCGGCTTCGTCGGTGGCTATGCCAAAGCCGTTTTCGGACCGGACGCTCTGCTTCTGGCAGGCTGCGTCGCAGCATCACTGGTCACCTGGTTTACATTTCTGCCATCGTTCATTTTCATCCTTGCCGGTGGACCACTGGTCGAATCAACGCATAATGACCTCAAATTCACTGCGCCACTGACTGCCATCACCGCCGCAGTCGTAGGCGTGATTCTGAATCTGGCTTTGTTCTTTGGTTACCATGTGCTGTGGCCTGCAGGCTTCAACGGTACATTCGACTGGATTTCCGCATTGATTTCCCTTGCAGCAGCAGTAGCACTATTCCGGTTCCGGATGAATGTGATTCATGTCATCGCCGCCAGTGCTACCATAGGACTCATCATTAAAACCGTGTTGATCTGAGCACCTGACATCATGTTGCTTTATGCCACCAAAGTGCTGATTTCCGCACTGATCATCGTTGCCATTACTGAAATTGCCAAACGTAACACCGGCATGGCGGCATTGCTGGCATCGTTGCCTCTGACTTCGCTACTCGCCTTTATCTGGCTGCATGTCGAAGGTGCTACGGAAATGCGTATTGCCGAACTCTCACAAAGCATTTTCTGGTATGTGCTGCCATCGCTGCTGTTCTTTTTATTGCTTCCCATAATGCTAAAACAAGGACTGGGTTTCTGGCCTAGCCTGGGGTTGGCCATCGCGATCACCGTGGCCTGTTATACTGCCTTTGCATTTCTTTTACCGGATACGGGAACACCATGAACACCAGCATCCCTTCCCTCCCAAGCACGGTGCTCTTCATTCCACACGGCGGCGGTCCCCTGCCGCTGCTGCATGACCCCGGTCATCACGATATGGTCGATTTTTTGAAACATCTGGCCCCCACATTGGGCCAACCCGAAGCAATCATAGTCATCAGCGCACATTGGGAAGAAGAAATTGTCACACTCACCAGTGGCGAGCATCCTGATCTGATCTACGACTACAGTGGCTTTTCGGAAGCGGCTTACCACATTCGCTACCCGGCCCCGGGACACCCTCGATTGGCCGAAACGATCCAGAACTTACTGCAGGTTGCCGACATACCTGCGCAGCTGGATAATCGGCGTGGCTTCGATCACGGCATGTTTGTACCACTCAAGATCCTTTTCCCCAAGGCCAATATTCCGTGCATACAGATATCGCTGCTGAAGCATCTCGATGCAGCAGCACATATTGCGATCGGCAAAGCATTGACTGCATTGCGACAGGAAAAGGTGCTGATTATGGGCTCGGGATTTTCATTTCACAACTTACGCGCCTTTTTCTCATCCACAGCCAGCGCACCGGATGAGAAAAATGAAGCTTTCGAAGAGTGGCTGATCGAAACTTGTACCGCTCCCGAACTATCCGTGGAAGTACGCGAGAATCGCTTCATCAACTGGCAGCAAGCCCCATCTTCACGCTACAGCCACCCACGTGAGGAGCACTTATTGCCATTGCATGTGTGCTATGGCCTGGCGCAATCCTGCGCCAAACTGGTTTTTTCCGGCAAGGTTGCCGGCAAGAAAGCCAGCGCGTTTTTATGGTACCACATAGCGCACCATACTTACCAAGAATACCCGCTTCAATTTTCCAGCAGGACGTACGCCACGACTTCATTTTTCCACGCTGCTTCCCACAATTGTTTTGCAGCGCCACAAGCCAGACCGTAAAACTCATCCCATTGCTCGGGTGGAATTGTCTGACACCCCAGGCTAGAAGTTTTGGTATAACCGCCACGATGGATATTGATGCCAAAATTCCCGGTATCGGCATACGGCGGATTACCATCCCGCATCACGGTTACCTTGCCGGCACGTTGACAGATAGCATCATGAGGCTGACTACCGTGATGTACATCAAAACGATATACCGGCCATAACCCGGTTTTAAGCACTGCCATACCGCGTGTCTGTTCGCTTGCCCCCCAGCCTTGGTGTACTCGCGTTGGATCGGTATTACCATTGAATGCACTCAGCACACCCAGTTTGGGTACGCGCAAAATAATGGCGTCATCGTAAACATTGCGATCGTTTTCGCCAGTCGGTCCTACGGCAGGGAAAAACCCACGTATGCCGATGATAGTCAGCGGATAACGCTGGAGTTGATCCTGGAAGGGTTGCAACAGGATTTCCAGGTTTGTGGCGCTGATTTGTGGGCGCCCAACATCTGGCAGAATCTTGATACCGGCCATGTTCATTCTCCTTTTGCTGAGGAATACAATAACGCCAGTACCGTCGCTTCATCGAACTGACCGGTAACAGCTCGACCGCTGATACGCTGCCATTCGCGCAGCGACTGTCGCAACTCGGCACTCAGTTTTCCGGTGATTTGCGAAGGTGCAAATCCCAGTGCGCGCTGCAATCCCTCGATATCCTCTCCATTCAGACGACTGGCTTCATAATCGTTCAACGGGTCATTCTGGAGGGGTATGTTGGACACAGCGGGTGCCGAAACTTGCACCGTGACCGGAGTGGGAACCGTTGCAGACGGTGTCGCTTCCTCCGGTTTGCGGCCTGCACCACGAATCGCAAACAACTTGGAAATGGCATCGAACCAGAACGGTGCGCCCAAGACTCCGGCAAGTGCTGTAATCAGCCAGCCGATCCATTTCATTGGTTCCAGGAGTTGCGATACGATGTAGTCCTTCATACCGGAATTGACTTTCGCTTGTGCCTGAGTGCTGTACCATCCGACCGGCAGTCCCATTTGCTCAAAGTCACTGATCTGTTGGTTCATATTTTTTAGCCTGGCTTGCAAGTCCTGCACGGTTGCGTCGGTTTTTTCGCCACTATTGACAGCAGCATTTGTCGTAGTGGAAGTACTTAACTGCTGACGGTCAGCTTCGATCTTCTTCGCCTGCTCAACCAGTGATTGCACCATTGCCGGATTCTTTTCCAGATGCTGAAAAATGTAAATGCTATCTACATTGAACAGTATCGCCAGTAGAAAACCAACTACGAACATGGCAACCTGAGTCCGGCGCTTGAACCAGCCACTGACGCGATCCGACACTGCATTGAAATGCGCTTCCACCCTGACCTTGAATTGCTCCAGATCACCAGCAGCTTCATCAAGCATCGGCCCCAATAACTTGCCTAACCAGGTAGTACGATCATCCAATGCCCGGCGTAAACCGGCCAAAGAACCATCGTGAGACAGAACCTGCACGAGCGCTGTCGAGAGAATCTGTGGCGATATATACGAAGGTCGCGAACTTCCGGCTGGCGACAGCGAATCAATCAAGGGATGTGCATACAACTTCTTCACCAGATCGACGTCCTGCGACAGGAAAGGCCGTAAAAAACCAGGTACACCGGGATGAAATTCATCTTCCTCAAGCATCATCACGAGACCTTCATACAGCACCCTGCCACGCATCGACAGCATTTGTGAAATCAGTTCGGTCAAGCTGCTCACCATGCCAGCAAATAGTGCATAAATCAAACAAATGGCGATTACGATTTCGAGCATTTTTCCTCCTGATGACTATGTCGGTAACGGGCGATGGCATCGAGTCGCCAATTTGCCCCTTTTGTGTGATTCTATGTGGACTGAAGTATCTTTTCAGTGCATTTTGTCACGCATGAGTCTTTGATCGGCGAATTTCTGCCATTTTGTGTGTTTATAGTCCAGATCCTGCAAGCGAATGTCCAAGTGGCTATTCCGGAAAAGAAAAGCCAGTTTCCATCGAAAAACCGGAAACTGGCTGGATTCTGATCTTATACGATACTGGTTCTGGCTTACCTAGCACTACACATTACTAGAGTTGAACGACACTCCAATAATGAAACCAGTCGTCGTAATTGTCTTTGGGTGAGAAGCTGTGCCCAGAATTACAACTTGCTGTACATCGCCATGCGAATCGCCGCTTGCATCATAGTACAACGCCCCTCCCTGTCGAATGAATGTAGATAATGTCTGCCATTCCTGTTAAGACTGGTAGAAATTACACCCACAGCGTCACCTGCTCTAAATCCACCAAGAACGCTCAGAGACAAAATGACTATCCTGGTAAGCAAGTTCACTGTTTTACGCTTGATGTCATGCCAGTTTGCGTTGACTCTCTGTTGCTATATCGACAACTTCATCTTTGACAGCATGCGTTATTAGGTCGTATCTAACTGAAGCGGCCGAAGTAGAAGAAAATTCAGACACGATGCCAATAACACTACGTATGGAAGAAGCGATTTCCTGCATCGTTTCTCCGGCATGGGTAACCAATTTATTCCCCGTCGCAATTTTGTTTTCGGAATCATTCACCAATTGTTTGATCTCACTGGCTGCAGCGGCGACACGTTGCGATAGCGTACGTACTTCCCCTGCGACCACGGCAAATCCCCGACCCTGAGCACCGGCACGCGCCGCTTCAACGGCAGCATTCAGCGCCAGGATATTGGTCTGGAAAGTGATCTCGTCAATGATGACTGTTATTTCTGAAATCTTGTTCGAAGACTGTTTGATCGAGTCCATGGTAGTCATGACTTGCCCCACCACTTCCACACCCTTGTCTGTCACAGGAGACACACTGTTGGCTACCTGCAAGATACTGCTCAGATTTCTTTCGATGAAAACGGAAAGCTGATTGAAGGATTCGGCCAGTGATCGATTGAAACCCTCTTTGTTGGCGACGTCCATCCTGAGATTGCAGCCACTTTTGTTGCTGGCAGCTGCATCAACAATACCCTGAATTTCACTCACGACCCGGTTTAGTGAATCAACGGTGTTATTGACACCATTTTTGGTTTGGCCGAATACACCCGGGTAATCTTCGGTTATCTTCTGACTTAAATCACCGGTGGCCAAAGCGTTGGTTACCCGCATCACATCATTTAAACCGACTTCGGTTGTCTCCGAAAGCTGATTAAGCAAACCACAGATCTTTTTACCAAAACCATTTTTATTGGACAAATCTATCTTCTTGCTGAAATCACCCTGTACGGCTGCATTCACGATGACTTCGATCTCCGATACCAGGCAAGCTAAATTATCCTGCATGGTCCGCATGGAAGCCAGCATACCATCCGATTCCTGTCCCTGATCCACTGCAATGTTGGAATTCAGATCGCCTTGTGTTATCCGCTCTGCCAGAAAGGCAACCTTCGCGGCTTCAACCCCTTCAGTGCGTAAATGCAATGCCAGATACACCAGTATGGCCGACTCGAATACAACATAGGCAGCATGCAAAAGCACAATGCCCAGGTTTTCGCCGTGATGGAAAATCCATACATTAAGCTGGGCAGCCTGCAAATAATTACAAACCAGATGTTGAACAGCGATCAGCCCCGCACCAAAGACAATCGGCCGCCAATCCCGGTAAGCCAATAAAAAAGCCAGTGCCACAAACAAACCAAAGTGCATCTCTATCATGCCGTGACTGATCTGAATCTGAATTGCGATCAGAATGATCATTGCACTCGCCATGGTCAATCTTGCAACCAGCGTTCCCTGCAAACTACGCCAAATAATCGCGGGAACAATCAGTACTGGCACACCCAGCACTAGACTCAATACCAGTTGATCATAAGTCAGTCCCACTGCAACTGTGACTAAAAACAAAAAGGTCACTGTCGCCATCATTACCCCATCAACCCGAATACGCATCGGTTTCAGTAATGCTTCATGATCATCTAACATAAACCGCTCCACTCAGTAGATAAAAACAAGTTTGTCTGTCCCATTGCTATTGCGGTACTTGAGCCGTGGCAACAGATTCTGGCAAACGTCGGCATACCCTTTGTACAACAGGGCCATTTTGAGTGTAGGAAGAACGGCATCTATTAGTAATATTTTAGAGCAATAGATACATTCTTTTTTATTATTTAATCTGATGAAAAGAGGAGAAATAAGTTGAAATAAAGATATCTCTATCTGTGAGTTTTTAAATTCATGAACTTTATCTGCTGCACCCGTCATTTCAGGATAATGAAAAAATTACCTACCCAGATCGTTCTCACGGGCAATCCTGGCAAGATCGAGCAGATTGCTGGCACCGGTTTTTTGCATGATCTTGGATTTGTGGATCTCCACGGTACGATAGCTGATACCCAAACAGGAACCAATTTCCTTGTTGGAATGGCCTTGCACGGCAAGCAACATGACTTCCCGTTCGCGTGGAGTGAGTTTGGTCAGGCAAGAGATGATCTGACGTTGTTGGGTTATCTCGCTAATGCGTTTCCGGGCTTCCGTAAACGCCACCCGGATACAAATCAGAAGCTTCTCCCGAATCACCGGCTTGGTCAGGAAATCAATGGCACCACTCTTGATTGCCCGCACGCTCATCGGAATGTCGCCATGACCGGTCAGAAAAATGATTGGCAGCATGATTTTTCGCCAGGTCATTTCTTCCTGAAGCTGCAAGCCATCCATGCCCGACATCCTGACATCGATGATGACGCAACCAAAGAAATCCGGACTGTACGCATTCAGAAACGCTTTGGCATTTTCGAACGCATAGACCGCAATGCCTGCCTGTTCGATCATTAGCGTCAACGAGTCCCGGACTGCTGCATCATCGTCAACAATGTACACTGCGGGTTCGGTCAGCATCATGACACGAGCGGCAGGGTAAACTGAAAGGTCGCCCCCGGCCTGGCATGCTCATCGATCCAGAGCTGACCACCATTGGCCTCGATCAAGGCCCGGCTGATGGCCAACCCCATACCTATGCCTGAAGACTTGGTGGTAAAGAAAGGCTCGAAAATACGTTTGCTCACACTCGCATCCAGTCCAGGACCATTATCCTGCACACTGACCAGTGCAAACTGCTGAGGGCCAATTTTCTGTACTTCCGTCATGACGGTCAACAAGGGTGAATCGGTAACATTCATGGCTTCGATTGCATTTCTGAACAGATTGACCAGCACTTTCTGCACCTGCGTGCGATTGCACTGTACGGGTGGCAAATCCTGCTGCAAACGCAACAGCGGATAAAATCGACCGTAACCATCTTCGTACACGAAATTCAACGCTTCATGAATGATTTCGGCCAGACTGGACTGTTCGGTAATCAGCTCCCCTTTCTGCAAAAAAGCCAGCAGTTCGTGCAGGCTGCGGCCAGCACGTTGTGCCTGTTCAACGCAGCCTTGCAATGCTCTCCGCAAATGTGGAGCGATAAAGCTCTCGTTATCCAGTGCATGCAACACAACTTCGCTGTAGGCGGAAATCGCCGCCAGAGGCTGGTTCAATTCATGCGCGATGGCCGAGGCCGTTCGTACCGCCACTTGCTGCTTGAGAATATTTTCCGTTTCACCGCGCTGCACCTGCAATTTCTTTTCAATGTATTTCTGCTCGGTGACATCGCGCGTCACACCGATGAGGCGATGTGCACAACCTGCTTCGAAATACACCCGCCCACGTGCAGATATCCAGCGCTCTGCACCGTTGACCGGATTGACAATGCGATACTGTGCCTTGAATTCACCCGTGCTGTTGGGATCCATAGCCTTGTCAATGGCAGCCTGCCGGGCTTCGCGATCATCCGGGTGAATGGCAGCAACGAATTCCTCGTAGCTGACAGTTTTTTCCGTATGTCTACCCCACAGTTTGCGCATCTGCTTGTCCCAATAAATGATATTGCGCTTGAAGTCATAGTCGAATATCCCCAAACCAGCTGCCTGCTTGGCCAGGCGCAGACGTTCCTCGCTGGTGCGCAATGCCTCTTCGGCATCGAGTCGCCGGTTGGCAACATTGAAGATGATCAAAACATACAGCTGCTGTTTCGCCTTGATTGGACTCAAACTGATCTCGAGCAGCATTTCCTTGCCTTCGCGATCGAGTGCAATCAGTTCATTGCCTTCATGCATCGGACGCTTGGCGGGCCTGCTCATGAACAGCTTGTGGTAATACCGGAACTGCTTGCGGTATTGCGGAGCAATCAGCATCTCGATCGTCAGTCCCTTCAGTTCTTCCGGGGCATAACCCAGCAGTTGCTGTGCGGTCGGATTAGCCAGAACGATGCGACCTGAATTCTCAGTCAGCAGCATGGCATCGGCCGCAGCATCCAGTACGCTGCGCAAACTAAGATCTTTCACTGCACTCATGGACATTTTCCTGCATTGAATCACTTAACCTCGACAAAGCTTACGACAATCATCGGTGAGTTGCTACAAATTTGTTATGTCATAAGGGTTTGCACTTACGTGTCCGCACGGATATTGCCCCTATGGGTTCTCTTGTAGGATTCCTGCGGTGGGAAATCGACACTGACTTATCCCGTTGTTGTCATTGCTACCGACTTTCGGAGCAATCTCCTCCATCCCTATGTCAGGCGGGGTGAGTATGCGTGTCTTTTTCCCATCTTCTGTATCTACCTTTCAACTGTTCGTTTGGAGAAATGAAATGATTAAAAGAACAATAGCCTGTGGATTTATCCTGATTACCCTGACGATGCTGCCCGGCAAAATGCTTGCCGCAGGCTCGCCCCAAGTACAGGTGCATTCGGGATCGGCTCAAGTCAGTACGAGTCCGGACAAGGCGCTCCAAAATGTTACGCATACTTTGCTCGTTCAACTGAATTCATAAGGAGTGTAATTATTATGTCAATCTCCAGTTTGCTTGTACCCGCCATACTGTTTTTTGCATTGGGTATGTTTGCGTGTCTGATCAAATCCGATCTGAAATTTCCACCCGATATGCACAAAATGATCGTGATCTACCTGCTGATCGGTATAGGTCTGCACGGAGGTAAGGCACTGGCCGGATCGGATATGGGATCCGCCCTACCCGCTGTCTGGGCTGCCCTCGCCTTTGGCTGTGGACTACCCATCGTGGCTTACATCATCCTGCGTGCACTGGGAAAAATCGATCCGTTGAATGCGGCCGCCATCTCCGCCCATTACGGTTCCGTCAGTGCCGGCACCTATATGACTGCGGTAGCTTTTCTGGCCGGTATCGGTGTTACGTATGAAGCCTATCCTGTCATCATGCTGGCAATCATGGAATCCCCTGCCATCATGATCGGTCTGGTTCTGGCCGGTTACTCGCGTCGGGTACTCGGTGGAGAAGTCAAGGCCGACAAAGGCATGATGAAGCATTTGATCATCGATGCTTTCACCAACGGCAGTATTTTGCTGTTGTTCGGTTCCATGGCCATTGGCGCTGCAGTCTCGGATGCCAGCTACCATAAGATCGAACCTTTTTTTGAACTGATCTTCATGGGCGCACTGTGCATTTTCCTGTGCGACATGGGCATGGAAGCAGGCAAAAGACTTTCGGAATTCAAGAGCGTCGGTGTGTTCCTGGTTAGCTTCGGCATCGCCATGCCGCTAATTGGTGCGGTCTGCGGCCTGTTTGTCGGTCATTTTCTGTTGGGTTACTCGGTCGGCGGCATCACACTGGTGACTGTGCTCGCAGCCAGTTGCTCCTATATTGCCGTGCCACCCGCCATGCGCCTGGCCGTCCCGGAGGCCAACCCTTCGTTCTACCTGACGTTATCGCTGGGCGTCACCTTTCCATTCAACGTGGTGGTAGGCATCCCCAGTTACTACGCTGCCGCACAGTACCTGCATGCAACCTATTATCCATGGTAAAGCGTACTCGCAAACCCTATACACTTTTTGAGGAAAAATCATGGTTATACCAACCGATATACTGATCCCGATGAAACGCATCGAGATCGTCATCAATGAAGACTCGATCGATGAATTGCTAGAAATGCTGCACGCCACGGATGTCCGGGGATATACAGTGATCAAGAAAGCTGGCGGACTGGGTTCGACTGGCATGCGTGATCCCGATGATTATGCCCTGAAGGAAAACAACATGATCATCGTACTGGCCTGCAAGGAAGACCAGGCCAAAAACGTGATCATGACGATACATCCCCGACTAAAGGATTTCGGTGGTATGTGTTTGATTTCCGATTGCCAGTGGACTATCGGACCCGCTGAATCTTACTGAACTGAATCTCTCCTCCCTGTATTTCGCTGTAAGTCCCTCAACTTGTTCTCTGATCCTGGCTGGCTTCAGCCAGGATTCTTTTCAGTCATTTTCAATGAAAAGCTCTCCTTATCGTGAGCCAATGTGTCAGTGGCATGATTCTATACTCAACCAGATTGGCATTTCCCTGATCCCATACAGTCCAACCCGGCTTTGTAGTGCTCAAACCTGATACGTATAAGGGTTTACGCTTAGGTGTTCACACGGATTTTTTCATTTTCTCCATACCAGTACCATGGTCCGCGGCAAGTTTGATCAATCTAGCACGCACCGCAACCACTACAAGGAACGTCATGAAAAAGCAGACGAAGATCGGACAAGACGACATTCCCGGACACAAACAAACACTTGAGTCCGAATTCAACACCGCTTGGCCGAATACGATCGTTTTTCAGGGCTTTCCTAAAAAATTAAGAGGAATCAAAAAATGACCTGGAGACAAATTCAATGGACCTGCTGGATCGTCTTTTTCATTATTGGCAGCTTTTTATGGAG
>WBZN01001199.1_pt1 | contig 16258 bp, 14 predicted proteins | sample 5204281 | NCBI WGS metagenome assembly WBZN01 (sample SAMN12344347, study PRJNA552823) | activated sludge metagenome | biome: Activated sludge suspended growth; feature: Nitrification reactor; material: Wastewater; isolation source: activated sludge from nitrification reactor of wastewater...
GGCCGCATCGTGAGCTACAGATTGTTGCCGGTGTTGATCGCGGCGAACCCGACGCCGACCGAGAGCACCACGATGATCCGACCCTCACGGGTGAAGCTCAGGCGTCGCGGCGGGCGCAAGCGACGGCGAAGGCGCGCCCAGATCCCCATCGATCAGGTGGGGACGGGGACCCTGTTCACGATCTCGGCGAGGAGCCGCTCTGCATCGGTCCGCGCGCGGCCGAGCGAGTCATGAGTCTGGGCCAGCACCACGCGATGGGCGAGGCATGGCACGGCGAGCAGCTTGATATCATCGGGGATCACGAACTCGCGTCCGCCCGCGAGCGCCGCCGCCTGCGCGGCCCGATACCAGGCGAGGGCGCCGCGGGTCGAGACCCCGACGGCGATCCCGGGGTGTCGCCGTGTCTCCTCCACGATCGACATCGCATAGTCGAGCAGCGCGTCATCGACCCTGATCGCCTCGACGCCCTCTTGCAGGCTGCGCACGGTCGCGAGATCGACCACCGGCACGAGCTTCCGCACGGGATCTCCGCCGGCGCGCTCGCGGAGCAGCTCGCGTTCGACCGCCTTGGTCGGGTACCCGAGCGAGACCCGCAGCAGGAACCGGTCCATCTGCGACTCCGGCAGCGGATAGGTCCCGTAGTGCTCCGCGGGATTCTGGGTCGCGATCACCATGAACGGCGTCTCGAGCGTGTGCGTGGTGTCGTCGATCGAGACCTGGCCTTCGCTCATCGCCTCGAGCAGCGCGGACTGGGTGCGCGGCGTGGTGCGGTTGATCTCGTCGGCGAGCACCACGTTCGCGAAGATCGGGCCGCGCTTGAGCTCGAACACCTTGCCGCTCTGGTCGTAGATCGACACGCCGACGATGTCGGACGGCAGCAGGTCGCTGGTGAACTGGATGCGGCGGAACGAGCCGCCGAGCCCGCCGGCGAGCGCGCGTGCGAGCGTGGTCTTGCCGACGCCCGGGATGTCCTCGATCAACAAATGCCCGCGCGACAGCAGCGTCACGACCACGGCGCGGATCGCCTCGGGCTTTCCCTTGACGACCATCGCGATCGCATCTTCGAGCTTCCGCACCGCGCCGATATCGGTCGACGAGATCGGAGCGGGAGCCGGCACCACCATCAACGCCGATTATAGACCCGAAACTGGCAGAAGGACCGAAATGGTCCTTCTGTCACGCGGTCCAGGGCTCCAGGTGGAGCCCGTGCCGTCCTGTCAGCGCCGGTTGAGCTCCATCATCAGGCGGAGCACGTACCAGAACAGGGTCGCGATCGTCGAGAACAGCATCAGCGATGCGGCCACGTAGCCGCTCGGCGGGAAATGACTCATCACGAGGCTCGTCTGGTACAGGATGTAGCCGGCCATGAGCAGGATCATCACGCCGCTGAACACCGCGCCGAGATGGAAGCCAAACGCCATCGAGGCGATGATCACGCCGAGCGCCGCGAACGTCGCGATCATCAGCGCGCCGCGCATGAAGGAGAAGTCCTTCTTGCTGACGAACACGGTGAGGGTCAACCCAGCGAAGATCGTCATGGTGACCACGGCCGCCTCCAGGATGATCGTGCCCGCGGTGCCCATGCCGCCGGCCTCACCGGCCTCGAACATCGCCGGATTGCCGAACTTGATCATCGCCACCCACAGCATCGGCTGGAGGAGGATGGCCTCCGCGAACACGGCGACCCCGAGGCCGAGGTACTGCAGGCCACGCGAGGTCTCCGAGCGCGCGAGGCGCTCTGCGACCCAGCCCACCGCCATGAACATGGCGAGCACGAGGAACCAGTTCCAGCGGCCGGTGAAGGCCCACTGGGAGAACTTGAGGCTGGTCTCCGTCATGTACCGCATCATTCCGGCGGTCACGGCAGCGAACCCGAGCAGCGCGACCCCGAGGTGTGCGTAGGTCTTGCGCAAGAACGCGACGCGGTCGCTAACGCCTAGCGTTGCGACGGCGCCCTCGATTGGACGTGCGGTACTTGAAAGGGCCATGGATCCCTGCCTCCGAGCGAAGTTGCAGCCCTTTTGTAGCACGGATCTCCGGACGTCAAGTCAGGGCGGTTACGTCGCTGGGACGGGGTGTTGGCACCCTTTCCAGGGCCGCCTACGAGACCTCCTCACGACGCTCCGTTCGACGGGGCGAAGGCTTGGCGCCACGTGGGCGTATCGCGGCCGGACGCCGGCGGGGATGTAAGCCGGCGGTCGCCCGCCGCGAGGGCTGCTACGTCAGCGCGTCGCCTTGAGCTTCTTGATCTCGCTGATCAGCTCGGGAATCGTCTTCTCCCATTCGGCGACGATGCCGTAGTCGGCGACCTGGAAGATCGGTTCGTCCTTGTTCTTGTTGATCGCCACGATCGTCTTGGACCCCTTCATGCCCGCGAGGTGCTGGATCGCGCCGGAGATCGCCACCGCGAAGTACAAGGACGGCGCGACGATCTTGCCGGTCTGACCGACCTGCCAGTCGGCCGGGACCATGCCCGCGTCGGTCGCGGCCCGCGACGCGCCCATCGCGGCGCCGAGGAGGTCCGCGAGCTCCTCGAGCACCTTGAAGTTCTCGCCGGTCTTCATGCCGCGGCCACCCGAGACCACGACCTTGGCGTCGCTGAGGTCCGGGCGATCGCTCTTCTGCGCATCGAGGTGATCGAACTTCGCGCCGAGCGCGTCGACGTTCCCCGCCGGTGCCGCGGCCACCGTGCCGGGGGCGGGCAGCGCGTCGGCCGGCTCGAACTCCGACTGGCGCACCGTGACGCAGATGATCGGCGTGGAGATCTGCACGGTCGAGTATGCATTGCCGGCGAGGATCGGACGCATGAAGGTGTCCTTGCCCTCGAGCTTCGCGATGTCCGATGCCATGCCCGCATCGAGCAGCGCGGCGGTACGCGGGATCAGATCCTTGCCGATCGCGGTCGCGGTCGCGGTCACCACGGTGGCCGCTTGCTCGTTCGCGAGCCGCGCCACGATCGGCGCATAGGTCTCGGCGAGGTAGTGGGCGAGCGCCGCGTCTTCGACGACGATGACCTTCGCGGCGTACTTCGCCGCGTCGGCGCTCGCGCCTTGCGCGCCGGCCCCGACGAGCAGCGCGATCACGTCACCGCCGTGCGCCTTCGCCGCGGTGCGCGCGAACGCGAGGTTCGCCAGCGCGCTCGAGCGGAGCTGAGCGCCATTGAATTCACAGAATGCGAGGATGTTACCCATGGCAGCCTCCTAGAGGACCTTCGCCTCGTCGGCGAGCTTCTTCACGAGTGTGGGGATGTCGGCGACGATCTGACCGGCCGCGCGCGGCGGGGGCAGCGTCACGTTGAGCTCTTTGATCGCGAGCGGCTGCGGACCGCCGTAGTCGGCGAGCTTCGCGGTCGTCATCGGCTTCTTCTTCGCCGCCATGATGCCCTTGAGCGAGGGCAACCGCGCACCTTCGCCCGAGTAGTTGTGCGTCTCGGGGGTCACGCCATTCTTGACCGCGCGTGGAGCGACGATCCGGAGATCGACGGTCACCACCGCGGGCACCGGCACCCGCTTGTACTCGACCCCACCGTCGACCTCGCGGCCGACGAGCAGCGACTTCTTGTCCGCGGCGAGGTCGATCGAGGCAGCGAACGTCGCCTGCGGCCAGCCGAGCTTGCCGGCGAGCATCTGGCCGACCTGGTTGGCATCCCCATCGACCGCCTGCTTGCCCATCACGACGAGGTCGGGCTTCTCCGTCGCGACGATCGCCGCGAGGACCTTGACCACGGCGAGGGCGTCGAGCTCGGCATCGGTGGTCACCACGTGGATCGCGCGATCGGCGCCCATCGCGAGCGTCGTGCGGATCTCCTTCGCGGCGTCGTCGGGCCCGAGGGAGACGACGATGATCTCGGCGCCCGCGACCCGGGTGTTGTCGGCGCCGTTCTCGACGAGCCGTAGCGCGGTCTCGACCGCGTACTCGTCGAAGGTGTTGACGATCCAAGACGCGCCGGTCAGATCGATGTGACCGTCCTTGAGCTTGGCCTTCTGGGTCGGGTCGGGGACCCGCTTCACGGGAACCAGGATCTTCACGGTGGCAACTCCTTGTTAGGTCGGCGGTCGAGTCCAGCGGTCACGAGCGCGACGACCCAATCAGCCGCGCGCACGATATCGAATTTCTTCGGCCGGGTTCCAGCCGTGCCGCCCGAGATCGACGGCTGCCGGGTCAGCAACCAGGCGAGCGCGAGCTCGTCGAGCATGCCGAAGATGAGGCGCGCGGCCACGTGACTCGGGATCGAGCCGTCGAGCTCGCCGCGCTCCTGGCCCGCCGCGATGATGCCGCCGAGCATGCGCAGGAAGTCCGCGAACTGCGGGTTGTCGTACTCCTTCATGAACTTGCTGCTCTGGCGCAGCTCGATCGTGAGGACCTCGGCCGCCGCCGGCTCGTCGTGGATGAGGCGCAGATACGCCTTGATGAAGGCGCGCAGCTGGCCGGCCGGCGCCTCGCGCTCGATCACGGCGCGCAGGTGCTCGTTGACCTGCGTCATGCGGTTCTCGAACAGCGAGATCAGCAGGTCGTCCTTGCTCTTGAAGTACAAGTAGATCGTTCCATCTGCCACGCCCGCTTCCTTGGCGATCTCCGAGACCTTCGCCGCGAAGAAGCCATGGCGCGCGAAGATCCGCTCGGCCGCCGCGAGGATCCGCTCGCGCTTGTCGCCATTGCCGCGGTCACTGCGCTCGGGCGCTGAATGAACCGTCATTCAGTCACGTGATACCCTCCATGACGCGTGACGTCAAGACACGGCGGCGACCGGCGCCATGGTTGAATTCGCGAGACGCGTGCACTACAACGGGGTGTGTCAAACGTACGGATTTCAGGGCGTTTCGTTCTCGCCTTGCTGTGTGCGCCACTGCTCATGGGCGGTGCGTGCGAGAAGAAGAAACCCAACGACACGGGTGCGATCACCGCGATGGATCGCGCGGGCTCGGCTGCGGAGGGCGGCGCGACCACGACCGCGGCCGCAGGCGACTCGACCCCGCTCCCCGGCATCGACGTCACCCATCTCGATGCGGACAAGCAGAAGCTGTTCTACACCCTCGTCAACTCGCTCAAGTCGCCGTGCGGCAAGGCGCACAGCCTGCGTACCTCGTTCACCTCGGACACCTCGTGCAAGCGCGCGCCGTACGCGGTGAAGTATCTCGCGGCGCTGCTCGACGAGGAGCTCTCGGAGATCGATGTCCGCGAGTTCTTCACCAACAAGTACGAGAAGGCGTCGCCCGCGGTGAAGTTCGATGTCACGAAGGCGCCCAAGCTCGGCGTCGATGACGCGCCGATCCGGCTCGTCGAGTTCTTCGACTACGAGTGCCCGCACTGCATGCGGTTCAAGCCGATCCTGGATCAGGTGATCGGCAAGCGGGGAAAGCAGATCGTGCTCTATTTCATGATGTACCCGATCCACAAGGAGTCCCTCAGCGCGGCGCAGGCGGGGCTCGCGGCGGCCCAGCAGGGCAAGTTCCACGAGATGCACGCGCTGTTGTTCGAGCGGTCACCGGTGCACGACAAGACCGCGGTGATGAGCTACGCGGCCGAGCTCGGCCTGGATCCCCAGCGCTTCGAGGCCGCGTACCAGGCTGCGGAGGCGCAGGTCACCAGCGACGCGGCGCAGGGAAAGGCGGCTGGTGTGGACTCCACGCCCACCATGTTCTTCAACGACCACAGGTACGAGGGGCCGATGAGCCCCAAGTTCATCGAGATGTGGATCGACGAGGAGCTGGCGGTGAATCGATGACCGGGGGCGGCCGTCCATCCCCCATGCGCATGAGCGTCGCGATCGCCCTGGGCCTGGCGTTGGCCGCTGCCCCGGCGCACGCGGGTGTCCTCAAGGTCGGTGATCGGATGGCCGAGCTCGATGTCGCGGTCGACGCGAGCGGCAAGCCGGTCAAGCTCAAGGCGTTCCGCGGCAAGTGGGTGATCGTCACGGTCGGCGCCGAGTGGTGCAAGCCGTGCGCGAAGGAGCTCCCGGTCTGGGACAAGCTCGCCGGCGAGCTCAAGGACAAGGTCGTATTCCTCGCGATCGATGTCGACGACCAGATCGATGACGGCAAGCGGTTTCACAAGAAGCTCAAGCTCAAGAACATGACGCTCGTCTACATGCCCTCGAGCAAGTCGGGCGTGGTCGACAGCTACGGCACGGATCATATGCCCTCGTCGTTCGTCGCGGACCCCAAGGGCATCGTCCGCCACGTGCGCGAGGGCTTCGAGGCCGGCGATACGAGCGGCGAGTACAAGAAGATGAAGGACCAGCTCGCGAAGCTGATCAAGTAGTCACGAGCCGCGCGGACGGGGCAGCGCTCAATCGCGACGCCAGCGCTCGCGGCGCGACTCGTTCGGTCGGCCCCACGTGCACGGCGTGAAGCTCAACGGTGGCGCAGGGTCGGCGAGCACGATGTCGATCGTCTCGCCGCACTCGGTGATCCGCGCGGGGAGCTTCGCGTCGCACGCATCGGCCCGCCGCATGTAGCGCCGGTGCAGCTGGCCGGTCAGGCCGCCGGGGGTGCGTGCGAGGTCGATCACCCGGGGCGCGCGCACGACGTCGCCGGGCGCACCCTGGGGCGCGGCGTCGTCGAACAGCGGATAGATCTCGAGCGCGGTGCCGCCGTCGAGGATCATCCAGGTCTCCCCGGTCTCGGTCCGCCAGACGCCGCGCAGATCGTCGTCACAGGAGTGGATCGCCGGCTGGCGGTCACACGCACACAGGACAGCCGCGACGATCGCGGCACGCTTCACACGCCCGCCTGCGCCTTGAGCTGTTCGGCCTGATCGTGCGCGCGCAGGGCTTCGACGATCTCGTCGAGCGCACCATCCATGATCGCGGGCAGGTTGTGCTTCGTGAGCCCGATCCGGTGATCGGTCACGCGATCCTGCGGGAAGTTGTACGTGCGGATCTTCTCCGAGCGATCGCCCGAGCCGACCTGCAGCTTGCGCTCGGCCGCATCGGCAGCGGCCCGCCGCTCGCGTTCGGCCTCGTAGATCCGCGACCGCAAGACCTTCATCGCCTTCGCGCGGTTCTTGATCTGTGACCGCTCGTCCTGGCACGCGACGATCACGCCGGTGGGGAGGTGCGTGATCCGCACCGCCGAGTCGGTGGTGTTGACGTGCTGGCCGCCGGCGCCGCTCGACCGGTAGGTGTCGATCTTCAGATCCTTCTCGTCGATCTTGATGTCGACCTCCTCGACCTCGGGCAGCACCGCGACCGTCGCCGCCGAGGTGTGGATCCGGCCCTGGGCCTCGGTCGCCGGCACGCGCTGCACGCGGTGCACGCCCGACTCGAACTTCATCTTCGAGAACACGTCCTTGCCGTCGACGAGGACGATCACCTCCTTGAACCCGCCGGCGGTGCCCTCGGACAGCGACATCACCTCGAGCTTCCAGCCCTGGCGCTCGGCGTACCGCGTGTACATCCGGTACAGGTCCCCGGCGAACAGCGCGGCCTCGTCGCCGCCGGTGCCGCCACGGATCTCGACGATCGCGTTCTTGCCGTCGCTCGGATCGCGAGGCAGCAGCAAGATCTTGATCGCCTGCTCGTACTCGGCCTCCTTGGCCTCGAGCTGGAGGGCCTCGTCGCGCGCCATCTCGCGAAGCTCCGGATCGGTCTCGGCATCGACCATCTGCTTGGCCGCCGCGAGATCGTCCTTGAGCTTCTTGTACGTTTGCCACGCCGAGATCAGCGGATCGAGCTCCGCGTGCTCGCGCGAGAGCTTCATGAACTCCGCGCGCTTGTTGATCACCTCGGCGGTGCCGAGCAGCGACGCGACCTCTTCATGACGACGCTCGAGCGTCGCCATCTTATCTCGGAAATTCTGCCTGTCGAACATGGGCGGCCTCGAGACCGCGAGCGGTCAGGTCAGGACTTCTTCGCGTACTTCTTGTTGAACCGATCGATGCGGCCGGCGGTGTCCATCAGCTTCTGCTTGCCCGTGAAGAACGGGTGGCAGGCCGAGCAGATGTCGACGCCGAAATCGCCACGAGTCGAGAACGTCTCGTGGATCGTGCCACACGCGCAATTGATCTTGGCGGGGCGGTAGTGGGGATGGTTGGCGGTGTCTTTCATCGGAAACCTCGTTACCCAGCCAAAGCCGGGGGCTCGGGTTGCTGTGGTGAAGCGAGCCCGGATTTATAGGTACGTTTTCGGTCCAGCGCAAGCCTGCCCGACGTGGGAGTACAACGCTATCTTATTGAAATCACGATTGGCGTGCCCTCCCACCGAGCCGGGCGGGCGCCTTGTCCGGGTACAGCGGCAGGATCTCGTGTCCAATCCGGAGGTCCGAGACCCCTCGGTAACGCGCGGCGAGATCCAGGCTGATGTAGATCTTGTTGGTGTCGAACACCCCGAAGCTGGTCGACACCACGATCTGCTCCTCGCCCACGCACTCGTAGCCCTCCGGGATGACGTCGTGGCCGTAGATCGCCATCGTACCGCCCATCGCCCTGAGGAACCTCCGGGCCTCGGCCTCTGTCGCTGACCGTGCCCACAGCACCTTGCCCACGATCGGTGTGTCGAGCACGTCGAGCGGGCTCGCGTAGAGCGCGCCGGAGAGGTCGGCCGCCTCGAGCTCGGACAGATGGTCGATCTCCGCGGCGGGCGCGCCGTGCGTGAACACCGCCCCGCACTTGCTGACCGCGGCGAGCGCGAAGGTGTGGATGATCCCGCGCATCCGGGAGGTGCCCGACGGCCCGAGGATCTGCTCGAGCAACGCGACCTCATCGGCCGCGAACTTCGCGGTGTGCGGCCCGCCGATGTGGCCGTGCTCGTGGTTGCCGAGCAGCGCGTGGACGCGCCCCGGGTACTGCGCCGCGAGCCCGGCGTACGCGATCATCACCTCACCGGACGCGTCGCGATAATATTCGCCGAGGAAGTCGGGCCAGTCCTCGGGATCGATGTGCGGTCCGTGGATCAGATCGCCCGTGAACAGCACGTGGGCATCGCCCTCGTACGCGAGCAGCGCCTCTTCGAACACCGTGACGAAGCGTTCGAAGTCGCGCATGCAGCCCTGGAGGTCCGTGCAGACGAGGAGCCGACCGCGGTCGGGTAGTCGCAGCACGCGGGCCATGAGGAGTCCACGCTACCAAGAACCCCGACGGGCCGATACAGGCGCTCGGACAATCGAGATGTGGGACACTGCGGAGGTGAGACGTGTCCGAGCGATTGTCACGGGGCTAGTCCAGGGCGTCGCGTTCCGCGCATCGACCCGCGCCGAGGCGCACCGTCTCGGGATCACCGGCTGGGTACGCAATCGCGCCGAAGGCTCGGTCGAGCTCGAGGCCGAGGGCACGGCCGCGGCGATCGCCGCGCTGCTCGCGTGGTGCGAGCACGGGCCACCCGCCGCGCGTGTCGCGGGGGTCGCGAGCGAGGACCTCCCTCCGAATCGTTCGGAGACCGGCTTCTCGATCCACTAGCGCCGAGTCGCCCGTCCACCCTAGTGCGGCAACCCGAGCAGCTCTTGCGCCTCGGGGTCCGGAGGCCGGCACACGACGCGATCGACCTTCGCCATCTTCGCGTGGATCACGTCGCATACCGGCGTGAACGACGCCTTCTGGAACGCTCGGATCGACGCCTGGTTATCCGCGGCGATCAGCGCCCACGACCGGTACGCGTCCGTCGCGCGCAGCTCCTTGGTCAGCCGCTCGAGCATCACCGGTCCGACGCCACGGCCGCGGGCCGCGGGGGCGACGAACACGCTGTGGATGTAGGCGTCGTACTTCGAGAGCTTGAGCGTGCGACCGAGCTCGGGTGCCTCGATCGGCCCGCGCGCGGCCCACGCGATGCCGGCGGGACGGATCCCGAGCGTCGCGAGCACGGCCTGATCGCCCCGCTTCCACTGCCGGCGCGCGGTCGCCTCGTCGAGGACGAGCTGCTCGGTCAGATCGGCGCGGCGGGTCTCGTCGAGCTTGTCGTAGTCGGCCTCGGTGAACACCTCGAGCTCGAGCCCGGCCGGCGCCTCGATGCCGCGCGTCCACAGCTGGCCGCGATACAGGTGGTAGCGATCGTACTGCGCGACGCTCGCAGCCGCGCTGCGGATCTTCGTCCACGCGGCGCGTGCCTGGGCGGCGGCGACCAGCGGCGTCTCTCGCGCGCGCCGTGCACGGCGTGCGACCGAGGACATCGTGCGACCGACCGAGGCGGTCGTCGACTGGCCCCACACCCGCACCGCGAGGGCGGGCTGCTTCGAGGTCGGTAGCGCCGGCATCGCGTACTCACCGGCGCCGGTGACGACATCGAGCGCGATGCAACCGCGTGTGCGAGCCGCGACCGCCTCGGCATGGAGCAGGCGAGCCGCGGCACGCGGGCCGATCTGCGGATCGACCGCCATCGCGAGCACGACCGCGCGATCGCCATCGTCGACCACGAGGGCCGCGGCGCACGCCTCGCCCTGCGCATCATCGACGCGCGCGAGCCGCACGCGGCCTTGCTTGCCGAGCTCGAGCGCGACCTCTTCGAGCAGCGCGGTGGCTTCCGGATCGGCGAGCGGCGAGGGTTCGTCGCGCTCCGCCCACTCGAGCCGCGACAGCCGGCGCAGCGCGTTCATCCCCTTGCGCAGCGCCGACAGGTCGTCGCCGTAGGTCGTCACCACGCCCGAGGCATCGGTGGCGTCGGCGGGTGCGAGGCCGAGCGCGATCCGGTTCGCGCCACCTGCCGACGGCGAGCTCTCGACGATGAACCCGGCCGGTGCGAGGCGCTGCACGAGGTTGGCGCGGATCCGCGAGGGATCGGCGAGCGGCTCGAGCTCGAGCAGGTCCCAGCTCGCGGCCTCGTCGATCAGCTTGCGCGCGAGCGCCGCGCCGGCGCGATCTTCCCAGCCCGGTCGTGCCAGGAGATCGAGCGAGGGCGGGCGCGGTCCGGCATCGCCGATCATCCTGAGCTCGCGCGTGTCGAGCAGCGCGACCTTCACGGTGCGGCGGTACAGCGGCGCGATGCAGACGATGTCGCCGGCGGTGACGGTCGGATCTACCTCCGTCGCGCGACCGACGAGGACATGGAGCTCGGCGGCGAGCGTGTTGTGATATGCGTGCCACCACGGGAGCAGCCAATCAGGGCCCCGAAACAAGGCGCCTGCGCCGATGTCTGCGAGCAGCCGCCACTCCGCCTCGACGGCGCGCAGCGCCGCCAGATCGCGCACCACGGAGACATCGATCGCCATGCGATTCGCGACGTTACCACGCCGAGCGACACCTCGCGTGTTGCCATCGGCAACGTCGGGTGTTGCGGGTGGCAGCGCCGAGTCGCCCGAACCAGAGTCCATGCGACCGGTGATGCACGTGGAATGCCTTTCAGGCGCAGCGCTTGGCCGTCGTCCCCGCCAGGTGTGTGTTGCGGAGGACAGCGACGCGTTAGCTGCGCCGCTGCAGGGCCCGGGCGTAGAACCCGTCCGTACCGTGAACATGCGGGGTCACCGTGAACGACTCCCCGTCACCGAGCGCGGGCGCTCGATCGCCGAGGATCTGGCCGAGCGGCACCGCGGTGAGGTCGTCATGCGTGGCCAGCATGTAGTCGATCACCTCCTGGTTCTCGACACGGAGCAGCGTGCAGGTCGCGTAGATGATCCGTCCACCCGGTGCGCACAGCTGGTACGCGCCGCCGAGGATGTCCTTCTGCTTCGTGGCGAATCCGGCGAGGTCGGCGTCGCGCAGCCGCCAGCGCGCCTCGGGATTGCGCCGGAGCGCGCCGATCCCCGAGCACGGCGCATCGACGAACACGACGTCGGCCTTGCCGCGTAGCGCATCGAGCGCCGCCGGCCACCGTCCGCCGTCGAGATGGAGCGCCTGCGCGTTCGAGACCTGGGCGCGCCGGGCGCGGCGCCGGAGCTCCTCGAGCTTGCGCGCGTCGACATCGCTCGCGATCACCCGGCCGCGATTGCCGAGCCGCGCCGCGATCGCGAGCGTCTTGCCGCCGGCACCGGCGCATAGATCGATCACCAGCGGCTTGCCGGTGGTCGGGACGAGGTCGCACAGCAGCTGGCTGCCTTCGTCCTGTGTCTCCATCGCGCCGCGCTTGAACGCGTCGAGCTGGAACAGGTTGATCCGGCTCTCGATGTGGAGCGCGGTGTCGCACCACCGGCCGGCGGTGCTGGTGAGCTTGGCGCGTGACAACTCCGCGGCGAGCTCGTCGCGCGTGGTCACCAGCAGGTTCGCGCGGACGGTCATCGGCGCACGCTGGTTGAGGGCCAGCGCGAGGGCCTCGGCTTGATCGCCCCAGTCCGCGACGAACCGCTGGGCGAGCCAGTCCGGGAGGGAGGCCGCGAGCGCGATGCGCTGGACCGGCTTGCGCTCGGCCCTGATCACCTCGTCGATCGTCGCGACCGCGTTCCAGTCGAGCCCCGGCTCGAGCTTCGCGGCTCGCTCCGGATCGATCAGCCGCTCGAGGATGAACAGGGCGAGGAGCCGCTCGAGATCCTTGGGCGCACGCGTGGTCGTGCGGCCGCGCGCGAGCGCCGCATCGACGCGGCGCAGGTGGCGGACCAGGCCGTACAGCGTCTCTCCGACGAACCGTCGCTCGTGCGAGCCGAGCCAGGTCTCCTTGCGAAACGTGTTCGACAGCCGATCGGTGACGAATCCCCAGTCCATCCGGGTCCGCTGCCACAGCTCGAGGACGAGCGCGCGGAGGCGCCCGCCATCGGCCACCGTTGCCGCGAGCTTTCGATCGGCCAGGCGATCGAGATCCGGACTCACCACGGCGCGCGATAATCTTCGAGGATCAGGAACAGCGGGACGTGCGCGTGGCCACCGAGCTGCTTGACCATCCGCAGCGAGTCCGCGATGCGATCGATGCGATCCGCGTGCTGCTCGACGTAGCGAGGATTCGCCGCGAGCTTGCTGACCGCGAGCTGCCGGATCGCGCCGGCCTCGCGCTCGAGCGAGGTGTGGAACCTGCGCTCCCAGACGTTCCCCGGCACCTGCGCGCCGAGCAGGTCGTCGAACTCGTCGACGTGGAGCTCGCGTCCGACCCGATGGAACAGCGGCGCGGCGTTCACGAGCGGCAGCTTGGAGTCACGTGCCGCGGCGATCACCGCGAAGCCATCGCGGAGCAACGACACCCGCGCCAGCCGAGCCGCGACCTCGGGCGTGAACCCGCGGAGCACGAGATCCTGCTCGCGTGCCTCGTACGCGAGCTTGCTGTGGCCATCGAGCGCGGCGTGCATCGCCGACGCCGCTGCCTCGAACTCGCGCTTGGCCTGTCCGACCTCGTCGGGTGACAGCTTCCAGGTCGCGTCGTTCCAGATCCACCAGCGCAACAGGGCGCGGTGCACGGTCTCGAGCGCGAGCAGGGCGGCGTACTGATCGGCCGCGGCGACGCTTCCGTCACACGCGTGGATCGCGGCGCGCAGCGCCCGGCCGCCGAGCAGCTCGTCGCATACGAAGTAGCGCACGACGAGCTCGTCGATCGGGAGCGTGGTCTCCTTGCACAGCGTGACGAGCAGCGTGCAGCCGGCCTGGTTGATGATCGCGTTGGTCGCGACCGTCGCGATGATCTCGCGGCGCAGGTGGTGCTTGCCGAGCTCCTCCCGGTAACCCGCGACGAGCTTCGCGGGGAAGTACGACGCGAGGAACGGCTGGAACAGCGGCAAGTCGGGGATCCGCGACGACAGCACGCGATCGAACAGATCGAGCTTGGTGTGGGCGACCAGCACCGCGAGGATGTTGCGGGGCAGGCCCTTGCCGGTGGCGAGCCAGCTGCGGATCTCCTCGTCCGGTGGGACGTGCTCGGCCGTGCGGTTGAGGTTGGTCTTGTCGAGGTACGACAGCAGATCGAGGAACGGCTCCCCGTGGTTGCGGCTGCGCAGCGCCTCCATCGAGAGCAGCGCGGACTGCAGGTAGTTGTCCTCCACGCACGCGAGCCCGACGTCGGGCTCGAGCTCGCGCAGGACCTTGTCGCGCGCCTCGCGGGTGATCGCGCCGGAGGCCATCAGCGGCGCGAACAGGATCTTGAGGTTGACCTCGTGATCGCTGCAGTCCACGCCGGCGGAGTTGTCGATCGCGTCCGTGTTGCACCGGCCGCCGTGCAGGCCGTACTCGGTGCGCGCGCGCTGCGTGATCGCGAGGTTCGCACCTTCGCCGATCACCTTCGCGCGCAGGTCGGTGGCGTTGATCCGGACGTTGTCGTTGACCTTGTCACCGACCTCGCCGTGGCTCTCGGTCGTCGCCTTGACGTACGTGCCGATGCCTCCAAACCACATCAGATCGACCTCGAGCGCGAGGATCGCGCGCACGATGTCTGGCCCGGTGACGATCTTCGCCTTCAGCCCGAGCAGCGCCTTGGCCTCGGGCGACAGCTGGATCTCCTTGGCCGCGCGCTCGAACACCCCGCCGCCCTTGCTGATCGCCGCCTTGGCGTAGTCGCTCCACTGCGTCCCCGGCGTGGTGAACAGCCGCTTGCGCTCGGCGTACGACGCCGCCGGATCCGGATCGGGATCGAGGAACACGTGCTTGTGGTTGAACGCGGCGACCAGCTTGAGCTTCTCGTTGAGGAGCATGCCGTTGCCGAACACGTCGCCGCCCATGTCACCGACCCCGGCGACCCGGATCGACGTCTTCTTGATGTCGGTGCCCATCTCGCGGAAGTGGCGCTCGACGTTGGTCCAGCCGCCGCGCGAGGTGATGCCCATCGCCTTGTGGTCGTAGCCGGCCGAGCCGCCCGACGCGAACGCGTCGTCGAGCCAGAACTTGTAGCGCTGCGAGATCCCGTTCGCGGTGTCGCTGAGGTGGGCCGTCCCCTTGTCGGCGGCGACCACCAGGTACGGATCGTCGTCGTCGTGACGGACCACGCCCGGCGGCGGCACGATCCCGCTGGTGGTGTAGTTGTCCGTGACGTCGAGCAGGCCGGCGATGAACACCTCGTACTGGGCCCGGGCCTCGTCGCGGCTCGCCCCGAGCTTGCGCGTCACGAACCCGCCCTTCGCGCCGACCGGCACGATCACGGTGTTCTTGAGCGTCTGCGTGCGCTGCAGGCCGAGCACCTCGGTGCGAAAGTCGTCCGCGCGATCACTGTGGCGGATGCCGCCCCGCGCGACCTTGCCGCCGCGCAGGTGGATCCCCTCGACGCCGGGCGCGTGGACGTAGATCTCGTACAGCGGGCACGGCTTCGGCATGTGCTCGACGAGGCCCGACTCGATCTTGATCGAGATCGTGTCGCCGCGTCCCGGCCGGTAGTAGTTGGTGCGCCGGGTCGCCTCGGCGAGGTCGAGGAAGTACCGCAGGATCAGGTCTTCCTGGATCACGGAGACGTGCTCGAGCAGCTCGTCGTACCTCAGCGCGAGCGGGGGCAACAGCTTCTCGCTGCGCTCGGCCGCCGACTCCGTCCGCTCGGTGGCGAACTTGGTCTCGAAGTACTCGACGAACAGCCGGGCGCTCTTGGGGTGCTTGAGCAGCGTGTCGTCGACGGTCTGGGTGCCGAAGCCCTGGAACACCTGCACGAAATAGTTGCGATAGGTGATCAGGAGATCGATCTGCTTCCAGTCGAGGCCGGCGAGGTAGCCGAGGCCGAGCAGCCGATCGTCGAGCAGGTGGCCGACGAGCACGCGCTGGATGATCGCGCCGAGCCGGTCGAGCGTGACCTCGTCCTCGATCTTCTGGCCATCCGCGCCGCTGACCTCGAACCCCGTGATGTAGACGTCGGGCCCGGTGCCGGGATCGAGGCGCTCGGCGAGCCGGCTCGTGGTGCGCAGCGCCATGCGATGCAGCGATGGCACCACATCGTTGAGGAGGAGCTCCTTGTGCGACACGATCCGCAGCGACGTGTGCTTCGTGGGGCCTTTGCCGATCGAGACCAGCGCGACGCGCAGCCCGTCGGTCTCGTGCAGCTTCTCGATCAGCCCGATGTCGAGCAGGGCGATCTCCGGCGGCAGCGTGCCCTTGTACGACTCGGGGAACCGCGAGCCGTAGCGCACCCAGATCTCCTGCGCGGACGCGGTCGTCGCGAGATAGACCGATGACCGCGACTGGGCCGCGGCGTCGTTGCGGCCGCGATAGCGCCTGAACACGAGCTCGCGCAGTTGATCGTCCCAGCTCTCGAGCAGGCGCTCGAGCCCTTCGGTCAGCTGCTCGAGGTCCGAATCCGTGACGTTGGGCCGGTACTTGCCGACCGTGAAGTGGAGCCGGATCGGCGATTCGTCGTCGGTCTCCTGCTTGTATTCGCGGAGCCGCGGCGCGTCGAGGAACTTGCGCGTCTCGCGCGGAACGTGGTTGTGCTTGACGACCAGTGCGGCATGACGATCATCGCGCCGGGCCCACAGCTTCGCGATGTCATCGAGGACCAGCATGTCACAGT
>WBZN01001202.1_pt1 | contig 16235 bp, 13 predicted proteins | sample 5204281 | NCBI WGS metagenome assembly WBZN01 (sample SAMN12344347, study PRJNA552823) | activated sludge metagenome | biome: Activated sludge suspended growth; feature: Nitrification reactor; material: Wastewater; isolation source: activated sludge from nitrification reactor of wastewater...
GCAGGGCTTCAAGCACGTAGAGACCCAGTTCGAGCCTGTGGCGGCGGCGCTCGCCTATGAGCGGCAGCTTGCCGGCGAGGAACTCTCGCTGATCGTCGACCTTGGCGGCGGCACCTCCGATTTCGTGGTGGCGCGCCTGTCGCCGGAGCGCGCGCGCCATGCCGACCGGTCGCAGGACATCCTGGGCCGCACCGGCGTGCATATCGGCGGCACCGATTTCGACCGCCAGCTGAGCATCGCCCAGGTCATGCCGCATCTCGGCTACTTCACCCATATCGGCGAGAAGCGGTTGCCGATGCCGCGACACCTCTATCACGACCTCGCGACCTGGCACCTGATTCCATCGGTCTATACGCCCGACAATCTCCGCTATCTGCGCCAGGTGCTACCCCAGGCCGAGGAACCGCACTTGATCCAGCGCCTGATCGACGTGCTGACCAACCGCAAGGGGCACCTGATCGCGACGGAGGTCGAGGCGGCGAAGATCGCCTTGTCGGATCAGCGCCAAGCCATGCTCAGGATCCCGCTGGCGGACCCGGTCGAGACGCCGATCACGGCGCAGGACCTCGACCAGGTCGTGCAGGAAGATGCGCGCCGCATCGTCGATGCCATCGATCGCTGCCTGAAGATCGCGGGCGTCAAGCCGGACGACATCCACTCGATCTTCCTGACCGGCGGCTCGACGGCGATCGCCGAAGTGCGCCGCCAGATCCTGGGTCATGTTCCCGCGGCCCGTCCGGTCACCGGCGACCTGTTCGGCAGCGTCGGCCTGGGCCTCGCCCTCGACGCCGAGCGCCGCTTCGGCCGCGGCGAGATCTAGCGGCTCGGTGCCTCTGGCGGCGATTGCCGGCGCTTGCTACTCAATTCCGCATGGATCTCATCGGCGCCGCGCTTTCGAATCCGATCAACCGCGCGATCCTGCAGCGGCTGCCGCTGCTGGGCGCGCCGCAGGCGAGCCTGGTGGCGGGCTGCGTCTATCAGGCGCTGTGGAACCGGCAGGCGGGCGCCAAGGCGAACGCGCAGGTCAAGGATTACGACATCTTCTATTTCGACAATTCCGACCTGTCCTGGGAGGCTGAGGACAAGGTCATCCAGCGCGGCAAGGCGCTGTTCGCCGATCTGGACGGATTGATCGAGATCCGCAACCAGGCGCGCGTGCATCTCTGGTATCCGCAGCGTTTCGGCGCGCCCTACCCGACGCTGGCCAGCGCCGCCGACGGCATCGGCCGCTTCCTGGTGCGCTGCACCTGCGTCGGGCTGATGCCGCAGGGCGACGGGTCGCTGTTGTTGCAGGCGCCCTATGGGCTGGAGGAACTCGCGCGCGGCGAGTTGCGGCCGAACGCCAACGCGCCCAGCCTGCACCGCTATCACGACAAGGCCGCGAGCTATGCCGCCCGCTGGCCCTGGCTGAAAATCCTGGAGGAGTGAAGAACTCCGACGGCAGAGCGCGCGACTCAGTCGCTGCCGCGACGCGTGAGCGTCAGTCGTCCACCCGACGCGTGAGCGTCAGTCGTCCACCCGACGCGTCAGCGTCAATCGTCCCTGTGCGTGCGTTCCATGCGCTCGTGGCGCTCCTGCGCTTCGAGCGACAGCGTCGCGATCGGCCGCGCCTCGAGGCGCTTCAGGCTGATCGGCTCGCCGGTCTCCTCGCAATAGCCGTAGGTGCCTTCCTCGATCCGGCGCAGCGCCTCGTCGATCTTGGCGATCAGCTTGCGCTCGCGGTCGCGGGTGCGCAGTTCCAGCGCACGGTCGGTTTCCAGGCTGGCGCGGTCGGTGATGTCCGGCTCCGACAGGCTCTCTTCCTGCAGGTGGCTGAGCGTCTCGCCGGATTCCCGCAGCAGCTCCGCCTTCCACGCCAGGAGCTTCTGGCGGAAATACTCCTGCTGCATCGGGTTCATGAAGTCTTCTTTGTCGTTCGGCCGGTAGTCAGGCGACAGCAGCGGTTTCATGCGCGTCTCTGGATTGTTCTGGTCGTTCTCGCGGCCACCGGCTCCGGCACATTGCGTGCCATCGCCTGGGCCCGGCGAGATTGCGGGGGAGTATAGAAATTTAAGCCTCCGCCGCAAGCGCCGAATTTCGCATTCATGCCGTTGTAATGATTGGGAAATCGGCGAATCGCCGGGTTGGCTAGGCGGTCAGCTTTGCCAGTTCGACCGCGGCGCGGAGCTCGATCTCGTCCAGAATCGCGGTGAGCTTGGGGTCGTTGACCTGCTCGCGCTGCACCCGCACCAGCTGCGCCAGCTGCTCCAGCCGGCTGACCGGGATCGTGCCCAGCAGCAGCCCGAGACGGATCTCCTCGAGGTTGTCCAGCATGGTGTCGCCGCGCTGGACCGCCTTGCGCCGGGCCCGGCGTTCGGCGGAATCAGGTGCACCCTGCAGCGCCAGCACGGTGGAGACGCCACCCAGCCCGACCGATCCGCCCACCGTGCCATGGGCGCCGCCGGCCGACGTTTCTTCATGCAGGGCGGCGGCGAAATCGGTGCTTCCCGGCGGATGCGATCCGCCGATGCGCCGTGGGGTGGTCGGTCTGATCTTGGTTGGGTCGATCTTCATCAATACGCTGATGGATTGGCCCAGCTCCGGAGCTGCGGCCTCGTCCTCTGATACCGCGGAAGCATGCTGCCGGTATCGCTAATATCTTCTTAACAGGGCGCGGAAACCGTTGGCCGGGAAGGAAATTCCTGCCCGCCAGACGCGGCAAATGCCGCCTGGGCCGCGCGCGCGCTGGAAAATTTATCAAATGATATCAGATATATAGATGATCGCGCTGCTTGGCACGAGAGTTGCGTCCCTTTCCGGGAACACAGCCCGAGACGCGTTCAGTCGAAGGAATAAGAAATGCCCGCGCCGATTGCCCTCTATGTCGACCGCAAGCCTGGGGTGCCGATTCGTCGGCTGACCGGCCTTGGCCGCGCCCTCCTCGCCCTGCAGGTGCTGCTGGCCGCCCTGCTCGCCGCGCCCCTGCCGGCCTCGGCAACCTCCCGCATCAAGGATATCGCCGATTTCGAAGGCGTGCGCGAGAACCAGCTGGTCGGCTACGGCCTGGTGGTCGGCCTGAACGGCACCGGCGACGACACCAAGAAGAAGTCTGTGTTCACCCGGGAAAGCCTGATCGGCATGCTCGAGCGCCTGGGCGTGAACGCCCGCAGCGCCGACCTCGAGACCAAGAACGTCGCCGCGGTGATGGTCACCGCCAACCTGCCGCCTTTCGCCCGCCAGGGCGCCAAGGTCGACGTCACCGTCTCCGCCCTGGGCGATGCCTCGAGCCTGCAGGGCGGCACGCTGCTGGTGACGCCGATGCTCGGCGCCGACGGCGAAGTCTATGTGGTGGCGCAGGGCCAGATCACCATCGGCGGCTTCTCCGCCGCCGGCGCCGCGGAATCCGTGCTGCGCGGCGTGCCCACCAGCGGGCGCATCGCCAATGGCGGCATCGTCGAGCGCGAGGTCGCCTTCGACATCCAGGGCCTGCCGGAAATCAACCTGTCGCTGCGCAATCCAGATTTCACCACCGCCCAGCGCATCGCCACGGCGGTCAACGAGGCGACCGGCCGCTTCGTCGCCTACGCCCGCGATTCCGGCACCGTCGCCCTCGACGTGGCCGCCGCCGGCGGCGATGCCGCCGCCCTGCTGGCCCAGGTCGAAGGCCTGCCGATCGAGCCCGATCTGCCGGCCCGCGTGGTGATCGACGAGACCACCGGGGTCATCGTCATGGGCGAGAACGTGCGCATCAACAAGGTCGCGGTGGCGCAGGGCAACCTCACCATCCGCATCACCGAGACGCCGCAGGTCTCGCAGCCGAACCCGTTCTCCAATACCGGCGTCACCGTCGTGGTGCCGCGCACCAACGTGCAGGTCGAGGAGGACGCCAACCGCAAGTTGGCGGTGCTCGATTCCGGCATCACCCTGGAAGAGCTGGTGGCCGGCCTCAACTCGCTCGGCGTCAGCCCGCGCGACATGATCTCCATCCTGCAGACGATCAAGACCGCCGGCGCGCTGCAGGCCGACATCATGGTGCAGTGATGGCAACGCCGATCAGCAATTCCGCCGCCAGCCCGCTCGACTACCTGGGCGCGTTGCGCAGCCAGCAGGCCCCTGCGGTCGATCCCAGGAACCTGGCCAAGGCCAAGGACGCGGCCCAGGATTTCGAGGCCTTCTTCGTCACCCACGCTTTCGAGGACATGTTCGCCGGGCTCTCCAGCGACCCCATGTTCGGCGGCGGCGAGGCGGAGAACATGTTCCAGTCCTTCCTGCTGCAGGAATACGGCAAGACCGTCGCCAAGTCCGGCGGCATCGGGGTCGCCGACATGGTGCAGCGGCAGTTGCTTCAACTCCAGGAGGCGCCGAAATGAACAAATCGTCCCGCATGGCGGACCTGCTGGCGATCACCTCGCGTCTGATCGCCTGCATGGAGCGCGAGATCGAGCTGCTGCGCACGCTGCAGCCCAAGGAACTGCGCCGGCTGCAATCGGACAAGACCGCGCTGGCCGACGCCTACCGCGCCTTTGTCCTGGCGCTGAAGGAGCCGGACGAGGCGGCGGATTCGGTGACCGACGTGCTGCGCGACGAACTGGCGGAAGCCACCGAGCGCTTCCAGGCCACGCTGGCCGACAATCTGCGCGCGCTGCGCGCCATGCGCGATGTCAATGAACGGGTGATGCGCGCGGTGGTGCAGGCGCTCGAGGAGCCGCGCGTGCTGGTGACCGGCTACAACCAGCGTGGCGCGCTGAAGCGCGGCCGCCGCAGCCCGATCATCGGACCGGCCGCGGTACAGCAGCGGGCATGAAAAAAGGCCCGCACCGGGCCCCTGCATCAGCCGACCGGCCGCACTTCGGCAAGCTAAGCCGAAACGCTCACCACGCCGCTGGAATTGGTATTACTGACCACCGCGGCCACCGCCTGGCGGAAACTCGGCAGCGAGACCACCTTGGGAGCCGGCGTCGGCGTTGGCGCTGTCGAAGGCGCGACAACCGCCGCCGCCTCGGGCTTGGCTTGCAGCTGCTGGGCCAGCAGGCTCGCGCGCTCTTCCGACCGCATGGTCCGTTCGTAGGCCCGCAACGCTTCCTCGGAGGGGATCTGGATCGTGCGCTCGCCCGTCTCCGGGCTTTGGCCGACCAGGACGATCAACCCGATATCTTGCCGGTAGACGAATTCGCTGCTGTTATAGCGGAAGGTCGGACCGCCGCCCGCCTGGACTGGGGCCTGGGGAGCTTCGATCGCGACGGGACCTGCGGCTTGGGCGGCGCCAAGAGACAAATCGGCAGCCTGCGCCCCGCGCACCGGGGTCGGTGCGGCGCTCACTGGTCCGTTGGCGGCATTGATTGCCCGCAGCATCTGGATCGAAACTCCTTTCTGCGGCGGATATACTCCACACAGTTCCGGCGGAGTACACCACACTGCACTATAGAGTATAGTATGGTCAGCCCTCCTGTGCAAGAGGAAAGCAGACCCATCCCTTAGGCCGCCGGACGGGCTCCCGGAGCTCGGCAAATGTTGCACTCCGGCCCTCCAGCCCCGGCGCCGGAGGCCGGAAATTTCCCACCGTCACCTTCCCCTCTTTGCCGGTCCAGCCGCCCTCATATCGACGTTTACCAAATAAAATAGTGCTGATTCAGATAGTTATCAGTTGGCACGTCGTTTGCTTTCCTCCTTGGCAAGGCCGCATGTGCGGAACGAGTCGGGCGCCAAAGCGCACCCGAGGTTGGCTAAGATCAAGGAGAACCCTGATGCCGACGAATGACGTGCAACTCACCGCGGGCATCCGCAACAACCTTCTGTTGCTCCAGGTGACCTCGGAAAAGATCGACCGTACCCAGCAGCGCCTGGCGACCGGTAACAAGATCAATGCCGCGATCGACGGCGCCGTGGCCTTCTTCGCATCAAAGGGATTGAACCGGCGCGCCGACGATCTCTCCTCGCTCAAGGATTCGATCGGCCAGAGCATCAGCACGATCAAGGCCGCCGATACCGGCGTCACCGGCATCGAGAAACTGCTCGACCAGGCCAAGGGCCTCATCACCACGGCCTATGGCAACCTGGGCACCGACCAGAACTCGATCGACCTGCGCAAGTCGCTGTCGGATCAGTTCAACACGCTGCTGCGCCAGATCGACAAGCTGGCCGATGACGGCGCCTACCAGGGCAAGAACCTGCTGCTCGGCAGCGGACTGCGCCTCGACGCCACATCTTCATCGAAGAGCGCCACCAACGCGCTGACCGGCATCGACAACGCCCGCGTCACCAACGTGGTGACCGCCGACGACTACGTCATCGACATCACCGGCGACGGCGCCATCTCCGCCAACGCCAGCGACGTGGCCAATGCCGAGCGCGACCGCGGCATCCAGAACCTGTCGGTTACCGGCTTTGCCAGCAAGACGCTGGGCAATTTCGACAACGTCGTCATCCGCTACGCCGGCGGCAAGGGCAAGGACAAGACCTTCACCGTGACCGAAGGCAGCATCGCCTTTACCCGCACCTTCACCAACGCGGAATGGGACGCGGCGAAGGCGACCGGGCGAATCCTGAATTTCGACCATCAGTTCGCCAGCGGTACGCATGTCAATTTCGATGTCGACTTCGACGCCATCGACGACGTGCCGGACACCGCCGGTGTCGGCACCTCGGTGATCGAGAAGAACATCAACCTCGAGATCGGCGTCGCCAACCTGAACGGCATCGGCCAGCGCATCGCGCGCAGCGGCCTCAACCTTTCCGGCCAGCAGAAGCTGGACGGCGGCGAAAACGCCTTCGCCTTCGATTCCGGCACGCCGCGCTTCACCGTCGACGAGCGCACCATCCTCCAGGCCTCGGCCTACAGCGCAACGATCGGTAGTTCCTACGGCCGTGCGTCGGAGGCGATCAGCGGCACGCCGACGATCCCGACCGGCGGCGTCTCGACCGGCGTCAACAACGACTTCACCTACAGCCTGGCCGCGGCGGCGCATGCGGCCGACTTCAATTTCGTCACCGGCACCTTCTCCAGCTATGCCACCACCCTCAACGGTCCGGGCGGCGGCGTGACGACGACGGTGTCGGCCGCCGGCAGCTACACGTTCCTCTCGGCCGCCGATTTCGACCAGCCGGTGACGCTCAACCTGCAGACCCAGGGCTTCCAGGGCATCACCACGGCGGTCGCGTCGACCGCGGCGGAGGCGGAGGCCACCGAACAGGTGCTGGGTGCGGCGGCCTCGGCCGGCGCGCTGACTCTGACCAGCATCTCCGGCCTGGCCGACAACGTGGCGCATACGCTGACCTTCAACCTCTCGACCACGGCTTCGGCGGCGACCTTCTCGCTCTCCGACGGCTACGGCGGCACCGCCGCCTTCACGGCCAGCACCTTCGCCAGCCAGGACATCACCTTCACCATCACCGGCGGCGTCAACAGCGGCGCCACGGTGCGGCTGACGCTGACCAGCGGCGCGCTGGTGGCGAATGCCGAAGGCACGGTGAAATACAACGCCATCGGCGACTTCACGGCACCCGATCAGGCGCTGTTCGATGTTCGCGCCGCCAATACCGGCCAGACCTCGACCCTGACCACGGTGCAGGTCACCGACGGCAACGACAGCAACAACATGACGGTGCAGCTGAACGAGACCAACACCAGCCAGGTCACCGTCATCAGCCAGAACGTCAAGACCGACGGCCAGGGCCTGGCGCTCGACTTCTCGCAGAACCAATGGCGCGATCGGGCCGACATCGACATCGCGGCGGGCGCGATCGAGGCGGCAAAGCTGAGGCTGCGCGCCGCGGCCTCGTCGCTCAGCAACAACCTCGACGTCATCACCACGCGGCTGACCTTCACCAACGAGTTCATCAACGTGCTGGCCGAGGGCGCCAACAAGCTGGTGCAGGCCGACCAGAACGAGGAAGGCGCCAACCTGCTGCAGCTGCAGACGCGACAGCAGCTGGGCACCATCAGCCTCAGCCTGGCCAACCAGGCGCAACAGGCGATCCTGCGGCTCTTCTAGGCCGCGGGGCGCCCCGCCGAAGATCGGCGGCCAAAGACCAACCGCGAAAAGCGAACCGCCCGGCGCATCAGCGCCGGGCGGTTTCTCCTTTGGCGATGGCGAGCGCGGCGCCCGGGCGGACGCCGCGCAGCGGCCTAGCGGATGAAGATCTGGCCGAGCTTGGTCGCCGGCGCGACGGCATCGCCGACGCTTGATTGCGGCGTGGCGGCCGACAGGCGGGCGTGCCGCTCGAGGCGCTGGCGGTGCAGATTCTGCTCCGGCGCGATGGTCGCGGCGCGGCGCGCGGCATCGACGGCTTCGGCCATCTCGCCGGCCTTCTCCGCGGCATCGGCCAGCGCGCCCCAGGCCTCGTCGGAGCGCGGCCGGATCGAGGTCGCGCGGCGCAACCAGCGCAGCGCCTTGGTGAAATCGCCGACATCGGACAGGGCACGGCCGAAATGCATTGCGGCGGTGAAACGCTCCGGCTCGACCTCGAGCGCGGCCTCGAGATGGGGTAGCGCCTCGGCCAGACGGCGGCGCTGCACCAGCAGCACGCCGAGATTGCTGAGGAACTCCGCCTTGCCGCTGCCCTTCGCCACCGCCTGACGGAAGGCGGCCTCGGCCGCCTCCTGATTGCCGGTCTCGAGTTCGGCAAGGCCGAGCTGGTTCCAGTTGTCGGCGTCGTCCGGGGCCAGCTCGGCGATGCGTTTCAGCGCGGTGACCTGTTCCGGGAAGCGGCCGAGTTCGGCCAGGCACATGGCGAGGTTCTGCCAGGCCATGACGTACGCCGGATCGAGGCGGGTGGCCGATTGCACCGCGGGCAGCGCCTCGACGGGCCGGTCGGCGGTCAGCAACGCCGCCCCCAGGTTGTTCCAGTAGAGCGCCTCGTCGTCCTTGGCCCGCACGACGCGCTGCAGCATGGCGATGCCCTCGCCCAGCCGTTCGCCGCGCGCCATCAGCATGCCTTTGTGATGCATCGCCTCGACATGGCTGGGATAGCGCGCCAGAACCTCGTCGAGCGCCGCCTCCGCCTCGGCGATGGCACCGGCCTTGGCCGCCGCGATGGCCTTCCGCACCACCGTATCGGCGAGCGAAGACGGCGCCGCCTTGCCCTTCTCGGACTTGCCGGGCTCGGTTCGGGCGGTTTTCGCCGCGGTGCGGCGCTGCTTGCGGTTCATGGAGTTTCCTTCCGTCAGCCGGTGAAACCGACTTCCTGTGCCAGCGCGGCGCGCATCGCCGCCATGGAATGGTCTTCCGCGCCGCTGTCGAGGCGGAAGATGCGGGCCCCCGCGTGCCACTTGCTGGACGCGCCCTCGACGCGCCAGGACCAGTGCTCGGTCGGGCCGGCCACCTTCCAAACCGGCCGCCCCAGCGCCTCGGCCAGGGTCGCGGCAACGTCGGCGGCGGCGATGACCAGGTCGGTGGCGGCCAATTGCTCCGCCATGCCCAGCAGATCGTCATCATCTCCGGCGTTGTAGACGACGGCATCGCCCAGCGACGCGATGAACCGGGCCAGAGCCGGCGTGCGCGGGCCGCTCGGCAACGCCACCCAGCGGATGCCGGGGATTTCCAGCAACGGCGCGAACGGCTCCAGGCCGTGGCACGGCGTATCGGTGACGCGCCAGGACAGGCCGACGATCTTGCCCCCGGCATCGCCCAGGTATTCGGCGCGCCGTGCCGCCGCGGCGGTGCGGTCGTGCGGCAGCCAGGCGGCACGCGGCGAGCGTTCATAGGCCATCGCCAGGTCGCCAAGGCTGGCGGCGATCTGGCGCCGGCCGGTGACGAGGTCGGCCGGCGTCACGCTCCCGGCGGGAACGAAGCTCACCTCGGGAAAGGCCGCCTGCATCAGCGGCAGCACCGCCGGATCGCACTCGGCAAGCACCGAGCGCGAATCCGCGATCACCGGCGCGAGCCAGGGCGTGAAGACAAGCTGTTCGAGGGGGCTGCGCTCCGCGCGCAGGAACAGCCGGCGGCGGCGGATCTGGCCGCCAGTCCAGCATTTCGGCCGGTCGGCCGGCGCGATCATCGCCACGTGCGGCGGCAATTCGTCAGGCTGGGCGCCGAAGCGCCAGGCAAAATTCTGCGCCGCGAGATGATCGTTGCCCTGCCGCAGGTCGATCTCGGCGAGCGCCGTGCGCGGCGCCGGCAGGTCCGGCGAGACCTCGATCAGGCGGGCGTAGTTGCGGCGCGCCAGCTCGACCTCGCCCTGCGACGCCTGCAGGTTGGCGAGGATGAAGCGCGCCACGACGTGATTGGGGTCGCGGCGCAGCACGCGGGCGAAATAGTCGGTTGCCTGGTCGGCGGCGCCCTTGGTGGCCAGGATCTGGCCCATCGCCATCTGCACGGTCGGATCGTCGCTCTGCCGCGTCAGCTCGCGCGCCATTTTCTCGGCGCTGCTGCGATGGCCGGCATCGAACAGCGCGACCGCCCATTCGGCGCGGTAGTCCATGCGCTCCGGCGCCAGCTCGACCGCCCGGGCCAGGATCGCCGCCGCATCGGAATAGTTCTGCGCCTTCTGCGCGGCGATGCCGATGCCGTGCACGGCGATCGCCTGGTGGCGGCCGATGCTGAGCAGCCAGCGGAAATAGCTCTCGGCCGGACCGACCGCGCCCCGGCGCAGCAGGTCCTCGCCGCAGCGCAGGCACATCCTGGCCTGGGCATCGACCAGTTCTTCCCGGCTTGTGGCGCGCAGCTTCGCCGTCGCGCGTTCGATCAAGTGCTCCCAGCCGTCGCCCGGCTTCTGCCGGAACAGCTCGAGGCTGTCGTACCAGATCGAGCGCGGCCGCTCGGTCAGCCAGCGCCAGTCGCTGTTCACCGGCAGCATCACCCAGCAGGGCGTGCCGATCGCGCCGGCGAAATGCACCGTGCTGTTGTCGACCGAGATGATCAGGTCCATGGCCGCGATCTGCGCCGCGAAGGGATCGAGGTAGTGCAGCGGATCGACCTCGCGGTCCCAGAAGATCTCGTGGCCGGTCTCGGCCTTGAGCATCTCCAGGTCGCGGGTATTGTCGCCATATTGCAGGCAGACGAAGGCGCAATCGGGCATGTCGAGGATCGACCTCATCAGCCGCAGGTCGATCGAACGGATGGTCGCGCTGTCGCGATTGCCGCTCCGCCAGGAGATGCCGATGAGGCGCTTGCCCGGGAACATCTCCTGGTAGCGCGCGCGCAGTTTCAGCGCCAGCGACGGTTCCGGAATGAGGAAGCCTTCGCGATGCGGCAGGTTCTCAAGATCTGCCTTGAGCCGGATCGGCAGGTCGCCCATCGCCACCTTGGCCTCGTAGGCGGCGGGGTTCCAGTCGACGGGCAGATCATTGCGGTCGATGACCCGCATGTCGGGAAAGCTGCGCCGGAACAGGCTGGCGACGCGCGGATTGACCTCGATGGTCACCGATTTGGCGTAGTTGCGCAGCTCCTTGAACAGGAGCGCATACATGACGTAGTCGCCGATCCCCTGTTCGCAATAGACCAGCAACCGGCCATTCAGCTTCTCGCCGTTCCATTCCGGCACCGGGATGTTCCACGGCTTGTCGAAATTGTCGCGATGCCAGCGGGAATCATAGAGCTCGAGGCCGAACTTGAAGTCGCCGAGGCGGAAGGCGTTGAGGCCGCGCGCCATGCGCACGCCCATGTCGGTCGGCGCGATCTCCGCGGCGCGGTCGAGGAGTTCCTGGGCCTTGCGGAAATCGCCGTCGCCCATCGCCAACATCGCCAGGCCCCTCAGGCCGTCCGGCCGGTTTGGGCTGGCGGCGACGTAGGCGGAGATGATGTCGCGGGCGCGATCCGTCTGATCCAGCCAGGAATATGCCTCGCAATAGGGCTTCGCCCTTTCCCAGTCGCTGGCGCACAGTTCCAGGATGCGCGCCCACAGGCTGCGCGCCTCCTCATGGCGTCCGAGCCCGTCCAGCAGGCGCTCGCGCAGCACCAGCGCATGCGGCGCGTTCGGGGCCACGGCCAAGGCCCGGTCGCTCACCGCCAGCGCCTCGGCAAGATCGCCCTTCCGGTGCAGCAGCGCCCAGACCAGATCGTTCATCGCCTCGATCGAGCGGTCGTCGATGTTGAGGATTCGCCGCGCCAGCGCCTCGGTGGTCTCCGCGTCCTTCAGCATCAGCCGCGCCTTGGCGAGGTTGTGCAGCAGCGACAGCTTGTTGGGCGCCCGCTCCAGCGCCAGCTCGTAGAGCTTCGCGGCGGGCAGCAGATGCTTGACGTTGAACAGCAGGTCGGCGAGCGCCTGATAGGCGTCGATCATGTCGGGATCGAGCTTCAGCGCCCGCCGGAAGCAGGTCTCGGCGCCGTAGAGCTCGTCCTTGTCCCGATGCAGGATGCCGCGGTTGTAGAGCGCGCCGGTGTGGTCGGGATTGATCTCCAGGACCTGGTCGAGGATCCCGGCCAGCCGTTCCATGTTGCCGGCATGGAAGGCCTTGCCCGCCTGCTGCATCAGCGCCGCGACCTGGACGCTGTCGTCGCGTGTGGTCGTGGCGGCGGTGGTTTGACTGCTCATTCTCGATCCCGTCGCGCCGCACCCCGGCACGCGCCGTCGGCCAAGGCGGGCAATCGGGATTTGGCTCAAATTGCAGGGAAATCGTCGGCCGGGTCCTGCTGAGCCTCACTCTAGGCGCGGAATGGTTAACGAACTATGAACTAATGCTTTGAAATCACAGAGAAAAAAATGCCACGGTAAGCTTCATTAACAGGGCAAGATTTACCTCTACCCGGCAGATTTTGCCGGCTGCCCGGCAGAAACGGTCCGCGGAAAGGGCAAGTATTTCCGCCACTTGAGCACTTCCGGCCGGGTGGCAAGGAAATTGCTACCTCCCCCCTGCCGGTGCATGCGCGCCGGCCCACGCGCGCAAAGTCGCCGTGGTTTGGCTTAGCCTCCAAAGGAGCTAAACGAATGGCTAATAACTCTATTGCCTTGACCGCCGGCATCCGCAGCAACCTGCTTCTGTTGCAGCAGACGTCGTCGAACTTGGAAAAGACCCAGCTTCGCCTCGCGACCGGCAACAAGATCAACAGCGCTCTCGACGGCCCGGCGGCCTTCTTCGCCGCGAAGGGTCTGACCCAGCGCGCCGGTGACCTTGACGGCCTGAAGGACGGCATCGGCCAGGCGATCAGCACGCTGAAGGGCGCCGACACCGGCATCTCCAGCATCGAAACCCTGATCGAGCAGGCCCGCGGTCTGACCACCCAGGCCCTCGGTTCGTTGGGCAACAACGCCAACGCCGTGCAGCTGCGCAACAACCTCGCCGCGCAGTACAACAACGTGCTGAACAAGATCGATCAGCTCGCCCGGGACAGCGGCTATCAGGGTAAGAACCTGCTGGTCGGTTCGGGCCTGCGCATCGATGCGACCTCGTCCTCCAAGACCGCCGTCAATGCCCTGACCGGCATCAGCGGCGCTCGCGCGACGAACGTGGTCCAGGCCGACAGCTACACCGTCACCGTGGTTGGCGACGGCGCGATCACCGGCAACACCAACGACATCGCCAATGCCGAGCGCGATCGCGGCATCAGCAACCTCGAGGTCACCGGCTTTGCCTCTCGCAGCAACTTCAACTTCGACAGCGTGTCGATCAAGTTGACTGGCGGCGAAGGCAAGGACAAGATCATCACGGTGACCGAGGGTTCGCAGACCTTCACCCAGACCTTCACGGTGTCCGAGTGGGACAACGCGAAGGCCAACGGTACGGTCCTGCGCTTCTCGCAGAGCTTCGACAGCGGCACCCGCATCAGCTTCGACGTCGATTTCGACTCGATCGAAGACGTGGCGGATACCGCCGGTGTCGGCACCTCGGTGATCGAGAAGAACGTCGACCTGCAGGTCACGGTCGAGAACGAGAACGGCGAGACCGTCACGCGTGACGGCCTGTCCGCGCTCGGCACCGGCAAGGTGTCCAACGGCGAGAACGCGTTCGCCTTCGATTCGGGCACGGCTCGCTTCACCATCGACGAGCGTCAGATCCTCGGCGCGTCCGAGTATTCGGCCTCGGCCAGCACGGCGTACGGCACGGGCGCCGGCGCTTTCACCAACATCACGTTGGCGAGCGCTGCGGGCGTCAATGCGGATACGAAGGTTACGTTGACGGCTTCGGCCGGCGCGTACGATTACGTTAGCAACACCTTCGCGTCCTTCACGGTGACGGCCACGGCGGCCAACGGCACCACGGCGAACATCACCAACGTGTCGACTGGCGCGACGGCGGTTTCGTTCTCGGGTGTCGGCAGCGCCGGCATCACGGGCACGATCAACGCCCTGGAGCTGAAGTATCTCGCGGTTGCCGGTTCGGCCGGCGCGACCGAGATCAACGGCACCGAGGTGGTGACCGGTACCGGCATCGGTAGCGGCACGTTCGCCATCTCCGGTACCAGCGCGGCGTCGGGCTTCCTGGACAACGCGATCACCAACGTGGCGATCACGGTGTCCGGTTCGGCCGACAACGCCACCCTGACCCTTGATGACGGTCTGGGCGGCACCGCGACCGTGACCGGTGTCAACCTGTCCGCGGGCGGCACCAGCGCCAACTTCACCATCGCTGGCGGCTCCAATGCTGGCGCCAAGCTGCACCTGGCGGTTACCTCCGCCGGCGTCGGCACGGGCACCATCAGCGGCACCGTGAACTACAAGGTTCGCGGCGACTTCACCGGCCAGCGTACCGCGGCCTTCGACATCCGCGGCACCAATGCCGGCGAATCGGCCACTCTGACGACCGAACAGCTGGTTGACGGCACCGATGCCAACAACCTGACCGTTCAGTTGAACGAGACCAACACCAGCAGCGTCACGGTGGTGAGCCAGAACGTGCAGACCGACGGTCAAGGCCTGCAGCTCGACTTCGCGCAGAACTCCTGGAACGATCGCGCCGATATCGACAACGCGATCCGACAGCTGGATGCCGCGAAGCTCAAGTTGCGGTCCGCGTCCTCGGCGCTCAGCACCAACCTGAACATCATCACGGTCCGTGAAACCTTCACCAAGGAGTTCTCGGACGTGCTGAAGGAAGGTGCCGGCAAGCTGACCCTGGCCGACCAGAACGAAGAGGGCGCCAACATTCTGACGCTGCAGACGCGTCAGCAGTTGGGCACGATCTCTCTGTCGCTGGCCAACCAGGCGCAGCAGGCCATCCTGCGGTTGTTCTAAACCGTCAGGGTCGGATAGAGTTGGGCGGCGGCGCAACCCGCCGCCGCCCGCTTCTTCCCGAACGACCCGGAAGGCCAAGGCGAGGCGAAGTTCCGGGGATCAGGGGAGGAAGACCAGGTGCCGCTCAAGTTTTCGCTACGGCCGGGAGAGAAGGTCATCGTCAACGGCGCGGTCATCGGCCGCGGCGAGGAACCGGGAACCTTCTATCTCTACAACAAGGCCAATTTCCTTCGCGGCCGCGAGGTCATGAAGGAGGAAGCGGCGGACACCAACGAGAAGAAGCTCTATCTGGCGATCCAGCTGCTCTACTTGTTTCCGGAGGACACCGCCGAGACCTCCGGCAAATTCGAGACCGTGCTCGCCCATTGCCAGGCCGACCGGCCCGACCGGGCCAAGGATCTGGAGCAAGTGGCACGGTTTGTGCAGGAACGAGACTATTATCGCGCCCTGAAGCTGACCGCGAAGCTGTTCTGACCGAAATCCGGCCCGTCCAGCAGAAAAGCGCGGAAAGCCAAAGGCTTAGAGCGAGGACGGAATGAAAGCACCCACCGGTTATTCGAGCCGCCCCAGCGGCGACGATCCGCGCAGCACCGAGGCCTGGGCTCTGGGCGAAGCATCGCGCCGCCTGGCGCTTGCCGCTCGCATGGACGACAAGGGCGAAGCCCTCCGCGAAGCCCTCCGCCTCAATCAGCGTCTGTGGTCGATCTTCCAGGCCGCATTGACCGAAGCCGACTGCCCGCTGCCCCAGGAAGTCCGCGACAACGTGCTGGCGCTCTCGATCATGATCGACCGCCACGTCATGGCGCGCCTGGGCGACCTCGACGGCAGCAAGATCGGCCCCATCCTCGACATCAACCGGGCGATCTCCGAAGGCCTCTCGGCCAAGCCAGGCGCCAAACCGACGCCGCCGCCGCAGCCGCAAGGCCAGGCGCCGACGGCACAGCCGTCCGCGATGCGGGTTTCCGCCTAGGATCAGAGGGCACAGATGGCCACCGTCTCAAGCAGCACCAGTACCGCAAACGACGCTTCGTCGGAGTTGCGGCGCATTGAGCGCGAGGTGAAGCGCATCCAGGCCCAGATCGACCTCAAGAACAGCGGTCGCGAAATCCAGGAGTTCCAGAAGGATACGCGCGACGTGAAGGTGGACA
>WBZN01001203.1_pt1 | contig 16233 bp, 12 predicted proteins | sample 5204281 | NCBI WGS metagenome assembly WBZN01 (sample SAMN12344347, study PRJNA552823) | activated sludge metagenome | biome: Activated sludge suspended growth; feature: Nitrification reactor; material: Wastewater; isolation source: activated sludge from nitrification reactor of wastewater...
GGATACGGTAGCGCGCCTGCGTGAAGAAGAACGAGTAGAACACGGCGGTGACGAGCACGACCAGGGCCAGCAGGATGCGGCCGCGGCGTGGACCGGCACCGAAGCCGAGCCCCAGGATCGCGAGCGTGAGCAGCGCGAGGAAGTACAACCCGCCGACGTACAGCACGATCGGGCGCGTGTACCGGTTCTCGGACTGGATGCGGTCCGGGACCGGGCGGAAGAAGTGCAGGAACTCCCACACGAGGTCGTGCAGGTACGCGATCGGCTTGTGCAGGAGGAGGGCGCCTTCCTGATGCAGGAAACCCTGCGGCGAACGGGCCACGAACGGGGTCTCGGGCGGGAAGTGCACCCAACGTTCCTGCGCGAGCACCGGGTCGGTGCGCGCGGAGTGGAGCACGGACTGCGCCTTGCGCATGAACACGCGGTCGGTGCCGTTGTGCTGCAGCGTCATGAGGTAGGGCAGCACGGCCGTGGCGGCCACGATGGCCGCGATCGCGAGCGAGCGCGCGAGCGCCGCGCCCTGGTCGCGCAGGCGGAAGACCAGCCACAGCCCGACGATGCCGGCCGGGGCCAGGAACACCTGGTCCGTGAGCCAGCCGAGCCCCAGCACGGCTCCGAACAGCGCGCCGCGGCGGCCGTTCGGCTGCTCGCCGAGATCCCAAGCGGCGAGCGTGAAGACCGCGAGCAACGTCATGTACAGCGTCGTGGGGTAGAGCAGGCCGGACACGAACACGATCGTGGGCGCGACCGCGATCCCGGCCGCGGCGAGCGTGGCCGCCGGCCGGCCGCCGAGCCGCTCGCCCAGCTTCGTGACGGTCACCATGAGCCCGATCGCGAGCCCGAGCTTGAGGAACCGCGCGACGACGTAGTTGCCCTCTCCGCCGATCCAGAACGACAGCGCCATGAACAGCGGGTAGAGCGGGGCACGCGGGCTGGTGCTCTCGATGCCCATGCCATGCAGGATTCGCAGCGCGGCCGACTCGTACTCCACGGTGTCGCCGAAGTAATAGCGATTGCCGAGCGTGGCGATGTGCGCCAGGCGCACGAGCGTGCCGAGCACGACCCAGCTCCACGGGGAGCGCAGGAGTCCCAGGCCGAGCTTCACGACCGGCCCTCGCCGGGGGCGGGCGTGCGCGCCCAGGGCGTGGCGGCCAGCATCAGCCCGAGCACGCCCGGCAGCAACGTGCCGATCGCGAAGTACGCGAGCGAGTAGGCCGGGCCGGCGGCCGCGTTCTCACCCAGCTGGCGGAACAGCGTCGCGCTCACCTGTTCACGCAGCCCGAATCCGCTGAATGCGATCGGGAGGTTGCCGAGCAGCGGGATGATCGGGAAGCCGAGCGCCAGCGCCGCAGGCGCGCGCGGCGCGAGGTCGCGCACGAGCAGGAACGCGGCGGCGAAGTTGAGCGCGTAGTAGAACGCGCCGCCGGCGAGGCCGACGCGGAACGCCCCGCTCGTGAGCGTGCCGAGGCTCGCGACCTGCCAGCGCGACAGCGGGCCGCGCACGAACGGCAGCCAGCGGCCCACGGCCGACTGGAGCGTGGCGCTCTCGAGCAGCGCGATGCCCGCGACGGTGGCGGCGACGACGGCGAGGTAGAGCCACAGCACGGGGCCCCGCCAGGCCGGCACCAGCACGAACGCCGGTACCGCGAGCAGCTCGAGCAGCACGACATCGGTGACCCGGTCCCAGATCACGCTGGCGAGCGCCTGCGAGCGCGGCACGCCGACATGCAGGATGCGCGCGAACTCGCCGACCTTGCCGGGCGTGACGAGGCCGTAGCCCACGCCGAGCAGCGTGAGGACCCAGGCCCGGCCGAGCGACAGCGACTGCCCCGAGCGGGCGAGCAGGCCGGCCCAGCGCTGGGCGCGGCCGAGGTAGCTCACGAGCGTGAGCCCGAGCGCGAGCAGGAACGTGGCGGGTTGCAGGCGCAGGAGCGCGGCGGCGACATCGTCGACCCGCACCTGCCGCGAGAGCCAGACCAGCAGCAGCGCCGAGACGGCGATCTGCAGCGCCAGCGCGCGCGTGCCCTTCACTCGCGGTCCCGTGCGCGCTGTTCGTGCTCGATGCGCGCCAGGCGGGTGTTCACGACGATCTCCTCCAGCAGCCGGCGATTCATCGCGGTGAGATCGGACAGCACGCCGAGCCCGAGGAAGCCCACGCCGATCACGGCCGCGGCCCCGGCCACGACGAGCGACTGGACGTGTCCGGACTGCTCCGGCTGCATCGCATAGATGACGAGGAAGCGCACGAACAGCGTCAGCGCCGTGGCGAGCGACAGCCCCGAGAGCGCGAGGAAGAACTTGAGGGGCTGGTAGAGCAGGTACACGCGCAGCATGGTGCCGAGCGAGCGCGTGATGTAGGCCCACATGCCCTTGAACAGCCGCGACTCGCGCAGCTTGCCGTTCACGCGGATCGGCACATGCGTGATCGTGATGTTCTTCTGGCTCGCCTGGATCAGCGTCTCGAGCGTGTAGGTGAAGCCCGTGAGCACCGTGAGCCGCAGTGCCGCCTCGCGGCTGTAGGCGCGGAAGCCCGAGGTGGCATCGGGAACGTCGGTGTTCGAGAGCGCTCGCACGACACCGCTGCCCAGACGCTGCAGGAGTTTCTTGAGCGGCGAGAAGTGCTCGATGGAGTCGATGGGCCGCGTGCCCACCACCATGTCGGCGCGCCGTGCCAGGATGGGCTCGACGAGCTTGCCGATGTCGCCGCCCTGGTACTGGTTGTCCGCGTCGGTGTTCACGATGATGTCGGCACCCATCGCGAGTGCTTCGCCGAGCCCGGTGTCGAACGCGCGCGCCAGACCGCGCCGCGACGGGAAGCGCACCACGCGGTGCACGCCGTGCGCGCGGGCGGTCTCGCCCGTGCGATCGGTGCTGCCATCGTCGATGACCAGGATCTCGATGGAGTCGATGCCGGGCAGTTCGCGCGGCAGGTCGGCCAGCGTGACCGGCAGCGTGGCTTCCTCGTTCAGGCAGGGGATCTGGATGACGAGCTTCATGCGGCCCCCGCGGTGACGCGTGGTGGTACGAGCCAGGCTTCCGGTCGCTGGCCGTCGCCATCGATCCAGCACTGGTGCCAGAGTTCGAGCGTCAGCAGCGTCCACAGTTCGCGCGCGCGGTCGCGCCGGCCCGAGAGGTGGTCCTCGACCGCGCCGCGGATCGCGCCGGCCTCGAACCAGCCGCGCTGGAGGCAGCGCGCGGACAACAGCGTGTCGCCGAGCAGTTCGCGCAGCTCGTTCCGGAACCACGGCGACAGCGGCACCGTGAAGCCCACCTTCGGGCGGTCGACCACTTCCGCGGGCAGCAGCCGGCGCGCGAGGCGCTTGAGCAGCACCTTGCCTTCGAGTCCGCGGATCTTGTGCTCGGGTCCTAGACGCATCGCCCACTCGATCAATGGCAGGTCCAACAACGGCACGCGGGCCTCGACCGAGGCCGCCATGCTCATCTTATCCATCTTCACCAGCAGGTCATCGGCCAGCCAGATGCGCAGGTCCACGTCGAGCATCCGGTCCAACCCGGTGCGCGCGCTGGAGTTGGCGGCGGCGGCCCGGAACGGTTCGGTCCCCGCGGCGGCGTGGCGCCCAAGTGACTGTGAGAGCAGCATATCGCGCTCGCCCCCCACGAAGCCCGCGAACCAGGCCGCGAAGCGCTCGGGCTCGGACCGGAAGCGTGCGCTGCGGCCCACGACCTGCAGCTTGCGGTAGCGGAACGGCAGCCGGTCGACGACCCCGGACAGGAACGCGTCCCGCAGCGGCGCCGGCACGGCCGACAGCCGGCGCGCCCACGGTTCCACCGCGTACTTGGGATAGCCGGCGAACAACTCGTCGCCGCCCTCTCCGGTGAGCACGACGGTCACCGTCTCGCGCGCGAGGCGCGACACCATCGCCGTCGGGATGGCGGCGGGCTCGCTCATGGGCTCGTCCTGATGCCAGACCAGGCTGGGCAGCTCGCGCAGCAGGTCGGCGGCGCCCACCGCGAGCTCGTGGTGCTCGGTGCGGCAGTGCTCGGCCACGCGGCGCGCGAACGGCAGCTCGCTGTAGTTGCCGGGGGCGTCGAACCCGACCGAGAACGTCTGCACCGGGCGGTCCGAGAGCCGGCTCATGAGGGCGACCACGAGGCTCGAGTCGACGCCGCCCGAGAGCAGCGCGCCGAGCGGGACCTCGCTCATGAGATGGCTCTTCACCGACGCGGTGAGCCGGGCCTCGACCTCGGCGAGCGCGTCGTCCGCCGAGAGCGCGATCTTGGGCTCGTACTGCGGCTGCCACCAACGCTCGAGTCGCGGCGTGCCGTTCTCGACGATGAGCCGGTGCCCGGGCGGGAGTTTGTGGATGCCGGCGAACATCGTGCGCGGAGCGGCGGCATAGCGCAGCGTGACGTGCTGCACCACGGCATCGAGGTCGGGCGTGCGCGCGACGCCGGGGAAGGCGCACAGCGCCTTGATCTCGGAGCCGCACACGAACGCGCCATCGGCCTGCGTCCAGTACACCGGCTTGATGCCGACGTGGTCGCGCGCCACCAGCAGGCGGCGGCGCGGCCGGTCCCAGATGGCGAAACCGAACATGCCGTGCAGCCGGCGCACGAAGTCCGGCCCCCACTCCTCGTAGGCATGCACGAGGGTCTCGGTGTCGCTGTGCGTGCGGTAGCGGTGGCCCGCACGCTCGAGCTCGGCGCGCAGCTCCTGATGGTTGTAGATCTCGCCGTTGAACGCGATCCACACCGAGCCGTCCTCGTTGGCGAGCGGCTGGTGACCGGCGGCCACGTCGACGATCGCGAGGCGGCGGAACGCCAGGCCCACTCCGGGCTCCGCGAACAGGCCGGCATCATCCGGGCCGCGATGGCGCATGGCAGTGGCCGCCGCCGCGAGCCAGTCTCGCTCGGGCGTGCGCCCTTCCGGATGGTGGTACGCCGCGAAGCCGCACATGGATGGGAATCCCCGCCGACGGAGGCGGCAGCGTTGCGCTAGAGGAGGCCGAAGCGCTTCTGGAACAGGAACGACAGGTTCAGCCAGCCGTCCCGCCACTTCTGGAGCTTCACCTCGCCGATGCGGGCACCGTACTCGATGTGCTCCTCGCCGAAGCGGAAGCCCTTGAGGATCGCCTCGAGCTTGATCTCCTGGCTGAACGGCATGCCGTCCGAGGTGATGCGCAGCTTCTCGAGCAGCGAGCGCTTGAAGACCCACATGCCCGACTGGCTGTCCTGGATGGGCTTGAAGAACAACACCATGGCGGTCGCGGTCAGCACCCAGTTGCCGAACTGGTTCGTGAGCCCCATGGCCTTCGGGTCCGCGAGCGGGAAGCGGCAGCCCGACAGGAAGTCCCAGCGCTTCGCGACCAGCGTGTCGACGAGCGCGGGGATCGACTCGGGCGGGTACGTGCCGTCGCCGTCGAGCGTCACGATGACGTCGCCGGTCGCGGCCTTCATGCCGGCTTTGTACGCCGCGCCATAGCCCGGGGTCTTCTCATGGACCACGACGGCACCGAGCGAGCGCGCCACTTCCGCGGTCCGGTCGGTGCAGTTGTTGTCGACGACCACGATCTCGTCGATGTCCTTCGGGCAGCGTCCGATGACTTCGCGGACACCGTCCTCTTCGTTGTAGCACGGGATGACGAGGCTGATCTTGAGGTTCTGGCGCATCCGATGGGGGTCCGGAGGAGGAGGGGCGCAGCACCGTGAGGCCGGCGGGCGGGGACGAGCGAGGAAGGGATAGGGCAGGTGCCGCAAAAGCGTAGCAGCCACGCTACTCCAGCGGCAAGGACTGGGCGCGCGGATGCTCTGGGGAGGGCACCCGGGAGCGTGCACCTTGCCCGGTCGGACGGGTTCCCCGCCCGGGAGCGAACCCGTCGCGGCGCGTGGAGGCGAGCGCCGGGGGCCGCCGCCGCACGGACAGGGCGCTGTGCTAACCTTTTCCGCTCATGACTCCGCCCATCGCCCCGCCGGCCGACCCCAGCCCCGAACGCGTCCAGCGCATCGACCCGGCCCGCGTCGCCGTGGTCGTCCCGGCCTGGAACGAGACCGGGAAGATCGGCGACGTGGTCCGCAAGGTCCCGCGCCGGTTCGCGGCCACGGTGATCGTCGTGGACGACTGCTCGGGCGATGACACCGCGGGCGAGGCGCGCGCGGCGGGGGCCGAGGTGGTGATCCGCCACGAGGTCAACCAGGGCGTCGGCGCCGGGATCCGCACCGGCCTGCTCGAGGCCAAGCGGCGCGGGATCGAGTTCGCGGCCATCCTGTCCGGCGACGACCAGCACGAGCCCGACCAGCTGCCCCGCATCCTCGTGCCGCTGTTCGAGGGCGAGGCCGACCTGGTGCAGGGCAGCCGCTGGCTGCCAGGCGGCGCGACGCCCGGGATCCCGCCCGACCGGCGCTGGCTCACGCGGCTCTACCCGCTGCTGTTCCGGCTCGCGAGCGGCTTCCCGATCACCGATGGCACGAACGGCATGCGCGCGTTCCGGCTCGCGCTGCTCGACGACCCCCGCATCCAGCTCGCGCAAGCTTGGCTCGACCGCTATGAGCTCGAGCCCTACCTGCTGTTCCAGGTCATCCGCGGCCGTTACCGGGTGCGCGAAGTCCCGGTCACGGTCCGCTATCATGGCCGCGGCACCACGAAGATGAGACTGTTCCAGGATGGCTGGCGCATCCTGCGCCCGCTCGTGTTCCTGCGCTTCGGGCTCCGGCACTGAGTTCCCGCCGCCCAGCCCCACGTTCCCGCCCCCCGTCCTCCCGGAGATCCCGCTCATGATCGCACTCGAAGGCTCGCGCGTCCTCGTCACGGGCGGCGCCGGATTCGTGGGCAGCAACCTCGTCCGCCGGCTGCTGCGCGAGGGCGCCAAGGTCACCGTGCTCGATGACCTGTTCACCGGCCGGCTCGAGAACCTGCCGGCGAGTGGGTTCGAGTTCGTGCAGGGCTCGGTGTGCGACGCCGCGCTCGTCGACAAGATGGTGGCCGAGGCCGAGGTCGTGTTCCACGCCGCGGCCCGCAACATCGTCGTCTCGACGCGCAACCCGCGCGAGGACTTCGAGACGAACATCGGCGGAACGCTCAACATCCTCATGGCCGCGCGCGCGACGAACGGCAAGGTGAAACGCGTGCTCTACACCTCGTCGACGTCGGTGTACGGCAATCCCAAGTACCTGCCCATCAACGAGGACGACCACCTGTCGCTGCTCACGCCGTATGCCGTCTCGAAGCTCGGCGGTGAGAACTACTGCATGGCGTTCTTCGAGAGCTACGGTGTCCCGTCGGCCGCGGTGCGCTACTCCAATGTGTACGGGCCGGGCCAGGACCCCGCCAATCCCTATTGCGGCGTGGTCGCCAAGTTCATCGAGAGCCTGTTCGGCGGCCAGCCACCGGTGATCCACGGCGACGGCAACCAGACCCGCGACTTCACCTACGTGGACGACGCGGTGGAGGCCACGGTCATGGCCGCGATGAGCGACCGCGCCACGGGTGAGGTGTTCAACGTGGGGACCGGCGTCGAGACGCGCGTGAACGAGCTCGCCGCGCTGCTGGGCCGCATCGTGGGGGTCGAGGCCGAGGCGCAGCACACGAACCGGCGCGACATCGACAACATCCGCCGCCGCGTGGTGAACATCGAGAAGACGCGCCGCACGCTGCGCTGGGTCCCGAACGTCACGCTCGAGACCGGCCTGCGGAACACGGTGGAGTGGCAGCGCCGGAAGACCGCCGAGCGGGGCGGCCGGTGAAGCCCGTCGGATCGCACTCCGGAGATCCCTCGCAGTCGAATCCCGCCGAGGTCATGCGTGCCTCGGAGTTCCACCGCAAGTTCATCGAGCTCACGCTCGCCGAGCGCACGGATGCGAGCGGACGTGAGGTGCTCGATGCCGAGTGGCGCTACATCGGCACGCTGCTCGGCGCGCGTGCGAGCGAACCCCTCGATGTGCTCGACCTGGCTTGCGGCTCGGGGCACCAGACGCTGGCGTGGGCGGAGCGCGGCTTCCGGGTGGCGGGGATCGACTTCGACCGCGACCTGCTGCTGGCGGGCCGCGAGCGCATGCACCGCGCCGCCGGCGACCGGCTGAGCGCGCGCTGGACCTGCGGCGATGCCACCCGGCTGCCTTACGAGGACGCCAGCTTCGACGTGGTCTTCAACAACTCGCTGCTCGAGCACGTGCCCGCGTGGCAACAGGTGCTGAGCGAGACGGCGCGCGTGCTGCGCCCGGGTGGGATCTTCGTGATGTACACCACCAACCGCACCTGCCCGCTGCAGCAGGAGGTGAACGACTTCCCGTTCTATTCCTGGCTGCCGGACCCGATCCAGCGGCGCGTGCTCGCGTGGATCATGAAGCACCGGCGCGACATGGTGAACTTCACGGACTTCCCGGCCGTGAACTGGTTCACGTTCGGCGGCATGAGCCGCGCGTTCCGCAACGTGGGGCTGGCGCCGTACGACCGGCTGGACCTCATGGCCATGCGCGGGACGGGCGGCGCGCGTGGGGCGCTGGCGAAGGCCATGTCCCGGAGCGTCGTGCTCAAACTGCCGTACTACTTCTATGCCCGCTCGATGGCGCTCTACGGCGTCCGCCGGCCGGGTGGGACCGCGGCGCGCTGAGCACCGCCGGGTCCGGAGTGCCACCGGGCGCGCGGGAGAGGCTCCCGCCGCGCGCGCCGCAGGCCTTCTGCGCCGCGAAGCTCGCGCCCCCATCCCCAAGTGCCGCTTCCGACTGCGGGCGCGTCGCCGGATCTCCGGCCGCGCCGCCGGGTTCAGTCGCGCTGAACGGGAGTGCGTGGAACCACACGACACATTGCATTCCGCCGCAAATCGGGCGTTGAAAACGCTGTCAGGTCGTTGCTAACATGTGGGCGCAGGGCAGACCTGCTGCCGCGCTCGGAGTATCATGGCGGTGCGGCAGCGAACCGACGCCATCGGTGCCCGGAACTCGCACGCTGCGAGCCGGCCCGCCGCGAACGGGGCAGTCCCACACGGAGACCCCTTCGACGATCCCTTGATAACTGGGTGTGCAGCAAAAAACGAGCTCTATCTCAGGCCGCTGCACTCAGCGGCCGGGAAGCCCGGTCTGACCGGGCCAGACTTCTGAGGATTGGCACCTTGGTTTCCCCCCAGTCGCTCGTACTCGATCACTCCCAGTTCTTAGCTGGACGGATGACGCGAGTGTCTTGAGAGCCTCGGGGCGCAGTATTGGCCACGTGGCTTTTTTGCAGGGCGACGACAACTGAGAGTGACAGCGATGGAGCCCGACATTCTCGCGTCAGCAGGTGATACGGGGTCAGTCGAGACCTCGTGGCCGAGCGCGAACACAGTCCAGACCGAGGGTCACACGACGGTGGAGACTCCGTCCGATACCGCCCGTCCCAAAGTCGTGCGCTTGCACGCGGTGAGCACACACGCTCCCGTGGCGCCGCGCATGCGCGTCCACGCCGGTGGCTTCGCCAACGGCCATGCCCGCCCGCGGACGGCGAGCACGGTCGCCTGGACCGCCGCGCCCGCCACGGTCACTGCGCAGCCCGCGGTGCTGCCGTTCGAGACCCCGGAACCGCAGGGCTTCTACCTGCGCCACGGCAAGCGCACGCTCGACGTGCTCGGCGCCCTGGCCGCGCTGGTCGTGCTGTCGCCGGTCATCGCGGTGCTGGCGCTGGTCGTGCGCCTCACGTCGCGCGGCCCGGTGTTCTACCGCTCCACGCGCATCGGCCGCGGCGGCCGCCCGTTCACCTTCTACAAGCTGCGCTCCATGGTGAAGGACGCCGATCTCAAGCGGCAGCACCTGTCGCACTTGAACGAGGCCGACGGCCCGGTGTTCAAGATCGCGCGCGACCCGCGCATCACGCCCATCGGCCGCTTCATGCGCTCGACGAGCCTCGACGAAGTGCCGCAGTTCTGGAACGTGCTGCGCGGTGACATGAGCCTGGTCGGCCCGCGTCCGCCGATCCCCCAGGAGGTCGCGCAGTACGAGCCGTGGCAGTTGCGCCGGCTCGACGTGCGTCCCGGCCTGACCTGCCTGTGGCAGATCAGTGGCCGCAGCCGGATCGGCTTCCAGGAGTGGATGCGCCTCGACCTCGAGTACATCCGTCACCGCTCGTTCGCACTCGACCTGAAGATCCTGCTTCGCACCATCCCGGCGGTGTTGTCGCGGGAGGGTGCCTACTGACGGGTCCACTCGCGCGAGCCTCCGTGCACGAACCCGCCTCCCCGGCGGGGCACCGGCCGGCTGAACCACCCCGCTCCGCCACCCTCGATCCGGGCCTGACGCGCACGATCCTCGCCGCCACCTTCGTGGCGGCGTTGCTGCGCTTGTACCGGCTCGGGCACCAGAGCCTGTGGATCGACGAGCAGGCCACGCTCCTGGCGGCCGGCGTGCCGGGCCCGCTGGTGTGGCGCGAGCTGCTCCAGAACGTGCACGGTCCGCTGCACACGCTCGCCGTGGCGCTCGCCGCGGCGCTCGGGGGGAGCTCCGAGTGGGTGCTGCGCCTGCCGAGCGCGCTGGCCGGGATCGCGCTGGTGCCCGCGATGGCGTGGCTCGCGCGCGTCTGGACCGGGCGCGAGACCGTTCCGGCCGCGGTGTGGCTCACGGCCGGTGCGCCGTTCCTGGTGTGGTACTCGCAGGAGTGCCGCAACTACGCGTTCCTGATCCTCGGCGCGACGCTCGCCACGGCGGCGTTGTTCGAGCTCGGCCAGCGCTGCGACGCGCGCGGCGTGGCGCGCTACGCCACGGCGGCCGTGGCGGCGGCGCTGTCGAACCTGTCGTTCGCGTTGTTGGTGCCGTTGCACGCCTGGCGCTGGCTCGCCCCCGGGCCCACCCGGCCGGCCCGGCTGCGCGCGGCAGCGGTGGCCGCGGTGGTGCTGGCGCTGGCCGTGCTGCCGTGGCTGCCCGCGATCGGTGGCATCTGGGACTGGTCGCGGCTCGATCCCACGCGCACGGTGCCGGCGGCCGAGGCCGGACTCCGGGGCGCGCACACCATGCACGCGGGCGCGGTGCCGTTCGCGCTGCACGCGTTCGTGATGGGGTACTCCGGAGGTCCCAGCCTGCGCGAGCTGCGCACCTCGCCCGAGCGCGCGGTCCGTGCCCACTGGCCCGAACTGGCGCTGGCTGGAGTGGTGTTCGGCGCGCTCGGGGTGCTGGGGCTGCGGGCGGTGGCGAGGCGGGGGCGGTTGGCCGATACCGGGCTGTGGCTCGTCGCGCCGGCGCTCGTGGTGAGTTACTTTGCCGCGAACAACTTCAAGGTGTTCCACCCCCGTTACGTGGCCGTGTCGCTGCCCTGCCTGCTGCTGGTGCTGGCGGCGGCGTTCGCGGACCTCGGCCCGCGCGCACGGCGCGCGTTCATGGTGGCGGTCGCCCTGCTGTGGGCGGGCTCATGGGCCCGTGCGACATTCGAACCGAAGTACGGCCGGGAGGATTACCGGTCCGCGCTGCAGGTCGTGCGCTCCGGGCTCGCGCCCGGCGAACGCGTGCTCGCGGTCGGGGCCCCCGAGCCGGTGGAGTGGTACGGGCGCGGCCTGCCGGTCGCGCGCTGGTGGCTGGGGTTCGCCGCGAGAGGTGAGCGCATGCAGCAGACGCTCACGGATTCGCTCGCGAGTCACCCGGGCACGTGGGTGGTGTTGAGCCGTGCGGAGGACGACGACCCCGAGGGGCGCTGTGCGCGCTGGTTGGATGCGCGCACGCCCGACTCGCGGCGCTGGGCCACCGCGGGTGTGCAGGTGTGGCATGTGACGCGTGACGACGTGGCCGCGGAAGCGCTCGCGCGCACGTCCACACGCTGAAGGTCGATGGCGAGGCGCGGCCCGCGGGCCGCGCGCGAGTCTTCTCCGGAGGTCGTTCCGATGCGGGTCGTGGTCGTCGGTCTGGGCTATGTGGGTTCGGTGTGTTCGGCGTGCCTCGCGGATCGCGGGCACGACGTCGTGGGCGTCGACACGAGCGAGTTCAAGGTCGCGTGCATCCGCCGGGGCGAGAGCCCGATCGTCGAGCGCGGACTGCCCGAGCTGATCGCGAAGGCCGCCAAGGCCGGCAAGCTCACCGCCACGACGAACATCGCCGAGGCCATGCCGGGCGCCGACATCGTGCTGGTGTGCGTGGGCACGCCCAGCGCCGAGGATGGCTCGCTCGACCTCACGCACGTGAAGCGCGCGTGCGCCGAGGTCGGGAAGGCGCTCGAGAGCGGCGGCCGGTTCGTGACCGTGGTCATGCGCAGCACCATGCTGCCGGGCTCCGTGCTCGACGAGCTGGCGCCGGTGCTCGAAGAGGCGTGCGGCGGCAAGGCCGGCACCGACTTCGGCGTCGCCTACAACCCCGAGTTCCTGCGCGAGGGCACCGCGGTCGAGGACTTCTTCGGCGCGGACTACACGATCCTCGGCGCGGGCTGCGAGCGCGCGGGCGAGGCCCTGAAGCAGCTCTATTCCGGCGTCGGCGGCGAGCTCATCGTGACCGCGATCCCGACCGCCGAGATGCTCAAGTACGTGAACAACTCGTTCCACGCGCTGAAGGTGGCGTTCGCGAACGAGTTCGGCCGGCTGTGCAAGCGCGAGGGAGTCGACAGCCAGGAGGTCATGCGGCTCATGCGCCGCGACACCAAGCTGAACATCTCGGGCGCGTACCTGTCGCCGGGCTTCGCGTTCGGCGGCTCATGCCTCCCCAAGGACCTGCGCGCCGTGAACTCGCGCGCGCGCCGGCACGACATGGACCTGCCGGTGCTCGCGAACATCATGCGCTCGAACGAACTGCACGTGGCCGACGCCGTGCACCTGATCGAGCGCTTCAAGAAGCGCAAGCTCGGCTTCCTGGGTCTGTCGTTCAAGGCCGGCACCGACGACCTGCGCGAGAGCCCCATCCTGCGCGTGATCGGCACGCTCGTGGGCAAGGGCTACGACGTGCGCCTGCACGATCCGAGCATCGACATGGACCGCGTGCTGGGCGCCAATCGCCGCTTCGTCGAGGACGAACTGCCCTATCTGCCCGAGCGCCTGCGCCCGAGCCTCGACGACGTGCTCGCGCACGCCGAGGTCGTGGTGATCGGCAATCGTTCCCACGAGTACCGCACGCTCGGGCCGCGCATCCGCGCCGGTCAGGTGGTCGTGGACCTGGTCGACGCGCTCGACCGCCGCACGGTCACGGCCGGGGAGTACCATGGCCTCGCTTGGTAGGATCCTCCACCTGTCCGAGAACCTGACGCTGCCGTTCGACCGCCGCGTGTGGATGGAGCTGAACGCGCTGCGCACCGCGGGCTACGAGGTCTCGGCCATCTGCCCGATGGGCGTGGGTGGGGAGCTGCCGTACGAGGTGCTGAACGACATCCACATCTGGCGCTATCCGCCGCCGCCCGAGACGAGCGGGTTCGTGAGCTACGTGTGGGAGTTCCTGTACTGCTGGCTGCAGACGCTCCGGCTCACGCTCACCGTGCTCGCGCGGCGCGGGTTCGACGTCATCCACACCGCGAACCCGCCCGACACGTTCTGGGCGATCGCGCTGCCATTCAAGCTGTTCGGCGTGAAGTTCGTGTTCGATCACCACGACCTGTGCCCCGAGCTCTACCTGTCGCGCTTCGGCGAGGGCCGCGCCGGCTCGCTGCCGCACCGGCTGCTGCAGTGGCTCGAGAAGATGCAGTTCGCGTGCGCCGACATGGTGATCTCCACCAACGAGAGCTACCGGCAGGTGGCGCTGTCGCGTGGCCGCAAGCGCCCGAACCAGGTGCACGTGGTGCGCAGCGGGCCCAGCCATCAGCGCTTCGCCACCGTGCGCGAACCGGACCCGGCGTGCCGGCGCGGCAAGCGCTACCTGGTCGCCTACCTGGGCGTCATGGCACCGCAGGACGGCGTCGATCATCTGGTGCGCGCCGCGAAGGTCCTGTGCGCGCAGCGCGACGACGTGGCGTTCACGTTCATCGGCGCGGGCGACTCGTTCGAGGACCTGAAGGCACTGTCGCGCTCGCTCGGGCTCGAGGGCGTGTGCGAGTTCACCGGCCGCGTGCCCGATGCCGACGTCGAGCGTGTGCTGGCCTCGGCCGACGTGTGCGTGAGTCCGGATCCCAAGAACCCGCTCAACGACGTCAGCACCATGAACAAGGTGCTCGAGTACATGGCGTGTGCGAAGCCGGTGGTGTGCTTCGACCTGCGCGAGCACCGCCACAGCGCGCGCGAGGGCGCGCTCTACGCCGAGCCCAACCGCGACGAGGATCTCGCCGCCAAGATCGGGCAGCTGCTCGACGACGCCCCGCTGCGCGAGCGGCTCGGGGCTTACAACCGGCAGCGGTTCCTGGACGTGCTGGCGTGGGAACACAACGCCGGCCAACTGATCTCCGCCTACGAGGGACTATGCGGGAAGCAGCGCGCCTGAAAGTCCTGCTCGTCGAGAGCGGGACGTCGGTGGGAGGCACGGAGCGGGTGGTGTGGGAGCTGGCCACGCGCCTGCCGGCCTCGCGCTTCGACGTGCACGTGTGGCTGTCGCCCGCGAGCGCGATCGACGAGTTCGCGGCCGCCCTGTCGGGCGCGGGCATCACCGTGGCCCGTGTGGCCGAGGTGGACCGCCGCTTCGACTGGAAGGGCATGCTCGACACGTGGTCGCGCCTGCGCAAGCTGAAGCCCGACCTGCTGCACATCCACCATGTCTGGCCGGCCGCGGACCGCTATCTGTCGATGCTCGCCCGGGCGGCCGGCGTGCCGCACCTGGTGATCACCGAGCACATCACCGGGGAGTCGCATTCGTCGGGCCAGCGCGCACTCAAGCGCGACGAACTGCGCCGCGCCGATGCCGTGACCGCGGTGACGGGCGCGATCGTCGAGACGTTGGTGCGCGACTACGGCATCGAGCGCGCGCGCGTACGCGTGGTCGCGAACGGCGCCGACCTGCCCGACGACGAGGCCGAGGCCCCGATCGCGCGCCGCTGGCGCGAACGCTACCTGGCCACGCCGCTGAAACCCCTGTGGGTCATCGCCGGCCGGCTCGAGGAACAGAAGGGCCACGACCTGCTGTTCGAGGCGCTGGCGCAGCTCGTGAAGAACGGGCTCGACTTCACGCTCGTCGTGGCCGGCGATGGTTCGCGCCGGCGCTGGCTCGAGCAGCAGGCGCTGTCGCTCGGCCTGAGCCCGCGCGTGCAGTTCGTGGGGCAGGTCGAGGATGTCGGCGGCCTGCTGGCCGCCGCGGATGCCGTGCTGTTGCCGTCGCGCTGGGAGGGCCTGCCGCTCGTGCTGCTCGAGGCCATGGCGCGTGCGCGGCCGGTGGTCGCCGCCGCCGTCGGTGGCGTGAGCGACGTGCTGCAGGACGGCGTCACGGGCACGCTCGTGCCGCCGAACGACGTGACGGCGCTCGCCGAGGCGTTGACCGAACTGCAGCGCAAGTCCGACCGCGCCTGGCGCATGGGGCGCGTCGCGGCCCAGCTCATCCATGACCGCTATACCTGGCATGCCGTGGCCGAGGACTTCGAGGCGGTGTACGACGAGGTCATGGGGCTCGCCACCGTGACGCCCGAGGCTCCCGAGCCGGCGCCCGGGGGCGGCCGGTGACGCTCGGCGTCGTGATCCCGTGCTACCGGCAGGAGCGCTTCCTGCCGCGCACGATCGCCGCGCTCGAGACCGCGCTCGCGGGTCTCGACTGGCGCGGCGTGCTGGTGCTGTCCGCCGCCGACGGCGATGCCGGCGCACTCGCGCTTTCCGCGCGCTGGCAGGTGGTGCGCGCCGCGGGCGCGCCGGGCAGCCGGCCGCTCACGCCGGGCGCGGCGCGCAACGCGGGCTTCGCCGCCTGTGACGGCAGCTGGGTGCTGTTCGTGGACGCCGACGTCGAGCTCGAGCGGGCGTGGGTCGAACGCGCCGTGTCGGCGATCGCTGCGTCGGATGACGCGCTCGCCGGGCTGTGGGGACGGATCGAGGAGTGGTTCGTCGACGGCGGTCGCGAGCGTCCCGGCGTGCGCGACCTGTACCGCCTGGGCGACGGCGACTCGGACTCGGCCTACACGGCCACGTTGTCGCTCTACCGCCGCTCCGCACTTGCGCGCGTGGGCGGCTACGACGCGCGGCTCAACAGCGAAGAGGACTTCGAGCTCGGGCTGCGCCTGCGTGCCGCCGGCTTCCGGATGCGCGCGCTCGCGCCACTCGCGGCCAAGCACTGGAGCGCGCCGCGCCCCAGCTTCGCGGAGTACGGCCGGCGCTGGCGCACGGGGCTGTGCTTCGGCCCCGGGCAGGCGCTCCGCCATTACGCGGGGCGGGCCGGAGCGGGCGAGCTGCTCCAGCGCAACGCGCACTACTTCGCGATGCTCGCGGTCTACGCCGCGGCGCC
>WBZN01001204.1_pt1 | contig 16231 bp, 12 predicted proteins | sample 5204281 | NCBI WGS metagenome assembly WBZN01 (sample SAMN12344347, study PRJNA552823) | activated sludge metagenome | biome: Activated sludge suspended growth; feature: Nitrification reactor; material: Wastewater; isolation source: activated sludge from nitrification reactor of wastewater...
TCAAGGGCGATGACCGCGCCTTGTTTAAAACGCACCCCAATTTTTCAGCGCGTATCGAGGCGGTGCAGAAAACGATTCAGAGCAAACATCTCGCCGCCACCGGCCTGTTGTTGCAGGAACGGTTCTCTCGTATGACCAAACGCGTCTAGTGGCAGGCGGCTGAAACAGGCCGCCAGCGGCGTTCTCGCAAGACACTGCCGCCTCACCGACTCGGCGGCGTTCACAAACGTGACGCGCGTTATTCCGCGCGTCGTGAACCTCAGCGGCTCAACGTATCGCAAGGGTACGCCTCGCCCTTAAGATACTGCCCGCTCACCGGCTCGCGGGCGCGCACAAACCTGGCGCTCGTTATTCCTCGCGCCGTTGAACCAATGGTCTTCAACGGCGGGCGGTTAGCTCGCGGCGGGGCGAAAACGCAGTGTGAACGTGGTTCCAGTGCCCTGATTGCTGGTCACGGCCAGGGTTCCCCCGTTGTCTTCCACCAGCCGTTTGACATTGGTGAGGCCGAGACCGGTGCCGTAGTTCTTGGTCGTAAAAAACGGCTCGAAGATTCGCATGAGATGGTCGGGGGCGATGCCGCTTCCCGTATCGGTCACGTCGATCTCCACATCGCCTCCTCCACCGCTGCGGGTCGTCAGGGTCAGAGTTCCGCCCTCCGGCATGGCTTCCCGCGCATTGATCAGCACGTTCACCAGGGCTTCTTTGATCTGTTCAGGGTCAATGCGAATCAGGGGCAGGTTGCGCGCGAAACGGTGCTCGACCCGAATGCTTTCATGCCCGCCCTGTGCGTCCCACTGCTTCAAGGCGGCACGTATCACGTCCTCTGCGGAACTATCGGTGAAGTCCGGTGGTTTCTGCCGGGCATAACGCAGAAAGTCGTGAAGGCGCTGCGACAGTTTGTCGACTTCGTCGATGATATAGCGGGCCATTTCCTGACGGATGGGTTCTTCCTGCGGCCCCTCCAATACCACCTGCGCGGAACTCCGGATGACCCCGAGGGGATTGCGCAGGTCGTGGGCGAGGGCGGCAAGGAGTTGTCCTACCGATGCCAGTTTCTCCTGCCGGATCAATTCATGTTGCTGCGACCTGATGGTGCGGAGGTTCTCTTCCAGCACCGCCCGCATGGCGGCGAACGTCGTGGCGAGGTCTTCGATTTCATCGCCGGTTTGGTACTCCCGCGGTAACGGCGGTGTCACAAGCGGGGCGGTGTTGTTGGTGTGAGGCGTCGCCAGATTGAGGCGCAGCCCTTCCGCCTCACGCTGGAGCGCTGCGAGCGGCCTCACGATGCGGTAGCCGACCACAAATCCGAAGGTGGACAGCACGATCACGAGTCCGAATCCGATCACGCCCACGGTCAGCAGGAGTGAATAGATCGGTGCATAGGTTTCCTCGGGAGCCTGCCGAACAAAGGCGTACCAGCGGTTGCCCTCCAGGCTAGACGGGGTCAACGGATGGCTGAATCGGACCGGCGCGGCCCCGACGATTGCGTCGCGCCCGCCATGCGCATCGTCATCGGCCACCAGCCATAAGGGATGCTCCAGGGCCAGCCGGTTCATCAGGTTCGACGGAATCAGGTGTGCGGTCGGCGGCAGCACCGGACAGATTAATGGTGTTCCCTGGGTGTCGAGGAGCATGGCGTGGCCGGTGTTGCCGATATGAATTGGGAGGATCATCTGCGTGAGCAGACTGCGACGAATCACGAGGTCGACCGCGCCCGTAGCAGCGCTCCCTGCCTCATCAAAAATGGGAACGGCGACGTGAAAGATCGCGTCGTCGAGGGCAGGGTCTCGTATCACGTTACTGACATACGCAGTGCCGGCGGGGGCTTGCATGGCCTCCCGCCACCAAGGTTGATCCGTCTGCTGCTGTGCCAGGACCGGATCGGTGGAGGCGATAACCAGTCCCCGGTGATCGGCAATGGTGACGCGCAGATAGTGCCGGGATTCGCGCGCCCATGCTTCGAGGTAGCCGGCGGTGACCGGACCGGAAGCAGACGGATGACCGGGTTGCGGCCGGGCGGTTTTTGCCGGGATGCGGTTGGGCTGGTTGGACAAGGTTTGGGCCTGTTGATCGGCGACGCTGATCGCGAGGCGGCGAGCGCGATCGATTTCTTCGTCGACGGCGGTTGCCAATCGAATCGCGGTAGAGCGGGCAATTTCCTGGAACCCTTCTCCGATCGCCTGTTTGAGGCTGGTGGTGCTGGACTGGTAGGTCGCCCAGAGCGCGGCCATGCCGGGCACGATGCCGACAATCAACAACGCCACGAAAAATTTTCTCTGAAGTCCGCCGGTTCGTTGTGCAGCGCGCATCAGCCTTGGGGCTGCGACAGATTGTGTTTGGCCATTCGATACCGCAGCGTGTTGCGTGTGATTTTGAGCAGGCGACTGGCTTCGGAGACATTGCCGCCGCTTTTGTGCAGGGCTTCTTGAAGCATGGCTTTTTCGACTTCCTCGACCGAGAGTCCCAACGACAGGAGCGAGGGAGTGCCGGCCGGTGTCGCGATTGGCTGGGGGGTGGAGGTGTTCAGCGAAGCCGGGAGATGCTCGGGCAGAAGCGTCTCTTGCTTGCAGGTGATGGTCAGCCACTCCACGACATTGTGGAGTTCCCGCACGTTGCCCGGCCAGGGATACTGTTTCAGAACCGCCAGCGCATCCGGGGAAATGCCTTTGATGCGACTGCCCCGTTCACGACGGGCCTGGTCGAGAAACTGCATCAGAATCGGCTCAATGTCTTCCGGCCGCTCGCGCAAGGGAGGCATGCGAAGCTGATAGACGTTCAAGCGATAATACAAATCCAGGCGGAAGCGACCGGCTTTGATGAGATCGGGCAACTCCTGATTGGTCGCGGCAATGACTCGCAGATCTACCGGAATACTCCGCACCCCGCCCAGGGGTTCGACCACATGTTGCTCGAGCACCCGCAGAAGTTTGGCCTGCGCCGTCAGGCTCAATTCGCCGATTTCATCCAGAAACAATGTGCCGCGATCGGCCATTTGAAACCGGCCCGGTTTGGATTTTTTCGCGTCGGTGAAGGCGCCTTTCTCATAGCCGAATAGTTCAGACTCGAGCAGATGTTCAGGAATGCCGGCACAGTTCAGCGCCACCATCGGGCCATGGGCGCGCGGGCTGACCAGGTGAATGGCGCGCGCGAGGAGATCCTTGCCCGTGCCGCTCTCACCCGTGATCAACACGGTGGCATCGGTTTGCGCCACTTCCTTGGCAAGCCGTTTTATGAGCTCCATTTCTTTGGAGACGCTGACGATCCGGTCGAATCCGAACTGCTCATGCAGCCCCGCCCGCAGGGTGCGGTTATCCCGGGCCAGTTGGCGGACTTGTAGCGCCCGGGCGATCACGATTTTCAGCTCTTCATTGTCCACCGGCTTGGAGATGTAGTCATAGGCGCCCTTCTGCATCGCTTCGACGGCCGATTTCACCGTTCCATACCCGGTCACGATGAGGACCGGCACATCGGGCACCTGTTGGCGGGCTGCTTCCAGCACATCCATGCCCGACAGGCTGCCCAATTGGAGGTCTGTGATGACCATGTCGAGGGAATCATGCTCCTGGAGCATACGGATGGCTTCGTCACCGGAACGCGCCAGCAGCAGCTGATACCCGGCGGGTTTCAGCACCAGCTCGAAGAGCCGCCGCATGCGTTCTTCATCTTCGACAATCAAGAGGGTGGGTGCGTGCATGGCCTCGCAACCGGCTCAGATGGGTCCTCAAGGCGTGAGGACGTGACGCTGTAGCCTACCATTATCAGTGGAGGAGAAACAGAGGGTGCTACTGAGCGGGATCGGCATTCGGCGGTGCTGTGTGACTCCCGGTGGGCCTGGCCTCATTGTCCAGCGCCCAGGAGAGGTTGCGTTGAAGTCCCGCATGTTTTGCACGTCGAATGGGGCTGTGTTTGAACGTCGCGGCGAATGTCGTCTCGTTCATTTCCATGAAGGTGCGCAGCGAAGGCGACGTTGTGAGGCGGGTGGGTTGGAAGCCCGGCTCGCTGGTCGATTCAGACTGAAGGTTGTAGGGGCAGATGTCGAGACAATCGTCGCACCCGAAAATGCGATTGCCCACTCCTCGCCGGAGTTCATCGGAGAGAGGCGGCTCATTGCCGCGACGCTCAATGGTGAGATAGGAGATGCAGCGTCCGGCATCTACGACGTAGGGCTCGGTGATGGCGCCGGTCGGGCAGGCCTGGATGCAGAGGGTGCAGCTGCCGCAGAGGTCGGTTCCAGCCTCGTCCGGTTCCAGCTCCAGGGTCGTCAGAATTTCTCCCAACAGAAGCCAGGAACCGAATTGGGATGAGACCAAATTGGAATGTTTGCCGATCCACCCGAGGCCGGCCTGTTGGGCCCAGGCCTTTTCCATGACCGGTCCCGTGTCGACGTAGGCACGATGGCGGCTGTCCGGGGCCAGGGCGGTGATCCGCTCGGATAGCTTGGTTAATCGATCACCTAGGATCTTGTGGTAGTCGAGTCCCCAGGCATAGCGGGCAATTCGCCCATTCCCAGGCCGCTCGTCGGCCCGCTGATTTGTATAGTAGTTCATCCCGACGGAAATAATGGAACGGCAACCGGGCAATACCAGTGCCGGCTCGGCCCGTCGCTCCGGGTCACGAGTCATCCATGCCATGGTGGCATGAAATCCTCGTCCGAGCCATTCATTCAATCGGTCCAGGAGCCGGTTTGGTGTAGACCGCTCCCGCTCGTCCGGCGTCGGCACGGTGTTGAACGGTAGGGTGCTGATGCCGACGACGTCGAAGCCTAGATTGCGCGCGGCCTCTTTGATCAACGCTGTGAGGGGCGCGGGCATTACGGTTTTGAACACTCGAAGCGCACCATGAATTGCCCCGTACAATGGCTGGAATCGCAGCGCGTACACTGTCCGGTGATGCGAGTTTTCCAGTCCGTGCCCTTCTGGTCGAACGTACAGAAGGTGCGCCCTGCTTTTGAGACGGTCGTCCAGGGTTTATTTGTCCCGGGAAAATTGGCGATGACGCAGCCGGCCGGGATCGGGACCTGGCACCGGTGGGCAGGATCACCCTTCGCCATGCCGAAACTGCAGGAATGTTCAGTCGTGGCTGATGAATCAGGCGGTGATTGAGCGTGCCCCTCGTGGGGAATCACGCCGAACACGAAGGCGACAGCTAATAGGAGACAAAGATTCAGACGAATCAGCGAGGACATTGTGAACGGGCTCCGGTGGAAGGCGGCATGGTACCACAGCCACGGATTGTGCAGCGAACCCGTTACTGTCCCGCCGGTCTGTCGTGTAACCTTGGTTGCTTCCGATTCTGTCCGGCCATTGTTCAGAATTCTCCGCCGGTGTATGGCAGAGCAAGAACCCTGCGAGGCGTAACATGGTGTCAGTACAGGGGAGGGCGGGTGGCATGCTAGTTGCGTTAATCAGGTGACATCTCCGGGCGTGTGGATACGTGTGCAACGGGACGAAGGGATCCCGGCATGACGAGCGACAATCGTTTCCCGGGACCGTTTCCGGTTGCACCATGGCGCAGGAAAAAATTCTGATCGTGGATGATGAAGTGGTCGTGGCTGAAGACATCCGGCGTCAGCTGCGCTCGCTTGGTTATGGTGTGGTTGGGGTGGCGGCTTCCGGCGCCGAGGCCGTGCACCTGGCCGGTGAATACCGGCCGGACCTGATCCTCATGGATATCAAGCTCAAAGGGCAGATCGATGGGATCGATGCCGCCCGGGCGATTCAATCACAGCATGGCATCCCGGTGATCTATCTGACGGCATTCTCCGATGAGGAGACCCTGGAGCGGGCGAGGCACACTCTCCCGCTGGCCTATCTTATCAAGCCCTTCGTGAGCAGCGATTTACGGGCGGCGCTCGAATTGGCGCTCTTCCGTCATCGTGTCTCACGTATTGCCGAACAACGCGGTCGCTGGCTGGATACGGTGGTGCAGTCGATGGGGGATGCGGTCGTGACCGTCGATCCCCAGGGAAGGGTGACGCTGCTCAACCCGGCAGCAGAGGGATTGACCGGGTGGTCGGAGCCCGATGCGCTCGGGAAATCGATTCAAGAGGTGATGGTCGTTGTGGATGCGGAACGTCGAACACCCGTGCTCCATCCGGCCCTCTATGCCTTGCAGAAGAGGAATGCATCAGGTCAGCGCACGCGTCCCTTCCTGCTCATCAGTCGTCATGGGGGGGAGTGCCTGATCAGCGATCGCGCGACGCTTATTCAGGATGCACGAGGAGAGCCTTCCGGCGCTGTGCTGGTGTTTCGTCCTGCCACCGCCTAGCAATTCATCTCTTCGCTGATTGCGAAGGTCTCCTGTTTCGATCGTTGTTTCCGTCAGTCCCTCTCGCACTACCAGCGTCCAATCAGTATACTTCTTTTATGATCCTGGGCGACGGTGATTGATTGTGGTTACGTCCCTGTTGTGACGTTTGCAGGGTGTGGAGCATGAATGATTCGCTGTCCAATCGTTGAGTGGGTGCCGACATCAGTCGGCGGAAACGATTTCCTCCGGCTCGCGAGTTCCCCCGATAGAGTTCGATGCGCGCGATGATACGCCTCATGTCCTTTCTGGGATTTCTACTCGGCTGCCTGACGGGTTTCGTGCTGGAGCCTGCCGCCCCTTCATGGGCAGGTGAGGTGGGTTCAGTTCACCTGCTCCGGCCTCTTGTCGTGCAGCTTGATCCAGCCGGGGGAGTCAGAGCGACGGCCACCCTGCTGTTCCCCGGCAGTCCGGCCGTCCTGCATTCCATCCTGACCGAATACCGCAAGTGGCCTGAGCTGTTTGAGACCCGGATGCGGATGGCGCAGGTCGAGGAGCGCGACGGGCATGTCCTCACGGATGTCTATGTTTCTCACGCGCTCCTGCCGGGCGAACAGCGACTGCTCTGTGAATCGCAAGTGTTGCCGGGGGGCGGACTGGTGACCGACCTCAAAGGCGGCGACTTCAAGCAGTACCATCGAGCGTGGAAGCTTGAGCCGGCAGGCGACGGGACTCAGACGAGAGCGGATTTCGAATTGTTGGTCGAGCCGAAGACCATGATTCCCGATTGGTTGATCGCCGTCGCGATGGAGCGGGAGCTCAACGTGCACTTTCACATCGTGCGGCAGAAAGCGTTGGATCGGGTTACGAAGGAAAAGTGAGCGAGGAGAGTTCGGCTTTATCCACGCCTTGCTTGACGAACGTGCTGATCTCCAGTCCCCGTTCAATGCGGAGAATATCGTCCAGCTTGGTTCTGGTACTCGGGTGCAAGGGTACGAAGAGTTTGCAGCAGTCCTGATCGGGTTCTATCGATGTGATGAAACTCCCGAGCTGTTGTGCCTGTTCGGTGATTTCGATCTTATCCATCCCGATCAGCGGTCGGAGCAACGGGAGTTCCGCCGCGGTTTCCACCACCGACAGATTCTCCGCCGTTTGTGAGGCCACCTGGCCGAGACTGTCGCCGGTCACCAGCGCCCAGCAGCCTTCTCGCCGTGCGAGTTCCTGTGCGATGCGCACCATGATCCGTCGGTACAGCACCACACGAAAGGCTGCCGGGGCGTTGGCGACAATCTCCTGTTGAATTGGGCCGAACGGCACGATATAGAGCTTTGAGTGATATTGATAGGTCGTCAAGAGCTGAACCAGTTCCTGTACTTTTTCTTCTGAGGCACGACTGACCAGAGGGCGGCCTGAGAAGTGGACGAAGACCGCTTTGCAACCGCGTTTGATCATGCGGTAGGCCGCGACCGGGGAGTCGATACCCCCGGAGATCAGGCAGGCGACTTTTCCGCTGGTGCCCACCGGCATACCGCCGGGCCCCTGGATCTTCCTCGCCGCGATATGGGCCTCTTTGGTGAGGAGCTCGATGTAGAGGGTCAAGTCCGGCTGTTTCAGCATCACAGTTTTTCCCGTGACCTCATGGAGATAGCCGCCGACTTCGCGCTCGACATCCATGGAGGTGAGCGGGAGACGCTTATCTGCACGTTTGGCCGTCACACGAAAAGAGTTGCATGTGTGTTCGGAGAACTGCCGTAGCGCGACCTGCTTGATCATCGTCAGGTCCGGAGCCCGGAGATCTAACGGCACGGATTCGGTCAGCAGAAAGTTTGAGACTCCACAGATGCGACGGAGTCGTTCTGTTACCAGGCCCGGCGTGACCTCATCGGGAATCGTCACCCGGATGCGTCCCTGCAACGATTCGATTCGCCGAATGTTCAGATCTTTGAGGGCCAGACGAATGTTACGGACGAGTCGTTGCTCGAAGAAATCGCGGTTGCGGCCTTTGAGGGCGAGTTCGTGGTAGTGAATGATCGCGCAGTGCATAGTTCCGGTCGCTGAAAACTTCCTCCGGCCGCGTTCTCAGTCGCTTGTCCTTCCTCACGTACCAACGTGTACGCTCGGTCGGCCAAGCTTCCTGCGGCCTTGCCGGAGAAACTTTTGAGCGACCTCCTTGTAAATTAAGCTCGGTGTTGGTTTTTCAAGAATTGTCCGTCCTCGAGAGCCGCCAACTTCGTTCTCGGCTTGACAAAATCCTCAACGTGCCCTTGTTGTGGGTACGCCTCCGGTTTGTGTCTCGTCTGCGGCCTTGTTGGGCGACCATTTTGAGCATCCTGTAGGGCTTAGGGGTGATGAGGAGCTGATTCCAGGAATCGCTCGGCGTCGATGGCGGCCATGCAGCCGGAGCCGGCTGCGGTGATGGCTTGGCGGTACTTCGTATCCTGGACGTCGCCGGCGGCGAACAGGCCGGTCACGCTGGTGGCGGTCCCGTGCGAGGTGAGCACATATCCCTTCTCGTCCATCGCGACCTGACCCTTCACGAGATCGGTGTTGGGGCGATGGCCGATGGCTACGAAGACCCCGGCGCAAGCCAGTTCCGTCGAGATGCCGGTCACGATGTTCCTCAGTCGGACTCCGGTGACGACGTCCTTGCCGAGAATATCTTCGACGACGGAATTCCACGCGAAGGAAAGTTTTTCATTCTTCATGGCACGATCCTGCATGATTTTCGAGGCCCGGAGCTTGTCCCGCCGATGGACCACGGTGACGGTGCGGGCGAATTTCGTCAGGAAGGTCGCCTCTTCCAGCGCACTGTCTCCGCCACCGACTACGACCAGGTCCTGACCGCGAAAAAAATAGCCGTCGCAGGTGGCACAGGTCGAGACGCCGTGCCCGATCAGGCGTTGTTCGTTCGGCAGTCCGAGCTGAATGGCCGACGCGCCGGTAGCCAAAATGAGGGCGGCTGCCTCAACCGTCTGTTCCCCGTCGATGGTCAGGCGAAAAGGCCGCTGTGCGAGATCGACGGCTGAGACATCTCCGGTCAGGAATTCGGTGCCAAAGCGCTCCGCCTGGGCGCGCATCTCCTTCATGAGTTCAGGGCCCATGATGCCCTTGGAAAATCCGGGATAGTTTTCGACCTCCGTGGTCGTCGTGAGTTGTCCGCCGGATTGCCAACCTTCGATCAGCAGTGGCGACAGGTTGGCTCGCGACGCATAAATGGCGGCGGTGAGGCCGGCCGGACCGGACCCGATAATGACCACGTTGTGCATGCGCGGATGCTAACACACCGAAGCTGCGAGGGAAAAGCGGTGATCTACGCCAGGGTGTGGAGCTCGCGGTAGAGCCGTTTGACCAGCGTCAGCAGGCGGGAGCGGGGTGCGGTGCCGTCGAGGAGGTAGTCCGCATCGGCGGCTTTCTGTTTGATCGGCATTTGGCTGCGAATACGCCGGATGGCTTCAGCGCGGGTAAATCCGTTGCGTCGGTATAGGCGGGCGATTTGAGTTTCGCGGTCGGCGGCGACGACGATAATTTTATCCACGCGTTTGTCGATACCGGCTTCGAAGAGGAGCGGGACGTCATAGATGACGACGGCGTTCGCATCCTTGCGAGCGGCTTGCCTGGTCAGTCTAGCTTGTTCTCGCGCGACACGGGGATGGATGATCTGTTCCAGACGACGCAATTTGGTCCGGCTTCGGAATACCATGGCGCCCAAGGCCTGACGATTCAGTGTGCGATCAGGGTTCAGCACGGCCTTCCCGAACGTCTTCACAATCGCACGCCAGGCCGGTTTGTCCGGCTCCACGACGCGATGTGCCAGCACATCGGCGTCGATGACGAGAGCCCCGCAGCGCTGAAACATGCCGGCCACCGTGCTTTTGCCGCTCGCCACTCCGCCGGTGAGGCCCACGAGAATCATAGCGCGGGAAGATACCATGGGGGTCCTGTCCCTGCAATGATGCTCGATTGACTTCTCGCTGTGCCCGGCGGTATGACCATTCGTATGAAGAACATGAAACATTGTCTATTCGCCGTCCTCTTTGTGTGTCTATCTGCCTCGGCCCAGGTCTTGAGCCTACCCATCGCTCAGGCAGAGGAGCCGGCAGCCGTCGATCGGCAGCCCTTAGTGGTGGCCTTGGACGGCTCGGGTCAATATCGCTCCATTCAGGAGGCGGTGGATGCCGCGAAAAAAGGCGACACCATTCTCATCCGACCCGGCGCCTACCCCGAAGACGTCACCATTCATAGCAAAGAAAATGTGCGCTTAATTGGGGCCGGCATGGATCTGGTCACGATCCTGGGCCGTGAACGGGTGGGTGTATTCCATATCGGCAAATGGCCCTATGGGGCAACCAACATTGAGATCTCCGGCATCACCGTCAACGAACATGGCGGACATGCCATGGGGATGTTCAACGGCCACGGCATCCACTTCCATCATGCGCGGGTAAAAGGGATGTTGTTTACGCAGCAGGTGGAGGATGTGCGGATCGAGGATTGCGATATCGGCGGCAGTGAAACCACCGGTATTCAATTTGCCAATTCTCAGGCCGTCATGCGCGGGAATTTCATCCACGACAACGACCATGGCGTCAGTGTCGCGGGGAAATCCACGGTTCGTCTGGAGCGAAATGTGATCACCAGAAGCCTGTTCGAGGCTGTGATCGTGAACGATCAGGCGCGGGCGATCCTGGTCGGCAATACGTTCGTCAAAAACGGCGGGGGTGCCGCATTTTTGGGAACCTCCCAAAATGAAGCTTCGGGCAACATCGTGAGCCTCAATACCTATGGGTTCGTGGTGGGGGCCTCCAGCCGGGTACTCTTGTCCTACAATGCCATGCAGAACTCAGGATTCAACTATCTCCGGTCAGGAACCCCCAACCAGCCGGCTCCTGAACTGAAGCCTGACTCTGATTTGACGGTCGATCCCCGTTTTGTTGACACCGCGCGAGACGATTTCAGACTTCGGGCGGATACGTCGCTTGTTAAAATCGGCGAATTTCCCTACCTTGGGGCACTCCCTCCCCTTAGCGCATCCCGCTAATCAACGATCGTAACGCGGCAACAAATTAGGAGGTTCGCCAGCCCGTCCTAGCGAAGGAGACCTTGTGCTATGCTTCAGTGTACGCAAGGCATCGTGGGTTCTCAGGTGTGGCTCAAGAATTGCTGTACTACGACCGACAAGGGATTGGAGGTAAGACGTGGCCAGCTTTCGATTCGACCTCGAAAAACGCAGTACCGACGGGATTCCAAACCTGGCGGAGCTGGAGTCCGGCAAGCTTCTCGGCGCAATTTTGCCGATGTCTGAGCAGGCGCAACTCCAGTTGCGGGATAGTATCGAGGTTATCGACTATCTCATGAACCAGGAAGCCGTCGTCTGGAGCTAATGTCCCTGTCCCGCATGTAAGCCGTCCTTCCTGTTCCTCCCGTGTTCTATCTGTATATCGCACATAATTCACCGGCCTGCGCAAGGACCGGACCGTGTCACGCTCTCGCCTCGAGATGCGTCGGGAATTTCCTGCTCTGGCAGGCATAAGCGATTACCGTACCCCCCTTCTCGAATCCCTGTTGAATCTTTTCGACGCAGGGCGCATGCTGACGCCGTTTGGATGGCATCCCGCAGTCTCAGGATGGGAGTCTGTGTCATATGTCGACATCGGCAGGGGGGGAGGCTGCACGCGCGCAGTCGGCTGAACAGCAGCGTCTCGATGAAGATGATCTACGTCGAAAACATTGGAAACGCTGGGGCCCCTACCTGAGCGAACGGGCCTGGGGCACGGTGCGCGAGGACTATAGCCCCTATGGAACGGCCTGGGAGGCGCTGCCTCACGACCATGCCCGCTCGAAAGCCTACCGTTGGAATGAAGACGGCTTAGCCGGAATTTGCGATCGCCACCAATTCGTGTGCCTCGCGCTGGCTCTTTGGAACGGGCGGGATCCGATTCTCAAAGAACGGATGTTCGGCCTGACAGGGAACGAAGGCAACCACGGGGAGGATGCCAAGGAATATTACTTCTATCTCGATTCGACGCCCACGCATTCCTACATGAAGTTTCTCTACAAGTATCCGCAAGCCGCCTTTCCGTATTCACAACTCATTGAAGAAAACCGCCGGCGTAGCCGGACGGAGCCGGAATTCGAATTGCTCGACACGGGCGTGTTCGATGACGACCGGTACTTCGATGTGTGCGTGGAATATGCCAAGGCGTCGCCGGAGGATCTGCTGCTGCGTATCCAGGTCATCAATCGCGGCCCGGATCCGGCGGAGTTGACGGTATTACCGACGATCTGGTTCCGCAATACCTGGTCATGGGGGCTCGATGTGCGTCGCCCGCGAATGCGGAAAGGCGAGTCCGGACCGGATTTCAGCGTCATCGAGTTCGATCACGATTATTACGGCCGACGGCAACTGTTTTGCGAGGGAGGGCCCGATCTGCTGTTCACCGAGAATGAAACGAACACGCGGCGTCTGTACGGGGATGTCGATGGCGCACGGTATGTGAAGGACGGCTTTCATGCGTACGTGGTGGAAGGAGACAAAGCCGCCGTGAATCCCGATCGGACCGGCTCCAAAGCGGCGGCGCACTATGTCTTTCACACCCAGCCCGAGAAGCCGGTGACCATCCGGTTGCGGTTTACCAACGGACCGGCTGAAGGAGCACTCGATCCGAGGGCGTTTGACGCCGTCTTCGCAGACCGTCTCAAAGAGGCCGATGAGTTTTACGCACATCTTGCGCCTCCCGATCTTTCCGCCGATGCGCGCTTGGTGCAGCGCCAGGCCTTTGCCGGCCTCCTCTGGAGCAAACAGTTTTATCACTATGAAGTCGATCGCTGGATCAAGGGCGATCCGGCCGGGCCGGAGCCTCCGCCGGAGCGGTTGCATGGCAGAAACGCCGACTGGACGCATCTCTACAATGCCGACGTCATCTCCATGCCCGATAAATGGGAATATCCCTGGTATGCCGCCTGGGACCTGGCGTTTCATTGCCTGCCGATTGCGCTCGTCGATTCGCGCTTTGCCAAGGACCAGCTCGTACTCATGTTGCGCGAGTGGTATATGCATCCGAACGGGCAGATCCCCGCGTACGAATGGGCCTTGGGCGACGTGAACCCGCCCGTACATGCCTGGGCCGCCTGGCGGGTGTACAAAATTGAGAAGAAGCGCAAAGGCGTGGGCGATCGCGTCTTTCTGGCGCGGGTCTTCCACAAGCTGCTGTTGAATTTTACCTGGTGGGTCAATCGTAAGGACGCCGAGGGGAAGAATATTTTTCAGGGCGGATTTCTGGGATTGGACAATATCGGGGTCTTCGACCGGAGCAAGCCGCTTCCCACCGGCGGGCACATTGAACAATCAGATGCCACAAGCTGGATGGGGATGTATTGCCTGAACATGTTGTCCATCGCACTTGAACTGGCGCGGGAGGATCGGGCGTATGAAGATGTCGCCAGCAAGTTCTTCGAGCATTTCGTCTATATCTGCCGGGCGATGAACAATATCGGCAATGCGAAGATCGAGCTCTGGAACCGGGAGGACGGATTTTTCTACGATGTGCTGCACCTGCCCGATGGCAAGACCTTCCCCATGAAGGTGCGGTCCATGGTCGGACTGATTCCGCTGTTTGCCGTGGAGACATTGGATTCCGAACTCATTGACCGGTTGCCGCGCTTTAAGCATCGCATGCAGTGGTTTATCGAAAACCGGCCCGACTTCAGCCTGCACATCGAAACTCAGTCGCAAGACGGCGAGGTGCGCCGCTTTCTGTCTCTGGTCAATCGCCATCGATTGTCCAAGGTATTACGATATCTGTTGGATGAGAACGAGTTTTTATCGCCCCATGGTGTGCGAGCCCTGTCTCGTTATCACCAGGACCATCCCTATATTTTTTCGATGATGGGCATGACGCATTGTGTGGAGTATCAGCCGGCGGAGTCGACGAACGGTCTCTTCGGGGGCAATTCGAATTGGCGGGGGCCGGTCTGGTTTCCGGTGAACTATCTGCTGATCGAATCCCTGCAGAAGTTTCATTATTATCTGGGCGACTCGTTCACCGTCGAGTATCCGACCGGATCCGGGCAGAAACGCACTCTGGCTGAAGTCGCCGCTGAGTTATCCCGCCGCCTCACGCATACGTTTCTGCGCGGGCCGGATGGCCGCCGCCCGGTGTACGGCGGGACGGAGAAGTTTCAGCAGGACCCGCACTGGCGCGATTTGTTGTTGTTCTATGAATACTTTCACGGCGACAACGGCGCCGGCATCGGCGCGAGTCACCAGACCGGCTGGACCGGCCTGGTCGCCAAGTTGATTCAGCAGTCGGGCGAATAAGCCGGAGATTTTCGATGGACATCGATTCGAGACATTGCCGGGACCTTGAACGGGCCTTGAGTCTGGAGTGGCTGGAGCCGAATGGCCGCGGCGGATATGCATCCGGCACGGTCGCCGGCGCGAATACCAGACGATATCACGCGTTGCTGTTGGTGGCCAGGCACCCGCCGGTCGATCGCGTCGTCCTCGTGAACCACGTGGAAGAATCAGTGGAGCGCGGCGGGCACAGCGTCCCCCTGTCTACCAACCTCTATGGCGGCGCAGTCCACCCGGAAGGATACCAGTATTGCGACGGGTTTTCCGCCGATCCCTGGCCGACCTGGCGATATGCGGGGCAGGGGATTCGCCTGGAGCGGGAAGTCTTCTGTCCGCATGGGCGCGATATGGTGATTCTGCGCTGGCGCCTGCTCGATGACACGTCGCCTGCCGTAGTGCTGCGAGTCAGGCCGATGCTTTCAGGCCGTGATTTCCACGCGACGCATCGGGAGAATGCCGGCGTTCGGAGTGAGGCGACGACGAAGGACTGTCACGTAACCTGGCATCCCTATGAAGGCTTGCCGGCGGTCCGGGCGTTTCACAACGGGCAGTATCATCATGGGCCGGATTGGTATCGTCAGGTTCACTATCGTGTTGAGCAGGAGCGCGGGCTCGATCATACGGAGGACTGGTGGTCGCCGGGCGAATGTGTGTTCACCCTGACGCCGGGGACGACGGCGGAACTGGTCTTCACGACGGAGACGCTCCCGCTTCTCAACGTGACGCAGGTGGTCGAGGAAGAACGTCGTCGCCGCGCGGGGCTGTTGAAATCCGTGCCGACCAAGGACCCGCTGGCGCGACGCCTGTGGGCTGCGACTGGCGCCTATCTTGTTCAGCGAGGAGCGAGGCAGACAGTGGTCGCCGGGTATCCCTGGTTTACCGATTGGGGGCGCGATACGTTTATTGCGCTGCCTGGTCTCTGCCTGGTGACGGGTCGTTATGAAGTGGCCCGGCAGGTGATCGAGGCGTTCGCTTCCTATGTATCTGAGGGAATGGTGCCGAACCGGTTTCCCGACATCGGCGAACAGCCTGAGTACAACACGATCGATGCCTCCCTATGGTTCGTTCACGCCGTGGATCGATACCTGCACTACAGTCGCGATCTGGCCGGGGTCCGCGCGGTCGCCTGGCCGGCTGTCAAACAGATTCTCGATGGCTATCGTCATGGTACACGGTTCGGGATTCGTCTGGATGACGACGGGATGATCACCGGCGGGGTGGACGGGGTTCAACTCACCTGGATGGACGTCAAAATCGGCGACTGGGTTGTCACGCCGCGGCATGGCAAGCCGGTGGAGATTCAGGCGTTGTGGGTGCGGGCGCTGGCGGTGGCAGCCGCGCTCGCAGACCAGTTCGGCGAGACAGCCTACGCGGTACAATGCCGGCAGGATCGCGCACGCGCGACCGCGTCGTTTCGTGATCGCTTCTGGTACAGGACTGGAGGATACCTGCTGGATGTGGTGGATGGGCCGACCGGGGACGATGCGTCTCTGCGCCCCAACCAAATTTTTGCCCTGGCGTTGGATGATCAGTTAGTGACCGCTTCGCAAGCGAAACAGATCTTGCAGCTCATGAAGGAACGTCTGCTCACACCGGTCGGATTGCGCACACTCGCCCCGGAAGATATCCGAT
>WBZN01001205.1_pt1 | contig 16225 bp, 14 predicted proteins | sample 5204281 | NCBI WGS metagenome assembly WBZN01 (sample SAMN12344347, study PRJNA552823) | activated sludge metagenome | biome: Activated sludge suspended growth; feature: Nitrification reactor; material: Wastewater; isolation source: activated sludge from nitrification reactor of wastewater...
TGGCCGTCGTTGGTACTCGTCGAATCGAAGTAGAGCAGGTGGTCGATGCCGGGAAGCTGCAGTTCGATCGGCCGCGCCACGGATTCCGCCACCACCTCCGCACTGGCGCCGGGATAGTCGGCTTCGATCTGGACCATGGGGGGCGTGATCTGGGGAAACTGCGCGATCGGCAAGACCTGCATCGCCACCAATCCGATCACGACGATGATGATCGAGAGAACCGAGGCGAAGATCGGCCGATCGATGAAGAAGGTCGGGCTCATTTGGATCCTTCCGAGCGGGCGGCAGCCGATGCCGTCCCTTCCACCATAGTGGCCGGCGCACCCATCATTACAGGCATCACCTGACTGCCCGGCATTGCCCGTTGGAACCCGTCGACGACGATCCGCTCACCCGCCCGCAGGCCTGCTTCAATGATCCATTCGTCGCCTTGCCACAGGGTCGCCTCGACATTGCGAAGCTCCACTTTGTCTCCCTCACCGATCACATACACGACCGACCCCTTCGGACCCTGCTGCACCGCCCGTTGCGGCACAAGGACGGTGTTGGGCTTCGACACGCCGTGAAATTTGACGCTGACGAACTGCCCCGGCATCAAGGTACGCTCGGCGTTGGGGAACACCACCCGTGCTTGCCGCGATCCCGTGTCCGTGCGCAATCCCACATCGGTAAAGTCCAAGACACCCTCATGCGGATAGACCGTCCCGTCTACGAAGGTGATGACGCCGGTTAATTTGTACAGCCCCGGGTGGTCGATGCGCTTGGTGGGAATGTCTCGCTTGCGCTTGAGCAGGAAACTCTCCGGGGCACTGACGATAACGTACATCGGATTTGTTTGATGGATGACGGTCAGCAGGTCCGACTGAGCCGTGACCAGGCGTCCTTCGTAGTAGCGGGTTCGTTCGATCAACCCGTCGATAGGCGCGACAATCAGGGTATTGTCGAGATCGAACTTCGCCTTCACCACGTCTCCCTTCGCCGCCTCCAACGCCCCCTTGGCCGCCAATTCTTCGGCCACCGCATCGTCCATGTCCTTTTGACTGACCGCCTGTTGGGCCAACAGCGGCTTCACCCGACCGAGATTTTGACGGGCTTGGACGAGCCTGGCTTCGGACTGAGACGCTTTGGCTTTCGCGCTGACATAGGCTGCCTGGAAGGGCACCGGATCGATGCGATAGAGAGGATCACCCGCATGCACATCGCGCCCCTCGACAAAGAGACGCTCCTTCATGATCCCCGTCACCTGCGAACGGATCTCGACGATGCGGGAGGCTTCCGCCTGCCCGATAAATTCCGGCTCATCCGCCACGGTTTGGTGGGTGACTGCGACGACCTGCACCTGAGGGATGGGTGGTTTCGGAGGAGCGGACGTCTCTGGTTTGCAGCCGAAGAGGCCTCCTGCCAAGAACGACAGAGTGAGGGCGATCATAAGACTCGTCACGATCTGGTTGGTCATACGTGATCTTCCATGCACATTCAGCGCGCCACGGAACCGGTCCAACTCTCGACTCATTCACACCGACACTCTGCCGTTGCTTCTAAATACCCACACTGTGCGGAGTGATTTTGCCTTCCCTCCCTTGAAGCCGCTCGAGCATGACTCGCGGGCGGACATGCGCCGATGCCCAAAATGAAGGCCCCGGCGGCATCATCGGCTTTCAACAACTCAGACCATTTGACGTTGCCATGGTGATGACACATCAACGGCACGGCGCCGCCCGATTGAACGGCTAGCCTGTCGGTTCGCTGTCCAATTGATGCGCCTTGCGACCGCCCCGGGCGAGCGGATGCATCGCCAGTTGCCCCTCCACCATGAGCCGCGCCATTTCTGCCGCGCGGGCGACGAGCGCCTGAGCCCCCTCACGCAACTCCCGGCTATTCTGCACCTCGCTGTTGTTCCGCTCCATGTCCTCAGCGCTCCATCCGCGCGAATGGGCGATAAACGGAAATTGCGGAAATTGGCAACCGACTTCGGCGAAAAAGGTCATCAGTTGACCCGCAACACCCTGCACATTGTCTTGCCCGCCCATAATGATGAAGGCGGCAACTTTGTTCTTGAGCAGATGCCGGTTCGCAATCGTCTCCTGATTTTGAATACAATTCATCCGTTCGACCATCTTGTAATAGAGACTGCTGGCGCCGCCCCATCTGATCGGAGTCGAGACGAGAATCACATCCGCCCAGTGCACCACAGCCTCATACACCCGGTCCATTTGATCGGCCGGATCCATCTGCGTGATGGAACAGGGCCAGGTGCAGGCTTCCGCCGCCTTTGAATAAAACCCCTCACAGGGCCTGAACGAGAGCTCGCGCAACTTGATGAGTTGCGTGTCGAGCTGCAGACGCTCCCGCGCATGCGTCAATGCCTCCTCCAGGAGAGAGTCGGAAGCGCTGAAGCGCGGCTGGTCCGCCGTCATCGCGGTCGTGGCGATGCCTAGCACACGAATAGGACCGTCGGCTCGAACGATCGGACGCGCCAGCGGGTGCGATGGTTTCGAGAGTGTCTGTCGCTTCGTGACGGGAGTCAGATCGACAAAGACCCGTCCGTCCTCCACCTTCACGGCATAGCTCGCGACCCGATCGCCTTCATATCCAGGCTCGCCCTGGCCGGTTTGGCGATGAAACTTCCAGTAATGCCAGGGACAGACGATGTAGTCGCCGTCGAGCCGTCCCTCACCCAGCGGCCCGCCGATGTGATTGCAAACTCCCGAGATCGCTGCGAACCGGCCGTCCTTACAGCTCAACGCCAGCGTCGTCTGACCGCAGACGATCTGCTGGAGGGGGCGTTGCTTGAGTCTATCGACCGAACCGATCTCAGTCCAAGCAGCATCCGGCATGTCAAGTTCCTTCAGGCGTCAGCACCACGTATGGTATGCCGCTCACAAGCGCTTCTCTTCGAGATCGTACACATCGAAATAGGTGTAGACGGGGCGATGAGCCGGCACATACTTCGGGATGTAGTCCTCCATATAGGCCTGCACCGGGGGAGCCATCTCGGATAGACGCAGATCCCGCATCTTGTTATTCCATTCAATGATCGCCTGCCGGTCTTGTACCTTGCTGTGGGCCTTGATCCAGGCGGCGAGCTCTTCGTCGGTCGCGCCTGTGGCCACGACGTCCTTGAACTGGTCCGGGGTAATTCCGGTAAATGTGAACCATAGAGAGGCCAAAGAACAGGGCCAATAGTTGTATTCCCCGTTGATGCCCAGGAGAAACGCCCGGCACTTGTCCGCACAGCGGGCGCCGATCACATAGCCTCCCAGCATTTCCCTCGGGCTGCGAGGATAGGTCTTGGTGAGATCTTTCGCAAGCTTGCGGACTTTTTCCACATCATTCATTCCTTCGCTCCTTTCCTAATCCCGCACGCGGGGGTTTGGAGAATGTGATTCCCGCCTTCTGGACCTCTTGATAGGGGAGAAGCCAGACCAGTGACTCATCCGACAGATCACCCACTTGAATGCGGTTTCCCCAAGGATCGCGGAAGTCGCAGCGGAAGTGCGGCTCCATCCTCAATTTGTATTTCTTCGTGAGTTTTCGTCGCACCTCCTTGATCTGCCCGGCATCACGGACCATCAATCCGACATGCTTGACCCGATCCGGCTGCAACGTCTTCACTTCAAAAATCGCCATAAATTGATGCTCGCCCAGTTGACACCAGGCGGCGCCTTCTCCACCTTGCAACATCTTGAGACCGAACACGTCCGAATAAAACTTCACGGCTTTTTTGGCGTCGGTGACTTCAATGACGAAGTGGTTGCATCCATACACGTGAACCGCCATCGCAACCTCCTTATGCAGTACCCTGCTCGATCGCAGAAACGAACGTCTCCACCGTCTGCGCACCGGACACCGCAGTCTTCCCGTTCAATACGAAGTGGGGCACTCCTCTGATCCCCAGCTGACGTCCGCGCGCTTCTTCCTGTCGCACCGCCTCGATTCCATCATCGCTCTGCAAGAAACGACCGACCGCCGCCCCGTCCAAGCCGGCCCGACCGGCGAGCGAGACTAAGACCTCGGCCTCTCCGATATTCAATCCTTCGGTAAAATACCCGTGAAAGAGTTCCTCAACCACGCTGTCCTGGCGGCCTTGTTGCTGAGCAAACCAGATCAGCCGATGGGCGTCGAACGTATTCGGGGTGCGGGCAATGCGGTCGAACGCGAATTCAATGCCCGCACTGACTCCGGCTCCCGCGATGCGATCGTGAATCGCCTGCATCTCGCCCGGGCCGCCGAACTTCGCTTCAAGATACACACGCCGATCCATACCGGCCTTCGGCATGGTCGGATTGAGCTGAAACGGGCGCCAAAACACCAGAGCGGACGGTTGTCTGCCCACCGATTCCAGCGCCTGTTCCAATCGCCGTTTCCCGACGTAACACCAGGGACAGACCACGTCGGAATACACTTCAATGGCAAGCACCTGTGCGGTCATGACAAATGTCCCATCTTCCCCGCCTGGTAATCATGCACGGCCTGAATGATTTCGTCGCGCGTGTTCATCACAAAGGGACCGTAGCGGGCAATCGGCTCCGCAATGGGCTCTCCGCTCAGCACGAGAATGGTCGCGTCCTTCTTCGCCTCGAGTACCACCCGTTCACCGCGCTGTCCCAGCAGCGCGATTTCCACTTCATCCACCGTCTGAGATCCGTTCACCACCACCTGCCCGTGCAGCACGAACACAGACGAATTGAACCCCTCGGGTAAGGCAAATTCAGTCCGGTGGCCCGCCGCCAGCTGCAGGTCGTAGAGGTGGACCGGGCTGAACGTCTTCGCCGGACCTTTGACTCCACGAAACTCTCCGGCGATCACTCGCAGCCTACCGGCTCCGCCGCCGAGGTCCACTGTCGGAATCTCGCTGCCGAGCAATGTCTGATACCGCGGCGCCGTCATTTTGAAGGCCTTCGGCAGATTCACCCACAGCTGAATGCCCTCTAGGAGACCGCCTTTTTGTGCAAACTCCTTCTCATGCAGCTCCTCGTGCACCACCCCGGACGCAGCCGTCATCCATTGCACATCGCCGGGTCCGATGACTCCTCCGCTGCCGGTCGAGTCACGATGCGCCACTTTCCCGTGATACATAATCGTGACCGTCTCGAACCCTCGATGCGGATGTTCGCCCACCCCAAGCTGGCGGTTGGTCGGCGGAAATTGCTCCGGCCCCATATAGTCGAGCATCAAAAAAGGAGACAGCTGTTCGTCGACCCCGGCGCCCGGAATGATATTCCGGACCGGAAATCCGTCTCCGACCATATGATGAGACCCGGCCTGATGGACTCCGATGAGATCCTTGCTGACGATCGTCTCTGTATGCATCTCGGCCTCCTTTCTTACGCCATCCCTCGCAACGCCTCTGCGAGAGAAATTGTTCCCCGTACCAGCGACTTGGGAACCTCATACCCAACCGCGCCCTTGGAGAAGGATGTGTACATTTCTTCGAACAATCCGGCCGCCTCTTCGGAGAATCCGAACGAGGTGAATGTCGGCACCACCGCACTGAGCGGCGCAACCTGCGTGACGACCGCGCGCCCGATGATCCGGCCGAGCGCTGCCGCCACATCTTCAGGACTGTACTCTTCCGGGCCGGCGAGTTCCACAATCGCGTGCCCCCTCCCACCGGCGATCAATCGATCAGCCGCCACACGGCCGATATCCTTTGTCGAAATCATCGGCATTTTTGTCTGCGACGGAATGAATGTGGGCAGCACGCCTTGTCCCTTGGCCAACCCGATACCCGATGCCCAGTTTTCCATAAAGTAGCAGGGGCGCAGAATCGTCACATTGCGAGCCAGCGCGCTGAGCTGTTGCTCGCCGTAGCGAGCGGCGCGAATCGGCCCCGTGCCTTCCGGAAGATGTCCGCCGACGGACGACAGAAACACAACGTGCGCGATGCCGCTCGCTTTCACGGCCTCCGCGGCCCGATCGATTCGCTGCCGCTGCTCCGAGAGCCACGACGACGCGCCGTAGTTCGGCGGAACCAACAGGTACACAGCTGCCGCACCCTGCAAGGCCTTCGTCAACGCAGTCACGTCCTCCAACGAGGCCACGGCTACTTCCGCGCCTTTGGCTTTCCAGTCTGCCCCTTTATCGGCCGACCGCACCACCACCCGCACCGGCTGATTCCGTTCCAGCAACGTCTCCGCAACAACCGAACCCGTATGTCCTGTGGCACCCAGCACAACAAACATCGCGGTCGCTCCCTTCCTGTCTTAGCCGAGTCGTTCTGCCACGATCTTATCCGCCGACCAACGGCCGGCTCCCGTCACCAGCAAGGCCGCGGACAACCCGATCACGAGAAGGTGGTACTCGTATCCTTCTCCCTGCTGTTGCCCGAACCAGTTCATAAAAAAGCCGACCGGCAGGTGCACGGTCAGTATGGCTCCGAACATGATCACGATGAAGCTGGCGGCAGTGAATCGCGTCAAGAAGCCCGCCAGCAACCCCAGGCTGCCGAAAAACTCTCCCATGATGACCAGCAACGCGATGATCCAGGGAAGTCCCATCTTCTGGGTAAAGAAACCCATGGTGCCATCAAACCCGAATCCGCCGAACCAGCCGAGCAACTTTTGAGCGCCGTGCGGTAACATCACCAATCCCAGGGTCAGCCGCAGAATCACACCGGACCAGCTATCATCTGTCGCAAACAGCGTTTTCATACATCGCCTCCTGATTGTAGCCACCCTCCCTTGCCCGATCTCACCATCGAGAGTTAGTGACCGCTCATTCACACCCCAGTATAATAGTTCTAATTAGAACCAAGTCAAGCCTGAAATTATCCTTCCCGCAAACCGACTGAATGGTGCCCCTCTACGAACCTGCTGGACCGCGCGACGACAATGGCAGCTCACAACGCATGAGCAAGCGCTGTCGGGCATCAGCAGATCGAACGAAATACTGCGCACGACCGGAGGCATAGAACTTCGGGGAAATCAGATCAAGCAGGAGAGAGCGGTGAAACGGCGAATCGGGGGGAAGTCGGTTAGACAACGGGAGCGAAGGAAGACACGAACGTCTTATTTCCGGCTCTTGATCGCCCGCTCGACTTCTCGGCCGGCTTCACGAGCTTTGATAGACTCACGGCGATCATATTGTTTTTTGCCCTTCGCCAAAGCCAGCTCCACCTTCGCATGGCCGCGTTTGGAAAAGTAGATGCGCAGGGGGACGAGGGTAAGGCCCTTCAGTTGGGTTTTCCCGATCAGCTTGTTGATCTCTTTACGATGCAGCAGCAACTTCCGCTTGCGGAGAGGATCGTGATTCATCAGGTTGCCGTGCGAGTAGGGGCTGATGTGACAATGGTTGAGGTACACCTCGCCGTCATCGACCGACGCGTAACTATCCTGCAAATTCACACGGCCCTCACGCAACGACTTCACCTCGGTCCCCCGCAGGATGACCCCGGCCTCGAACTTCTCTTCGATGAAATAGTCATGGTAGGCCTTGCGATTGGTGGCCACCACTTTGAACTGATCGTCTGTATCGTGCGTCTTGGTCATGTTGCTTCGCCGACGGCTGTTCCCCTCACGCGCATTTTGTTATGATGCCGCCATGAGAGGACAGAGCAGGCTCGATTCCTTCGGCACCATTCTAGCAGGTGTCGCCCATAGGCTGGGCCTGGAGAGTAAACTCTTCGAGGCGCGCTTGCGACGCCACTGGACGGACATCGTGGGCGAGCCCATCGCCACGCACACGCGCCCGGACCAAATCCGTTTCAAAAAACTGTGCGTCTTCGTCCACAATTCCGTATGGCTGCAGCAACTCACCTTCCTCAAGCCGGTCCTGCTGGAGAAGGTGAACGCCATGGCCGGAGAGACGCTGGTGACGGAGATCGTGCTGCGCATCGGGGAGTTTTCTGCGGAGGGCGCATCAAGCCCGCCGCCATCGACCCTCGAAACAACCCAGCCTCAACCGAGCGCCGATTTGCTCCGGGAAGCTGCGCTCCACACCCAAGGAATTCAGGATCCGGCACTCCGGGAACATGTCGCGGCCGTCATGGTGCAGGCGTTGTCTCTGGCGCCGCCGCATTCTTCACGACAGCCCCCTTGAACAACTGTCGCGAAAACGCCGCAGTGGCCACGCTGTCTTTCCCTCTGAGAACCGGCCCGATACGGCCTTCCTCTTCCTGCTCGTCCAGCCGGTAGAAGCCTCGCACGGATCCCTCGAACCCGTCCCGCACCGCCGGGTCTTCGCCCGCCACATACTTGTGCAGTACTTCCGGTTCCGTCCATCCCTCGTCGGTGAAGATGTAAATCGCGATGTGCTGGTACCGTCCCCCGGGATCATCCAGCGTGGTCGGCTGGATCTTCATGCTGCCGAAGTTCCGGCTTTCCGCCGCGACCTTCCGGAATCGTTCGATCAAGGTTTCGATCTCGGTATCGCTCGTCCAGGACGGGACATGCACCGCGACGATACTGCGCTCTTGGGAGCCGATGCTGTAGGGAGGAATGGACCGATCAGGCCGGCTGAGAAACATGCCGCCCCAGATCAACGCAAAGGAGCTGAACAGGACGCCCAGCGCCAATTTCACGACCGTATCCAGGGGACGCTTGGCAGGAGTTCCCGCGGGAATCCCGGCGGACGGCGGATTCTGGTGGTTCATAACCATGGTGAGGGCCGCCTGAAACCGCCGCCGTTCACGGAGTCACTACTCGCCCTCTTCGGGCACCCCTTCTTCGCGTTCGACCAGCCGCACCACGGCGACGACGCGATCCTCATCACCATCCATATCAAGCAGACGCACCCCTTGCGTGTTGCGTCCGATTTCACGGATGTCGTCGACCTTGCAGCGCAGTACTTTACCTTGCGCAGCCATCAGCATAATTTCATCTTCGTCCCGGACCTGGAGAAATCCAACGGCCGCGCCGTTCCGCTCCGTGGTCTTGACGCTGATGATGCCTTTACCGCCGCGGCCCTGCACGCGATACTCATTCACCGGAGTGCGCTTCCCATAGCCGCCTTCGGTCACGGTCAGAATCGCGGTCGTCGAATCGGGGGTGATGGTCTCCATGCCGATGACCTCATCACCCGGCTCCAGGGTGATCCCGCGCACGCCGTGGGCCGTGCGTCCCATGGCCCGTACATCTTCTTCCTTGAAGCGGATGGTGATGCCCTGCTTCGTGCCCAACAGAATTTCGCGCTGGCCGTCGGTGAGATCCACGCCAATCAATTTATCACCCGCATCGAGCGAGAGCGCGATGATGCCGCCCTGGCGTGGATTGCTGTAGGCCGACAATTCCGTCTTCTTGATGACGCCCTGCTTGGTGCCCATGATGACAAACCGGTCGGCACGGTATTCTTTCACCGGCAGTGTTGCCGTGACTTTTTCGTCTTTGGAGAGGGCCAGCAGATTGACCAATGCTTTGCCTTTGGCCGCCCGGCTCGCTTCGGGAATTTCGTGCACCTTGAGCCAATAGACCTTGCCCGCGTCGGTAAAGAACAGCAGGGCGTCGTGCGTGGAGGCCGTGAAGAGCGTTTCGACAAAATCCTCTTCCTTGATGCCCATCGCAATCTTGCCTTTGCCGCCCCGCCGTTGCGCCCGATACAGCGTGACCGCGTTCCGCTTGATGTACCCGGCATGCGAAATCGTCACGACGACTTCTTCTTCAGCAATCAGGTCCTCGAGCGTCAGTTCGGCCTCTTCCTTGACGATCTTCGTGCGGCGTTCGTCCTGATACTTCTCTTTGATCTCCGTCAGTTCATCGCGGATGATCTTGCGCACCAATGCCTCGCTGCCGAGGACCGAGCGCAGATACTCGATGGTCTTCAGCACTTCGCGATACTCTTCCACCAACTTGTCGCGCTCCAGTTGAGTGAGCCGCTGGAGACGCATTTCGAGAATCGCATTGGCTTGGATTTCAGACAACCGGAACTGCTGCATCAAGCCCGCGCGCGCCACATCCGGCGACTGCGAGCGCCGGATCAAGGCGATCACCGCATCCAGATTGTCCAGGGCGATCTTGAGCCCTTCGAGGATATGGGCGCGCTCTTCCGCCTTGCGCAAATCGTACGCCGTTCGTCGCACGACCACTTCGCGCCGGTGCTCGACAAAGGCCTCCAGAATCCGTTTGAGATTCAGCACCTCCGGCCGGTTGTTGACGAGCGCCAGCATGTTGACGCCGAAGGTCGTCTGCAACTGACTGTGTTTGTACAGATTGTTCAACACCACGAGCGGAATCTCATTTCGCTTCAGCTCGATGACGACCCGGACCCCTTCGCGATCGGATTCGTCTCGGATATCGGAAATGCCGGTGACACGGTCCTCCTGCGCCAGATCGGCGATCTTCTCGATCAGCTTCGACTTGTTTACTTGGTAAGGAATTTCGGTGATGATCAGCCGCTCGCGATCGGTGCGCTCGTCCGTCTCGATGGCGACCTTGGCCCGGACCGTGAGAAGCCCGCGCCCCGTCTCATAGGCATCCTTAATGCCGGACGTGCCGTAGATGAACCCGGCGGTCGGAAAGTCGGGCCCCGGGATTTTCTTCATCAATTGCGCAATCGTGACCTCGGGATTCTCCAATAGCAGGAGCAACCCCTCGATGACTTCACCCAGGTTGTGCGTCGGAATATTGGTCGCATACCCGACAGCAATCCCGCCCGCGCCGTTGACCAGCAGATTCGGCACCCGGGAAGGCAATACCAGCGGCTCGACCCGCGACTCGTCGTAGTTGGGCCCGAAGTCGACCGTTTCCTTTTCGATATCCGCCAGCAACTCTTCGGCTAGTTTGGTCAGCCGGGCTTCGGTATACCGCATGGCCGCCGCCGCGTCGCCGTCCATCGAGCCGTAGTTGCCTTGGCCATCCACCAGCATGTAGCGCATGTTGAAGTTCTGCGCCATGCGCACCAGGGTGTCGTAAATCGCGGAGTCGCCATGGGGATGGTAGTTACCCATGATTTCGCCCACGATCTTGGCCGACTTGCGGTAGGGCCGGTTCGCAGCGAGCCCCATTTCGTTCATGCCATGCAGAATGCGACGGTGGACCGGCTTCAACCCGTCCCGCACGTCGGGCAGCGCGCGACCAACGATCACGCTCATCGCGTAATCAAGGTACGACGAGCGCATCTCATCTTCGATCGCAATTTGGCCTAAGCGTTCATCTGGCGGCATCTACCCTCCACCGAATGCTGAAAATGGTCCCCGGCTTCGTTCTCGGCTCGAGAAGGTCCTCAACGTACCCCAGAGGGTACGCCTCCGATCCTCTCTCGCCTGCGGTCTTGCTGGAGAGCCATTTTGAGCATCCGCCGAATCCACAAAAAATTCTTCGTTTCCCAGCGGATTTCCTATACGTCCAAATTCCGGACTTCCAGTGCATGTTGCTGGATAAAGTTACGCCGGGGTTCCACTTCGTCGCCCATCAGAATCGTGAAAATTTCATCGACACCGGTCATATCTTCGAGGTTGACGCGCAGCAAGGTCCGCTTTTCCGGGTCCATGGTGGTTTCCCAGAGCTGGCCAGGATTCATCTCGCCCAGACCTTTGTACCGTTGAATGTTCAAGCCCTGTTTGCCTTCTTCCAGGATGGCCTGCACCAGCTCGGCCGAACCGTTTTTGAGGACCTCGGCATCCTTGATCTTGATCTTGTACGGAGGTTTACCCAATCCAATGGCCGATGGGGCCTGTTTTTGCAATTCGCGGAAGTCGGCCGATCCGACCAATTCGTGCGTCACCTGCAACTCATACGCGATCCCGCCGGTGGCGACCTTGCATACCAGTTTGCTCGATTGATGTTCTTCGTCCTCCAGAATATCGATCGTCGGCTCAGCCTTCGGATAGACCAGTGCCAGGATGGTTTTCACATGGTCAACGACCGTCCGCAGCGAGGCCGGATCCTTTAACACCTCTCGCGTCAAACCCGGTTCATCCACAAACGCTCGCAGCATGTTGGCTTCATGATGCTTCTTATTGACCTTATGCAGCAGGCTTTCGAAGGCAATCAGCTTTTTGAGAATCGGCAGCAACCGGCGACCCGTGACGAATTCCCGGCCGTTCTCGAGAGAGACTTCCACGCCTTCAACGGCGAGGTCCGCGAGATATTCGTTCATCGCCGGCTCGTCCTTGAGGTACCGTTCGGTCTTGCCTTTCTTCACCTTAAAGAGGGGAGGCTGGGCGATGTAAATGTAGCCCCGCTCCAAAAGCTCGGGCATCTGGCGGAAGAAAAAGGTGAGCAGCAGCGTGCGGATGTGACTGCCGTCCACGTCGGCGTCGGTCATCAGCACGATCTTATGATACCGCGTCCGCGCAATGTCGAACGCATCCTTGTCCGGCTTGTCGGAATCTTCCTTCTTCCGGCCGATCCCTGTACCGAGTGCCAGAATCAGGGTACGGATTTCATCGCTGCTGAGCATTTTGTCGAAGCGGGCTTTCTCGACGTTCAAAATCTTGCCCTTGAGCGGAAGGATCGCCTGGAATTTCCGGTCGCGGCCCTGCTTGGCCGATCCACCGGCTGAATCTCCCTCGACGATGAACAACTCACTCAACGCGGGATCTTTTTCCGAACAGTCGGCCAGCTTGCCCGGCAGGGATCCACCATCCAGGGCGCTCTTCCGGCGAATGAGGTCTTTCGCTTTACGCGCCGCTTCACGGGCACGCGCGGCATCGATCGCTTTGCCGATGATTTTTCGGGCGACCGGCGGGTTTTCTTCGAAATAGGTGCCAAGGGCGTCGTTCACCGCAGCCTCGACAATGCCCTTCACTTCGCTATTGCCGAGTTTCGCTTTGGTCTGCCCCTCGAACTGCGGGTTCCGCACCTTCACGCTGACGACCGCGGTCAACCCTTCCCGCACATCGTCGCCGCTCAGCGATTCCGTGTCTTTCTTCAGGAGGTCGTTGGCGTTGGCGTAACTGTTGATCGTGCGCGTCAAGGCGGCCTTGAAACCCACCAGATGGGTGCCGCCTTCTTTGGTGTTGATGTTGTTCGCGAACGAAAAGAGGTTTTCGGCGTACCCGTCATTGTACTGCAGAGCTACTTCAAGAATGAGGTCAGCCCGCTCCGTCTGCACGTAGATCGGTTTGTGCAAAGGAGTCTTCGCTTCGTTGAGGTGATCGACGAAGGAGACGATGCCGCCCTTGTAATGGAAGACCTGCTCCTTTTCCTTGCGATCGTCCTTGAGCGTGATGGAGAGCCCTTTGTTCAGAAAGGCCAGCTCGCGGAGCCGTTGTGCCAGCACGTCGAAACTGAATTCCAAGGTTTCAAAGATCTGGCCGTCAGGCTTGAAGCGCACCTTTGTGCCGCGGCGTTTGGTTTTGCCGGTGACGGCCAGCGGGGCCTGGGGCTTTCCACGCTCATAGCGTTGTTCGAACACTTGGCCGTCCTGCCAGATTTCCAGCTCCAGCCATTCGGACAACGCGTTGACGACCGAGATGCCGACGCCGTGCAATCCGCCGGAGACCGTGTAAGCGCCCTGCTCGAACTTGCCGCCCGCGTGCAGGACGGTGAGGGCCACTTCCGCGGCGGACTTCTTTTGCGTGGAATGCATGCCGGTGGGAATGCCGCGCCCGTTGTCGACGACGGTGACGCTGCCGTCGATATGGATCGTGACTTCGATCGCTTCGCCGAAACCCGCCATGTGTTCATCGACACTATTGTCGACGACTTCATAGACGAGATGGTGCAACCCGTCGACCCCGGTGCTGCCGATGTACATTGCCGGCCGTTTCCGGACGGCGTCGAGGCCTTCGAGCACTTTGATTTGATCCGCGCTGTAACTGTCGGATTTCGGCTTGGCGGAATTGTCCTGCTGGTCGTCCTTGGCCATTCAGCTCCTAACAGAATCCTGGGCACGTCCGCCGGCGGCGTGCTCGCATCATGCCGGCCTTCAACGTACCGCAAGGGTACGCCTCGGACCCGCGCTGACTGCGGCCCTGCCGGACGGCCATGTTGAGAATCCTGTGCACAGGCATGTGGGTGGTTAGATCTTGATCGGCATCACGACGCATTTGAATCCGGGACTCTCGGCTTCCTGAATCAAGCAGGGGCTCAAGGCCGTGTCCATTTGCAACGAGACCGATTCTCCGTCCATGACGCTCAGGGCATCTAAAAGGTACCGGGCGTTAAAGCCGGTATGAAGCGCCTCGCCCTCGTAACGAGCCACCAACTCTTCCGTGGCTTCTCCATAATCCGGATTGCTTGAGAACAGCGTCATGCCGCCCGGAGCGAAGGACACCTTGACCGCGTTGGCCTTGTCCTTCGACAACACCGACACGCGCCGCAAGGCACTCTCCAACAATCCTCGAGTGACCACAATGCGCTTGCCGCTTTCCTTCGGGACCACCTGCTGGTAGTTGGGATAATTCCCTTCCATGAGGCGGGACGTCAGGAGCAGGCCGCTCTTGCGGAAAATCATGAGGTTTTTGGTGAACCCGATCAGCGGCTCCTCGTCACCCCCCTCTTCGAGCAGGCGCCGCATCTCGTGGGCCGCCTTCTTCGGAATGATGGCTTTGATGTCTTGCGCCGGCAGCTTCGCATTCGGCGTTCCGACTTCTCGCTCGGCCACGGCCAGGCGGTGACCGTCGGTGCCAACCAGGCGCAACAGGGTGGTTTTCTTTTCCGTTGTCGTCAGGCTCACGAGCAAGCCGTTCAGAATATACCGCGCATCGTTGTCGCCGGCGGCAAACAGGGTCTTGCGAATCAACTCCAGCAGGCCTGCTCCGGCCAGCGGTGTCAGGCCCTCTCGTTCGATCGAGGGCAGCGCCGGATAATCTGCGCTCGGCAGGCCGACCACCTTGAATTGGCTCTTGCCGGATTGAATCGTGGTCCAGTTGTTGTCGCCCGAGGTGAGCTCGATCTCGCCGCTCGGCAACTCCTTGATGATCTCGTACAACTTGCGCGCGGAAATCGTCACCCCCCCGGCCTCGAGCACCGAGGCCTTGTAGAGCCCCCGCATGCCGATCTCCAGATCGGTCGCGACAATTTCAGCGCCGTCGTGCTTGGCTTCCAGTAGAATGTTGGAGAGGATCGGCATGGTGTTCCGTTTTTCAACGACACCCTGCACGCGCTGCAGGCCGGTCAACAATTCCTCTCGTCCGATGCGTACCTTCATGGTCGGTCTCCCTCAGAGGGGGCGCTTAGGCCCTCAAGATCTGTTCTTTCAGGCCTTCCAGCGTGGTGTGCAAGGTGCTGTCGGCTTCTTTCGCCTTCGTGATCTGTCGGCAGGCGTGAATGATCGTGGTGTGGTCCTTGCCCCCGAACTGCCGGCCGATTTCAGGAAATGACGCGTCCGTCAGTTCACGACACAGATACATGGCGATCTGGCGGGGATGGACCAATGTCTTGCTCCGGCGGCGAGACTTCAAATCGGCAATTTTTAAATGGTATTTCGACCCCACCGCTTCCTGGATATCTTCGATAGAGACGATCTTCTTCTTATCTCCGATCAAATCGCGCAAGACGTTCTTCGCCATCTCGAGCGTGATCGTTTGCCCCGTCAATGACGAATAGGCTCCGACCCGCACGAGTGATCCCTCCAACTCACGAATATTGTTCTTCATCGTGGTGGCGAGAAAATGAATCACGTCCTCAGGCAGCGCAATTCGCTCATCCTCGGATTTTTTCCTCAGGATCGCGATGCGGGTCTCGACGTCCGGCGGTTGCAGATCGGCAATGAGCCCCCACTCGAACCGGGAACGGAGCCGTTCTTCGATGTCCGGCATGTCCTTCGGAAAACGGTCGCTGGACAGGACAATCTGCTTGTGGGCTTCGTAGAGGGTGTTGAAGGTGTGAAAGAACTCTTCTTGTGTCCGCTCCTTGCCCGCCAGAAACTGAATATCGTCGATCATCAACATATCCACATTGCGGTATCGTTTCCGCAAGTCGATCATCTTGTCATACCGAATGGAGTTGATGACCTCGTTCGTGAACTGTTCTGTCGTCAAATACGCGATGCGGAGATCACTGCGCTCGGCCAGATAGTTGCCGATCGCATTGAGCAAATGGGTTTTCCCCAAGCCTACACCGCCATAGAGAAACAACGGGTTGTAGGCTTTGGCCGGCTGTTCGGCCACAGCCATGCAGGCTGCATGGGCAAACTGGTTTCCGGCGCCGACGACAAAACTCTTGAAGGTATATTTGGGATTCAATTGGACGCCGCGCTTGGACCGCGAGGCCGCAAATCCACGCCCCGCCGTATCTGCCGCGGAATGATCCTGCTGAGCCGGGGAGGGAGCCTGCTTGTTGTTGATGACAAAGGAGACGTCCATCCGGCCGCCACCCTGAGCCGCGGACACCGCTTCCGCCAA